>Ga0129324_10000258_pt1 | contig 38253 bp, 36 predicted proteins | sample CPBDNA_7_FD_96879 | JGI IMG/M metagenome (GOLD analysis project Ga0129324, IMG submission 96879) | Freshwater to marine salinity gradient microbial communities from Chesapeake Bay, USA - CPBay_Spr_15_0.2_DNA | ecosystem: Environmental > Aquatic > Marine > Coastal | place: USA: Chesapeake Bay...
CTTCGGCAGAAAATGGCAAAACACCAAGATTCACCCGCATCTCGACTTGGCTCGCCTGTCCGACGGCTGTCGCGCGCACAACAAACGGAATCCCGCGGAACTCGAACCCGAATTCAAGCCGACGGTCCGGCGCACCGTTGACCAGATCGCAATCCAAATCCATCGCCATGCCACCATCGGCAGCATCGGCAAGATCAAGAAGGTTTCGCGTTATTTCACCAGCTACATTTGTCATTCGGGGATGCTAGCATAGAATCTCGGGCTTTCGAGCCTGATTCCACATCCGTAAGGAGGCATTTCTTGGTCATTGTACAAGTATGCTTCAAAGGCTGTCTCATTGCCTATAATGGTGTAAAGTCCGGACAACTGGCCGTATTGTGCGGCACTTAAGCGACGGAGTCCCATTTTGCTAAAAGATATTCTTGTTCCCATCAATCGCGCCGGATATCCGTTCATCGCGATTTTCGCGGTCGTTACACTGTTGCTGTACGTTTGGTGGGCACCTCTGGGCTTTGTCGGCTTGGTGCTGACGGCATGGTGCATTTATTTTTTCCGCGACCCGGACCGCATCACACCGGTTGATGAAAATCTGGTGATCAGCCCCGCCGATGGCGTCGTTCAGTCTATCGTCCAAGCGCCGCCACCACCCGAACTGGATATGGGCGACAAGCCCCTGACCCGCGTCGCCGTGTTTATGAACGTGTTCAATGTGCATGTGAACCGCGTCCCCGTGAACGGCGTCATCAGCGGCAAGCATTATCGACCCGGCAAGTTTTTCAATGCGTCCCTCGACAAGGCCAGCGAGTTTAACGAGCGCATGAGCCTAAAAGTCAAAATGAAGGACGATCGCGAGATCGGCTTCGTGCAGATTGCGGGCCTCGTTGCGCGGCGCATCATCTGTGACGTCGACGAAGGCCGCGCCATGCGAGCCGGAGAACGTTTCGGCCTGATCCGCTTCGGGTCCCGCGTCGATATCTACCTTCCCGAAGGCACCGTGCCGTCGGTCATCGAAGGACAAACTGCGATTGCCGGTGAAACCGTGCTCGCCGATCTGAAAGTCAAAGGCGATGCCCGCAAAGGTGAGGTCCGCTAAGATGAATGCCGACACTCCAACGCCTGACCCAAGCTCGCCTGACCCAACCCCGAAAAAACGCGGCATTCGGGTTATGAGCCTCAACAAGTTCATTCCCAATATGCTGACGCTGATGGGCTTGGCATCAGGCCTGACCTCTGTCCGCTTTGCGTTGGATTCGCGCTGGGAATTCGCGGTGATGGCGATTGCGGTGGCCGCCCTTTTGGACACGCTGGATGGCCGCGTCGCGCGACTTTTAAAAGGAGCCAGTAAATTCGGTGCCGAGCTGGATTCCTTGTCGGACTTCGTCTGCTTCGGCGTCTGCCCGGCGTTGGTGTTGTATTTGTGGGCAATGCAGGATGCCGGACGCTGGGGATGGCTGATCTGTCTGCTGTTCGCGATGTGCTGCGGACTTCGTTTGGCGCGCTTTAACGTTGCCCTCGAAGATCCGAACAAGCCCGCATGGGCCGGGCAGTTCTTTACCGGCGTGCCGGCGCCGGCTGGGGCCGGATTGGTGCTGTTGCCGATGATCTTGTCATTTAACTTAGGCGATACCTTTGTCCGCGAGCCGGCCTTCGTCGGCATCTGGCAGCTCATCGTCGGTGGCATGCTAATCAGCACCATTCATACGCTGTCGTTCAAGGCATCACGTATTCCCCGCGCTTGGTTTTTGCCGATGATGATCGGCATCACGGTGGTCATCACCTTTACGGTCTCGGCCCCTTGGTGGACCCTGTCTGTGGTCATCATCGCGTATTTATTTTCCATGCCCTACGCGATCCGCCGCTATAAGCGGCTGCTCGACCGCGATGCGGCCGGCCTGCCGCCTGAAGAAGATGAAGAAATCGAAGACGATGACGACGACGGCGAGAACGCAATCAGCCAACCGAAGCCTTAAACGAGCCCTTATTCAGCGGCAGCCTTACCGTTGATGGCTTTGAAGTCGCGTGGCGTTTGCGGGGGTGGCATACGGTTGCCGCGTCCGGCCCACCAATCGGCGATATTGCCTTTCAACATCAACGCTGCCGGCGTGACAACAAGTGTGAGCACCGTCGCAAACGCGAGGCCGAATACAATAGCGGTCGACAACTGCGACCACCACTGAGTCGAAGGTGCGCCGATATTGACGCTGCGATTGACGAAATCAATGTTGATGCCGAACACCATCGGCATCAGGCCCAAGATCGTCGTCACCGTGGTCAACATCACAGGGCGCAAACGTTGCGCACCTGTCTTGAGGATTGCGTCACGGACCGAGTTCGCTTCTTCGCGCAAACGATCGAAAGTATCGATCAAGACGATGTTGTTGTTGACCACAATGCCCGCCAGCGCAATTACACCGATCCCACTCATGACGATGCCAAACGGCTGCCCCGTCACCAACAGACCGATGAACACGCCGATCGTCGACATCACCACCGCCGACAAAATCAGGAACGCGGAATAGAAGCTGTTGAACTGGGTCACCAAAATCAAAGCCATCAAGAACAAGGCGACGGCGAATGCCTTCATCAAAAATGCCTGAGCGGCTTGTTGTTCTTCGTCTTCGCCTTTGAACTTCACCAAGATACGCGGATCTAACCCAGCCTCGGTGGCGATCCATTCGCGGAGTTGCGTGACTTTGGCGTCTACCAAGACACCTTCGGCCACATCCGCTTTCACCGACATCACCGGCAACGTGTCGGTGCGTCGCAAGGTGCCGGTTTTCTTAACCGCTTCGAAGCTGGAGAAGTTGCTGATCGGCACCGACCCCGCGCCGCTGTCGACCCGCGTGTCACCCAATTGATCAAGCGTACGCAGGTTTTCAGGGTAGCGCGCACGGACATCGATTTCATCATCGGCATCGTCCGGACGATATTCACCGAGCTTCAGACCATTCGTGGCAAGCTGCACGGCGCGGCCGACCAACTCGATATTCACGCCGTATTTGGCAGCTTGCGCCCGATCCACATCAATCTTGAATTCGATGCCCGGCAGCGGGCGACTGTCTTCGATACTACGCAGGCCGTCCATACTTTCCATGTACGCCCGGACCCGCGCCGTTGCTGGGGTCAAAAGCTCAGGGCTCCGACTCGCCAACTCGATTTGGATCGGTTTGCCGACTGGCGGCCCGGCCTCGGCCTTGCGACGGTCCACATAGATGCCGGCGAGGTCCTTGGTCCGCTCATTCACTTGCGCCAGAATTTTGTCGGCGCTCGGGCGTAAGAACCATTCATCAAATTCCAGGGTGATTTCGCCGATGATGTCTTCGGCTTCTTCGGAGCGATTTTCTCGTCCGACCCGGGTGTATGTATCGCGGATGCCTTGGATATCAAGAATCCGGCCTTCCACCTCTTCGATCAGGGTTTTCTGCTCCCAAATCGACAGGTTTCCACGGGCGCGCACTTGCAGTTTCGCGAGCTCAGGTTCGACATCTGGGAAGAATTCAACGCCCTTGCCGAAGTTTGCGTACACAACCTGCACACCGACCAACAGCGTCACCGCGATCAAGATGATCTTCACCGGGTGGCGCAGCGCCGCATCCAGCATGCGCACGTAGCGGCCCGTCGAGCCGCCGATCTTACTGGTATCAAATTTTGAGTCACCCGCGATTTCTTTGCTGAGGTCTTTGTCGACGACCCCGCCCGCCTTGCCGATCTGGGCGCCGATGGCCGGAATGAACATCAACGCCATGGCCAAAGATGCGGTCAACGTGACCAACAACGTGATCGGCAGAAACTTCATGAACTGTCCGACCACACCCGGCCAGAACAAGAGCGGCAAGAACGCCGCCAGCGTGGTCGCCGTCGATGCCGTGATCGGCCACGCCATCCGCTTCGCAGCCAACCCGTATGCCGTGGCCTTGCCTTCACCTTCGGCCATTTTACGGTCGGCGTATTCGGTCACGACAATGGCGCCGTCGACCAACATTCCGACCGCCAGGATTAAGCTGAACAACACCACGATGTTGACGGTAAAGCCGAACATATAAAGAATCAAAATCGCGGTCAGAAACGAGCCCGGAATGGCAATGCCGACCAATCCTGCTGTGCGCAGCCCCAATGCCGCGACAATGATCACCATCACCAACACCACCGCCGACAGTACGTTGTTTTGTAAATCAGACAGCATCAGCCGAATATCGTCAGACTTGTCCTGCAGATATGCGACCGAAATCGAGTCCCGAAGTGCTTCCGGCCACACGGCGCGGGATGCTTCAACGGTGGCGCGGACACGGGCCACGGTCTCAATAATATTCTCGCCGGTGCGCTTGGAGACTTCCAGGGCAACAGCAGGGCGTCCATCGACCCGCGCAAAGCTTTGCGGGTCCTTGTAACCGCGCCTGAGTTCGGCGATATCGCCCAGCGTGATCGTGGTGTCGCCGTCGATTTTGACCGGCATCGACGCAATGTCAGCAACGGTCTCAAACAAGCCCGGCACTTTAACGGCAAAACGGCCTTCACCGGTATCCTGCGCCCCTGCCGCCACCAACAAGTTTGAACTTTGCACGCTGGCCACGGTTTCCACCGGCGACAGGCCATAGCTTTCAATCGCGACCGGGTCGATCACGACTTCGACCATTTCCTCGCGGTCACCCGCAATATTGACCTCGAGCACCTGAACGATGCCCTCCAACTGATCGCGCAGATCCCGCGCGAGACGCAGCAGCGCACGTTCCGGCACATCGCCCGACAACGTGACGACGAGCACCGGAAACAACGAGAAATTGACCTCGTGCACTTCCGGCTCATCGGTCTCTGTCGGCAATTCCGGCTTGGCGAGGTCAACTTTTTCGCGAACATCGGTCAGCGCCGCATCGGCATCAAATCCAGCATCGAATTCGAGCGTCACGTTGGCGCCGCTTTCATACGCTTTGGAGCGCATTTCTTTGACACCCTCGATGGTCCGCAGTTCCTGCTCCATCGGCCGCACCAACAGGCGTTCGGCGTCTTCAGGGGAGATGCCCTCGTGATGCATCGACACATAGATGATCGGAATGTTGACGTCCGGCTCGGATTCCTTGGGGATATCGTTGAACGCCACGATGCCGGCGATCAGCAGCAATACCAGGCCACTGATGACGGTCCGGCTGTGGCTGAGCGCGGCGTCGATCATCGCATTCACGACGCGTCTCCGCCTTTTGTGTCTGCGACGACGCCGGTGGTCGGCGCAACGACCTGGCCTTCGGTGACAAACTCTTGGCCAACGGTGATCACACGAACTTGGTTCGGCAGCCCGGCCACCCACGTGCCATCAGAGGTATCTTCGATCAACGTCACCTTGTGAAATTCGACCGTGTCGTCTGCATTTACCGAGCGCACGCCAAGTGCCCCTTCGCCGTTCAGCGTCAACGCCGAAGACGGTACCTTGTGGGCAATCCGGGCGCCAGCCGTGAGCAACACTTCGGCAGTCACGCCAGCAGGAATCGTGTTGTCAGGATTGTCGATCCAAATATCGATACGGAAGGTCCGCGTGATGTCGTTGGCGACACGTGACACATAGTGGACGGTGCCGCCGATCTCGCGCCCGTTCGGTAGTTTGACGGTGGCCAAATCATCGACTTTGATATCGGCGACGTCCCGCTCGGTCACATTAACGATGACTCGGACCGGGTCCAGGTCGACCACCATCGCGACCATATCGCCGGCTTCGACATAGTCACCGGGACCGGGCAGCAAAGTTTCGATAAACCCGTCAATCGGCGCGCGGATTTCAGTGCGCGCCACATCCAATTCAATCGCCGCCAAAGCCGCCTTGGCCGAGGCCAACGATGCTTTGCTTTGTGCCAATTTGATTTGCGACTCGAACTGCTTTCGCTGCAGATCCTTGGACGCATTAAATGTGATCTGCCCCTCTTCCAGGCGTGCCCGCGCGTCGTCCAGGCGGGCTTGGCGATCATCCATGGCGAGCCGAAGCAAGACCGTGCCTTTTTCGACGACCGTGCCTTTGCGTGCAGGTCGTGCGATCACCTGCCCGGATGTCTCCGCTTTAATTTCCGCATCTTTAATGGCATTGGTGCGCCCTGTGACGACGACATGGCGCGGACGTTCCGACGCGTTGAGTTCGGCAACACGGACCTGTACCGGTTTTGACGGCCCACCGGCGCGCTCACCCGCCGTGTGCATCGGTGCCGGCGGATTTTCAGTCAACGCCCCAGATGCCACCCACGCCGTGACGCCAATCGCAAGCAATGCGGCCAACAGATACGACGGCTTTACGCGCCCGCCGAGTGAGCTGATACGACTCGCCCGAGAGGCCTTTGGCGCCCCCGATGTGTTTTCATCAGGCACGAATTTATCACCATCGTCGTTCATCATCTTCTCCGTAAGCGGCGCCGACACCGGCACAATTCGGCGCCTTTTTGCCATCAAAGCCCCGTGCGTCCAATGCTAATTTGGCATAGAAGCCATGCCATGCCATCGGCTGGACGTAAACGTAGCATGACAGGGAGGTCGCTTCCTCAAACTTTTACGCTGCCTCTACAAGGCATTGCGCTGCCTGCGCACCCATAGCACCCGCTTTATTCAACCAGCCTTGGCGCTTTTCGGGCGATGACACTTTTACCGAACCAAACTGCCGGATAGAATTCGGCTTAATCCCGCAGAATTCCAAAATTTGTTTTTTGACCAGTCGACGACCAGACCCGGCATACAACAGTGTATCCAAGATCGGCGGCGTGTCAGATGTCATGATCACGTCGGCGGTTTTGCCGGCGAGCAACCGATCCCACTTGCTCCCATCACCGGTAAACTTAAAGCCAAATCCCGGCAGCAATGCGCGGTCAAAAACGGCTTTTGCTTGCGCCGGCATGGTGCCCCACCAGCACGGGTGCACAATAAAGATATGATCGGCCCAGCGGACATTCTCCTGCCAACGCGCAAGATCAGGCTCCAACGCTGCATGGTTCGACTCGTAACCTTGAAATGCTGTATCAAAGTGCATCGCGTGCAAGTCCATACGCCTTACCTGCGCACCGCCGGCTTCAGCCGACGCCTGATAGGCATCGGCTATGCCCCCGCATAACGAGTTGGGCTTCGGGTGTGCAACCCAAACAAACACTTTCGGGCTTTTCATCGATGATGTCATCAGACCATCCTTTTTATCTGAACCGTGGCAAACAAAGTCACTTGACATGATGTCAATTGACAACGTGTAAATATCCTGTAAGTTGACATGATGTCAAGTGAGAAAAAAGATACCCGTACAAAGATTCTTGAAGCCACCTGGAATCTGCTGGAAGGCGGCAAAGGTGCAGCAGTCAGCATGAGCGATATTGCCAAGCACGTCGGCGTCAGTCGGCAGGCCGTCTATCTGCATTTCCCATCACGGGCGGAGCTACTGACCGAAACGACCCACTACATAGATGTCGTCAACAAAGTCGACGAGCGCTTGGTGGCAAGCCGAACGGCCACGTCGGGCGTGGCACGGCTCGACGCGTTCATCGAGGCTGCCGGCAATTATATTCCGGTGATCTTTGGCGTCGCCAAAGCATTGGATGTGATGCGTGAGACCGACGCCGCCGCACGTGCCGCATGGGATGACCGTATGGCCGCACTCCGGCACGGCTGCCAAGCCGCCATTGACGCCCTTGAAAAGGACGGCCACCTGAATGCGGCCTACACAGTAAAGGAAGCGACCGACGTTTTGGCGTCACTGATCGCCATCCGAAATTGGGAATATTACCGGGTCACATGCGGCTGGTCGCAAAAACGCTATGTCGACAGCCTAAAGGCACAGGCGAAAGCGATCTTGGTCGACGTGCCGTAACGACACACCAAAAAAGCTATTCAATCAGGCACTCGTTCCCAGGGCGGGATCGGGGTAAACGCCTCGACCAAGGTGTCGACGAAGGCCCGCACTTTGGCCGACAGGTTGCGATTGTGCGGCCAGACGACAAAAATCCCTGCATCGCCCGAGGTCTCAAAATCCTCCAACACCGGCACCAGACGGCCGGCCTTGATATCATCGCCAACCACGAACGAGGCCGCACGAAATAGGCCCAACCCGGCAATCGCCGCTTCGTGCAATGCGATGGCATTGTCGGCTTCAAAACGGCCGGATACATCGACCATGCGCGAGCCTTCAGGGAACATAAATTCCCATCTGTTGAGCGCCGTCGGAATTGAGAGTTTGAGACATTCGTGGTTCACCAGATCGTCCGGCGTTTTCGGCACGCCGTGGCGTTTCAAATACGACGGCGCCGCGACAACCATACGATTTGGAATGCCGAGCTTGCGTGCCACCAACGTAGAATCTGTCAAAATTCCGATGCGCACGCCGACGTCGAATCCCTCTTCGACCAAGTTGACCATGCTGTCTGTCATCGTCAATTGCACCTGCAAATTCGGATAGCGTTCCAGCATATCTGGGATCAACGGCACGATTTGATATTGGCCGAACGCGGTTGAAGCGTTGACCCGCAAAACCCCACGCGCTTCGAGTGTCGATAACGACACAGTGTCTTCGGCTTCCGAGACTTCGGCTAAGATCGGCGTCACCCGCTGATAAAAGACTCGCCCTTCTTCGGTCAGGCTGAGTTTACGGGTGGTGCGGCTGAGCAAGCGCACGCCAAGTCGATCTTCAAGCCGGCCGATCATTTTCGAAACCGCAGACGGCGTCATACGCAGGTCTCGCGCAGCCCCCGAGAAACTCCCGGTTTCCACGACCCGCGCGAAGGTTTCCATTTCGCCTAATTTATCCATGCAGGCACATTAATGAATATTCTTCACGAAATATAGTCTTTTTTGATGATTATCGAATTTTAGGCACTTCGCTACGGTCTGTTCAACGGTTTGAGGGGCCTACGCCCTCACCACAGCAGTTTAAGGAGACTATCATGAGACACGCAGATAGACACCACTTTGATGCAGATAGATCGTTGCTGCCTAACGGCGCGATTGAGCAAGGCATGCACGAAGGTCGCCGGTTACGGGCGCAATACGTGCGCCATCTGATCGGTAAAATCCGCAACATCGGTCAACCCGCAAGTTAAACGATTGAACGTACCCGAATGACCACCCTGTAACTCACCCGCCCTGGGCCTAAAATAGGTCCAGGGCGTTTTTTTGATCATGTACCACTTTTCCCTATTGGCAGGGGATAGATCCGCCAGAAAGCACGTCCGCGTTCCCCAACGACACCGAGGCCACAGTCTGCGCGCCCTGCCCGATCACCGACACCGTTGCCTGCGACAAGGATACCATGGTCCCCGCGATGTTGGGCACGATCATGGATGGCGGTCCTGATTGAGCAAGGCCCCCCCGCGGTCTCGAAATCATTCAATTCGTCCCAATTGGTTTTACCATTAGGCCCTGCTTCAACAACAATATCGACACCGATCATACGCAGCCTCGGCATCGCCATCTGCCCTTGCAGCAACGGAATCAAATCGATTTCCGCGACGACCGTATTGGCGCGCATCATGTCGGGCTTGCTGGCCCACTTGGCGTTCTTAATACGCACATCGTGAATGATCACGCTGGGCGGAAAGGTAAATTGTAATTCCGTCGGGCCACCAATCGAAAGCCGCCCAACATAAGAATCCGCAATTCGCTGCATCAGTTCGGCACGCAGATCTCCATGCTCGCTCAGCCTCGCGTACGAAACAATAACGCCGATGCCGACCACGACGACGCCGAGCTTAAGCGCAAATTTAAAGATCCTAATCAGGAAACCCATAGTTTATCCGATCAATTATCCTGTAAACGGGTGGAAATTGGTTGTGCACGAAACGCCTGCGCGGCGTTGAGGGCCCGCGCACGTTGTGCGGCATTTAAGCGCGGACTTAGTCGATCCGCATTCTTTGCAGCGGTCGCATCGTTAAACGCTGCGGCGATGGTGAACCATTTAAACGCCGACTCGTTTTCACCTGCCTCGGCCAAAACATAGGCCAGCCGAACCTGTGCCGGCACCGCACCGGCAAGAGCGGCAGCTTCGAGGTGCGCACGCGCAAGGGCCGGCTCGCGCGATCCGCCTTCGCCCGCCAATTGCATCAACGCCAGGTTATAAGCGCCAAATGGGTCGCCGGCTTTCGCTGCCCGTTCAAAAAAGCGGCGCGCGGCGGGTAAATCTTTTGGTCCGGCTTTGCCTTGATAGACCAACACACCCAAATCATACGACGCCCGTGCCAATCCGCCGTCCGCTGCGTCTTGCAACATCGCCACCCCTCGCGCCTGCGCTGACGCCGAGTCTTCGGACAAAGCTGCGATGGCCAGATTGTATCTGGATGGCAAATAGCCGCCCCCGGCCGCACGCTTAAAATACTGGAACGCCTTGGTGGTATCTTTGGGCACGCCATAGCCCTGCAGATAAAACATCCCGAGTGCATGCTGCGCGGCGGCGACATCGGCTTCTGCCGCAACCTCAAACATTGTCAGTGCCGCCAAGACATCACGCACGCCACCTTGGCCGCGCAGCATCATCAGCGCCAGATTGTGTGCACTTTCTCCATGCCCGGCATCGGCAAGTTTGCGCCAGCGTTGACGGGCATTTTTTGCATCGCCGCCATTGAAAGCATCCAATGCGAGATTAAAATCCCGAGCCATGGGATCGGCCGCCGTCGCCGCCCCATCTTTGGATGGTGTGTTGCCGACACCGGTATCACCGGGCATCGTCAAATCGACGCCGTCCGGCACGATAAATCCGAGATCATCGGCAGAAACGACCGCATTTGCACCGAGCCCCACGCCGAGCGCCAACACAAAACCGATGATCTGAAAGATTCGTTGCATACGGCACATTATCTTGGCGATTTACCTATGGGAACCACAATAGCTGGCGAAGGTATATTTTAAGCCGCGCGCCCTTTACGCCGCGGCGTGAAGCCGTCACCATCCCTTAAAGTCGGTTCGTCGGAAACGCTCGCAGAGGCGTCGCAATACGGACAGACGCGGACCGCTCATAGTGAGAAACGACGTTAATAAGAAAAGACGCGAAATCCGAAATCGATGTCGTGGCGTAGAGGGAAATTATGACGCGCTATTCAATCTTCAGCCTGCTGCGCAATGCGTTGGGCTATCACCGTGACTGGCAACAGGCGTGGCGCTCGCCCGATCCGAAACCTGAATATGATGCGATCATCGTCGGCGGTGGCGGGCACGGCCTAGCGACCGCCTATTATCTGGCCAAAGAACACGGCATCACCAACGTGGCGGTGCTTGAAAAAGGCTGGCTGGGCGGCGGCAACACCGGGCGTAACACGACGATCATCCGTTCCAACTATTTATGGGACGAGAGCGCCGGGCTGTATGACAAATCCCTGCAGCTTTACGAAGGCCTCAGCCAAGACATCAACTACAACATCATGCTCAGCCAACGCGGCGTGTTGAACCTCGCGCACAATCTGGGTGATGTCCGCGAAGCGCAACGTCGGGTCAACGCCAACAAGCTGAACGGCATCGATTCCGAATACCTAAACCCCGAACAAATTCGCGAACTTGTGCCGATCATCAATTTGGACCCGAACATACGATACCCGGTATTGGGCTCGACACTGCAACGACGCGGTGGCACGGCGCGCCACGATGCTGTCGCCTGGGGTTTGGCGCGCGCCGCCGATGCGCGCGGCGTCGATATTATTCAAAACTGCGAAGTCACCGGCTTTGATATCGAAAACGGGCAGATTGTCGGCGTGCAAACCAATCGCGGCGCCATCAAATCAAAGAAAGTCGGCGTCGTTGTCGCCGGCCACTGCACCGTGATGTCGGATATGGCCGGTTTCCGGATGCCGGTTGAAAGTCATCCACTACAGGCAATGGTGTCGGACCCGATCAAGCCGGTCATTGATGTCGTCGTGATGTCGGGAGCGGTGCATTGCTATGTATCGCAGTCCGATAAAGGCGAGTTGGTGTTAGGCGCCGGCATCGACGGGCACACCGGCTATTCGCAGCGCGGCAGCCTGCACATCATCGAAGACCAAATCGCCGCCGTGTGCGAACTGTTCCCGCTGTTCAGCCGCATGCGCATCATGCGCACCTGGGGCGGCATCGTCGACACCTGCCCCGACGCCAGCCCGATCATCTCGAAAACACCGGTGCAGGGCCTGTACTTCAACTGTGGTTGGGGCACCGGCGGCTTTAAGGCGACACCGGGGTCTGGCTGGGTATTCGCGCACACGATGGCCCGCGACGAGCCGCATCCGCTGAATGCACCGTTCTCCCTCGAGCGGTTCTCGACCGGACATCTGATTGACGAGCACGGCGCCGCCGCCGTCGCGCACTAAGGAAGCACGCTAATGTTTTTGATCACATGCCCCTGGTGCGGTGAACGCGAAGAAAGCGAATTCACCTATGGGCACGAAGCGCACATCACGCGCCCCGAAGACCCATCTGCGCTGTCCGATGATGAATGGGCCGACTATCTTTTCATGCGCAAAAACCCCAAAGGTCCGCACTTGGAACGCTGGGTCCACACGGCTGGGTGTCGGCGCTGGTTCAACGTGCAGCGCAACACCCACACCAACGCGATCATGGCGATTTATAAAATCGGCGAAACACCGCCGAAAGCGACAACAGCAGGTAACAAGTCATGACACAGTCGCATCGCTTATATGATGGTGGCCGCGTCGACCGCAGCCAACCGATCAATTTCAGTTTCAATGGCCGACGTTACACGGGCTATCAAGGTGACACCTTGGCGTCCGCGTTGTTGGCCAACGGCGTGATGCTGGTCGGCCGCAGCTTCAAGTATCACCGCCCGCGCGGCATCTTCTCAGCCGGCACCGAGGAACCGAACGCGCTCGTGCAGTTGGAGCGCGGGCCGCGCACCATCGCCAACTTGCTGGCAACGCGCGTACCGCTTTACGAAGGCCTGGATGCATCCAGCGTCAACAGTTGGCCGTCACCAAATTTTGATTTGATGGCGATCAATGGCCTGTTCCATCGGCTGTTACCGGCGGGATTTTATTATAAGACGTTCATGTGGCCGGTGTCGGGTTGGAAGATTTACGAGCATTTCATCCGTCGCGCTGCGGGCCTTGGTCGCTCGCCGGAAGAACCAGACCAAGACACTTACGACAAAATAAACGCTCACGCCGACGTCGTCGTGGTCGGCGCTGGCCCTGCAGGTCTGGCCGCGGCCCGCACGGCAGCACTTTCAGGTGCGCGCGTGATCTTGGTCGACGAGCAGGTGGAACTCGGCGGGCAACTGCTGAGCGAGCGCTTCATCATCGAAGGCAAACCGGCCCTGGAGTGGGTTGCCGAGGTCGAAGAAGAACTGTTGGCAAACCCCAACGTCACGGTGCTGAAACACACCACCGCGTTCGGTTATTACGATCACAACTTCATTTGCTTTTTGCAAAACCGCGCCGACAACGTGGCGTTTGGCGCCGAGGGTCGCACGCGTCAACGCGTATGGCGTGTCCGCGCCAAGCGCGTGATCCTGGCCACCGGTGCGATTGAACGCCCGTTGATCTATGTCGACAACGACCGGCCCGGCTGCATGCTGGCCGGCGCCTTGCGCGCCTACGTCAACCGCTACGGCGTGAAGCCCGGCACGCGCCATGTGATCTTCACCAACAACGACGATGCATACCGCACCGCGCTCGATCTGAAGGCGGCAGGCGCCGATGTCGCCTGCGTTATCGATATCCGCCCAGACCCAAAGGGTGAATTGGTGACCCGCGCCCACGAAGCCGGCATTGAGGTAATTGAGAATTCAGCGATCAGCGGCGTACTCGGCAGCAAGCGTGTGAAAGGCGTCGAAGTCATGGCGCTCAATGAGCCCGGCGACTCTGTCACCGGGCGATCTCGCATCGTTCAATGCGACACTATCGGGTCCAGCGGCGGTTGGAACCCGGTCGTACATCTGCACAGTCATGCCGGCGGCAAAAATGTCTGGCGGGATTCCGACGGCATTTTTGTGCCGGGCGAGACCTTGCAGGCTGAACACACGGCGGGCGCCAATCATGGTAACTTCTCGCTGCAAGCGGCGCTGACTGACGGCATTCAGGCAGCACAAGATGCCGCAAAAATCCTCGGCCTTAAAATCAAAGGTAAAATTTCCGCCCCCGCCGTCGGCACCGATGTCATCGAAGAGCCTTGGCGGCTGTTGTGGTACATCCCGACGACGGCACCGACCGGTCAGCGCGGCAAACATTTCCTGGACCCACAAAACGATGTCACCGCTGCCGACGTGCAGTTAGCCGCGCGAGAAGGTTATCGCTCGGTCGAGCATGCGAAGCGCTATACCACGCTCGGCATGGCCACAGACCAAGGTAAAACCGGCAACATTCCGGGCCATGCGATTCTGGCCAGCGCGCTTGGCCAAACCATTCCGGAAACCGGGACCACCACGTTCCGTCCACCGTATTCACCGGTCACCATGGGGGCACTTGCCGGGCGCTACGTCGGCGAGTTCTTCGATCCGATCCGGCGCACACCGATGTATGAATGGCACGAACAGGCCGGCTGTCTTTGGGAAGACGTCAGCCAGTGGAAGCGCCCTTGGTATTATCCGAAAGACAGCGAGAGTATGCGGGATGCGGTAAACCGCGAGTGCCTGGCGGTGCGCAACAACGTCGGCATGCTCGACGCGACGACATTGGGCAAGATTGATATACAAGGTCCGGATGCAGCCGAATTCCTCAACCGGGTCTATACCAATGCCTGGCTGAAACTGGCGCCCGGTCGCTGCCGCTACGGCCTGATGCTGCACGAAGACGGCATGGTGTTCGATGACGGCGTGACGTCATGCTTGGGCGAAAACCATTACCTGATGACCACGACCTCAGGCGGTGCGCCAAACGTGTTGGCGTGGCTCGAAGAATGGCTGCAAACCGAGTGGCCGGAATTGAAAGTCTATCTGACGTCGGTCACCGAACAATATGCGACCTTGCAGTTGGCAGGTCCGAATGCCCGCGCTTTGTTGTCTGAATTCACCAGCGATATCGACCTCGATAACGAAGCTTTCCCATTCATGAGTTGGCGCGATGGCACCGTCGGCGGCATTCCGGCCCGCGTTTTCCGGATCAGCTTCACCGGCGAGCAGTCGTTCGAAATAAATGTGCCCGCATCCAGTGGTCTTTCGCTTTGGACCGACATTATGATCGCCGGGGAGAAATACGGCATTACGCCCTTCGGCACCGAGACCATGCACGTGCTGCGCGCCGAAAAAGGCTTCATCATCGTCGGCCAAGAAACCGATGGCACGATCACGCCGCTTGACCTCGGGATGAATTGGATCGTCTCGAAAGCCAAACCGGACTTCATCGGCAAGCGCTCGCTCGCCCGTGCAGACACAGCCCGGCCAGATCGCAAACACCTGGTCGGCCTGCGCACCATCGATCCCGAAGTTGTGTTGCCTGAAGGCGCCCAGCTTGTCGCCGAAACCCGCGCCAAGCCGCCGATGGATATGATCGGACACGTAACGTCGAGTTATTATTCCGCCGCGCTTGGCCACTCGATCGCGCTCGCCTTGGTGAAGAACGGTCGCAACCGCAAGGGCGACACGATTTACGTGCCGATCGATGGCACCACGACCGCCTGCGAAGTCGTTGATCCGATCTTCTATGATCTCGAAGGAGAGCGCCTCAATGGTTGATGCATATCGCCTACGCAGCCCACTTGATCACTTGGGCCTCACCGCACGCGCGCAGGCCGAGGCCGAGTACAGTGGCACCGGAGTGGTACTGTCGGAAATCGCACACCTGTGCTTGATCAACATTCGCGGCGATGCATCTGACCCGGCGTTCATCGCGGCGGTCGAAAAATCCATCAAACTGACCCCGCCGACAGCACCCAACACAGTTGCCGGAAAACCGTCGCAAAGCCGCATCATGTGGCTGGGCCCCGACGAATGGTTGGTGATCACAAAACCCGGTCGAGGCGAACGCGCCATGGCAGAGCTGTGGAAGAACCTGAAAGACGGCAAGCTGCACGCTGCCGTCACGGATTCCAGTGAAGCGCGAACCTGCATCCGCATCGAAGGCCCCCGCGCCCGTGAAGTGCTGGCCAAAGGCTGCCCCATCGACCTGCATCCAAGCGCCTTTGGTCCCGGCCAATCCGCGCAGTGCATTGTTGCCAAGTGCGGCGTTATGCTGGTGCAAACCGCGCAAGCAAAAGACACCGCAGGCACGTATGAACTTTACGTGCTCCGCAGCTTCGCGACGTATTTGTGGACATGGCTGGAAGACGCGTCGCAGGAATTCGGCGTCCGGGTCGCTTAAAGACAGCCGCCCCCTCACCTGTCCTCTCCCCCGCTGCGCAGGGGGAAAGGGACGCTGCTGCAACATTATCCCTCTCCCCCATTCATGGGGGAGAGACTAGGTGAGGGGGAAGCGCTTTTACGACGCTTTATCTGCCGCCGGCTTGGCTTTTTTCTTCGGTGGTTTGCCTTCGGCAATGCGCGCCTGATCTTTCGCCGTACGGGTCATTTCCTGGAATCCGGCTGCAACCGACTTTAACACTTGAGCGCTGAGCCGTTGCGCCGTTTCTTTTTCTGCGGCCTTCGCATTTTCGGGCAAACGCTTGATGACATCGTCGAGTTTCGCCGATACCTCGGCCAGCGCCTTGTCGTCACCGCTCGACTTTGCCCGCGGGGCTTTGCCGTCGGCAGCATCATTCAAGGTGCGGTCGACCCAGGCGCGGATCGTCATACCTTCTGCGTCGGCGGCGGCTTTCACCTTGGCACGGGTCTCGGCAGATGCACCGGTAATGGTCCAGCTGTGATCGGCAGTAACATCAGGACGTTTCGGCGTCTGCGCCATGGGAATACTCCATAATTAATGAACGTGCCCGGACCATACCGCGCAGCGCCGTTGGACGAAACCCTCAGCCGACTATTGCTCCGACGGCATCGGGCGTTTGCCTGGTGGGTCCTCGCTAGGTGGGTCTTCGCTAGGTGGGTCTTCTTCTGGCGGCTCGTCACGATTTTCCGACATGTCACGGCGGTCCTGTTTATGGCGATCCTCGTCGGTACGACGGTCCGTCCCCTCGCGACGCTCACCCTCGGCGGGCGGGCCGTCGCTACGCAAGCGGCGCTCTTTCCCTAGCCGTCGGTCTTTCTTTTTCATGCGCCGATCTTTGCGACGTCGTTCACGTCGGATTTTTGCAACCTGGTAGCCGATATAACTGCCGATCACGAGCATCGCGCCAGCCATCCCCATGATCACCAAACCGAACATCACCCAAGGGGGCTGCTCCGGCTTTGGCGGCTCGGGCGGAAACTTACGGGACATGGTGCGCGCAATTTCTTCAGGCGAGGTTAATGGGTCATTGTCATAAGGCTGAAGCGTCTCGTTCAATGACGGCGCCTGCTGCTGCGCGATAAGTGGTGCAGGCATTGCTGTGGATACCTCGGAAGGCGGGACATCTGGCGCCTCTGACGGCGGCTCAACGGTCGCCGCAATCGTCGCCATGGCATCACGAGCCGCAGTCGGTATCTCACGTTCCCATGGGAAATACATGATCGGCTGACAGTCACGATTGCCGCCTTCGAGCTGCAAAGGCTCAGTCCCTTCTGCCGGACGACGCGAGCCCTGCACCAAATAGAAGCCTTCGAACACCCCGGTACCGAGCGAGGCTTCAATCTTCGTTGCCAGCACTTTTTGACGCGCGGCCAGATCATTCACGCGGTCGCTAAGTTTTACTGGGGATTCGTCGAAGGCAACCTGGATCACATCCAACAATCGAGGCAAGCGTTCACACACCCGCTGCAATGCTTCCGCGTCCGTCACCAACATATACGGGGTAAGGCTGGTACGCCCCAGGTAACCCTTTTCCGAGACCGCCGGTAACGTCATGGCTTTGAACTGCACCGCAATCGCGCCTTTGGTCTCCTCGGCGTGGGCAACGCTCGGCACAATCACAAACGCCGCAGCAATCCATGCAGCGCGCGCAAAAGCCCGAATGATAAATGGCAGTAAATTCAGCATCAGTCCCCCATGCACATTGGGGAACGCTACCACACGTACTCACGCCCTGGTATGACGAAGATCACGCGGCACGCCCAAGCGGGCGCAAGTTTAGTAAACTCTGTTCGCGGCCGGCAATGGCACCGACATTTCGACGCTCGCAGATTCCATCCAAGCCGTGCGGTGTTTGCGGACTTCGACGGCATGATGGCGCGCGCGCTTGTCAGACGGCGCTAACGCTTCGTCATAGAAGAACGCCGGCAACTCGTCATCTTCGATGCCAAAACCAGCGTCCGCGTTAAACGCATCTTCGTAGGCCAGCGTCTCAATCCCGATCTGCTTTAGGAACGTGTTCGGTAATGTTTCACCGATGGCATCATTGATCGCACCAACGACAAGATCATGATTGATGTTGGTCACCGAGCGACCGAACAGGCAGAGCCCCACGGAATCAGCAGCCGCACACAGCATCTGCACGGTCATGCTCTCGCCGACCAATTCTTCGGTTTCCTTGCCGGCGCATTCATGGGTCGGCAGGTTCCCGGTGGTGTGATCGGCACCTTGCGCCGTCGACATCATGGAAATGCCGGTGACCTCAATGACACGCGGATCGTAGGCACTGATCGCTTGGCGTTTAATCACCGGGACGCGCCTGATCTCAAAATGCTCTCCAACGCGTGCAGCGCCGCCGGCCAACAATCGGCCCCGCGCGGTGCCGGTACGGATGTCGTCAAGCGCTGTGTCCATAAATGCAACGTCGCCGAACTCAGCCTCGCCATTTTCCATTAACAGTGCCAGCGTCGCGCCGAGCTCAATAGTATCGATTCCCAAATCGTTGGCGGCCATATTCAATCGCGCCACATCATCCGGGTCAGACAGGCCGCAATTGGTACCGAGCAGACCGATGGTTTCGTATTCCAACGGCGAGACCAATTCCTTGCCCTCTTTGTCGACATAGATGTTCGAGCATTTAATCATGCAACCGGGCATGCAAGCGTGCGTCGGCGTGCCGCCGCGTTCCATGTTCTGCTCGCGAATAAAATCGCCGCCCATACGCAGGCGTTCTTTGGTGGTATCGGCCAACTGACCGCTTGAAAAGTTTCGCACCGGCAGGCCGCCCATGCTGTTCATCACGTCGGCGACCAATGCCGTGCCCTTGGCGCCCAGGTTTTGCACGGCAGCGTCTTCTTTCAACTTTGCGCCATATTGTTTAACGCCCTGCATGACACCCTTGCGGTCGTGATAGGTCGGCATTTTGTGTTTGTCGCAGACCAGTGCTTTGACCTTTTTCGTGCCCATCACCGCACCGACGCCACCGCGCGCGGCGATCCGCACCGGACGGCCCTCGGGGTCGGAAAACGAAATGCCTGCCATCAAGCCGCCGTATTCGCCGACCGGGCCCAAGATACCCAAGCTGACTTTCTCGCCGAATTTATCGTGCAACAGGGCAGCCGTTTCGATCACGCCTTTGCCCATGTAGGGGCTGGCATCGTGGAACGTCACGTCGCCGTCTTTGGTGATGTAGATCACCACCCATTCGTCAGACGCGTTTTCCAAGGTCAGGCCGCAAAGCTCAGACTGTCCCAAGGCAAACCCGAAGGTGCCGCCGGCGTTGGCTTCTTTGATGCCGCCGGTCAACGGGCTTTTACAGCCGACACTGATTCGGTTGGCGTTCGACATGTTGGAGCCGGCAAACGGCCCGACCGAAAAAATCAGCGGGTTTTGCGGTGACATCGGATCCACGGTGGCCACGCCACGCTCATATAACGTTTTCGCAATATGATAGCGCCCGGCCCGCGCCAACTGCTCTCCCGCCCACTCTTCGCGGGTGACGGCTCGGGTGGAAAGATCGATGGTCAAATAACCGCGCATGGCGGGGCTCCTTAGTTTAGCGTCCTTAAAACCTAAGCCCGAGATAAGCTTTGGTAGGCCATATATCAAGCAATCAACACATTTTATCAATATAAAATGTATAAATAATTATTTTACATATTTATTTGATAATATAGCCAAAAAGTAGCCCCCGCACCTGACCTCGCCCCCATGATGGGGAGAGGAATAATGTTGCGGCAGGGTCCCTCTCCCCTGCACAGCAGGGGAGAGGACAGGTGAGGGGGGCAATCTTATACGTTGGAGTCCGGAAAGCTCGCCTTACGCTCATCCATATACGCGTTCAGCGCCTCGTCGATGCCGGGATCAATCGGGGGAGCTTCGTAGTCGTTGAGCCATTGCTTCCAAAGCGTGTTGGCCCGCATTGGCATATCCTGTGCGCCCTCTGCCTCCCACTGCTCGTAAGAGTTATTGTCGGCGAGGTTGGAGCGAATGAACGCGGTTTCGAAATTGGCCTGGGTGTGGGCGCAGCCCAAATAGTGTGAGCCCGGTCCGACTTCGCGAATCGCATCCAGGGCTTGTCCGTTGTCACTGAGGTCATAGCCTTCGGACAGCCGCTGCATCATCGCCAACTGGTCGCAGTCCATGACGAACTTTTCATAACCCGACGACAATCCGCCTTCGAGCCAACCCGCAGCATGAAGCGCAAAGTTCACGCCGGACAAGACGGTTGCGTTCAGCGTGTTGGCACTTTCGTAAGCTGCCTGCGCGTCGGCAACTTTTGATGCACAGAGCGAACCGCCGGAACGGAACGGCAGATTGAGCCGACGCGCCAAACTTGCGGCCGCCGAGATCACCAACGTGGGCTCAGGCGTGCCGAATGTCGGTGCCCCGGACTGCATCGAAATCGCGCTCACGAATGCACCGTAAATCAGCGGGGCACCCGGCCGCACCAATTGCGTCAACGCCCCGCCCGCCAGCACTTCGGCCTGGACCTGCGCAAGCGTCCCCAACGCCGTCACCGGGCTCATGGCGCCCGCCAAAATAAATGGCGAGACGATGCAGGCTTGGTTGGCGCGTGCATAAACTTTTAATGCACCCAGCATTGTGCCGTCGAAGACCATCGGCGAGTTGGCGTTGATGAGGCTGGTCATTACGGCATTTTGGTCGACGAATTCCTTGCCGAACAAAATCTCGCACATATTGACAGAATCCTGTGCCCGCATCGGATGCGTCACCGAACCCATGAACGGCTTATCGGAATATTTCATGTGCGCGTAAAGCATATCGAAATGCCGCTTGTTGACCGGTAGGTCGACCGGCTCGCAAACAGTGCCACCGGAATGGTGCATCGCCGGCGCGACATAGGCGAGTTTCACAAAATTACGAAAATCTTCGATCGTGCCGTAGCGGCGACCGTTGTCCAGATCGCGGACGAACGGCGGACCATAGACAGGTGCGAACACCGTGTGGTTGCCGCCGATCTGCACACTGCGGGCGGGATTGCGCGCATGCTGGGTGTATTCGGCAGGCGCGGTCGCCAGCAGCGATTTACACAGACCTTTCGGAAAGTGCACTCGCGTGCCTTTGACGTCGGCGCCGGCACCTTTCAGCAGCGCCAACGCTTCTTCATCGTCACGAAACTCAATACCGATTTCTTCTAAGATCAGGTCGGCGTTCGCCTCGACCATCTCCAGCGCTTCGAGAGACGCCAGTTCCAGCAGCGGTACATTGCGCGTAATAAACAGCTTGCTGACGGCCCCGGATTTTTCCCGGGCCGTACGACGGGCATCCCGGCCTCTGCGCGCGCTACGATCTGACATGGCGGCAACTCCTGGCGACGGCACGACGCGCCTGCGCCATGTTCCAAATCACCCTGATAATTTAATAGACCGCGCCCCTCACAGACACTTATCCGTTGCCGTCATTTTGTGGTCAATTGGCGCCTTCACCAAGATGCAGCTTTATGGATTCCCGCCGACGCGGGAATGACGCTGTGGGTTCTATTATCTTTCGTCATTCCCGCGCCGGCGGGAATCTGCGGACCTAGTCCTACTTCCAGATCGGCTTACCGCTGCCCGGAATACCCAGCGCATCCCACATCTGGTCGACCTTCTCGATCACATCGTCGCTCATGCGGATTTTCGTGCCCCATTCGCGATGCGTTTCAGGCGGCAGTTTGGTGGTCGCATCGATGCCGAGTTTGCCGCCGAGCCCGGATTCCGGTGAGGCGAAGTCCAAATAATCAATCGGCGTACCTTCGATCACCGTGAGGTCACGACCCGGGTCGACGTTGGTCGACAACGCCCAGATCACGTCATTCCAATCGCGGGCGTTGATGTCGTGATCCACCACGATCACAAACTTGGTGTACATGAATTGCCGCAAATACGACCACACCGCCATCATCACGCGCTTGGCATGACCAGGATACGCCTTTTTCATCGACACCACGGCGACCCGATACGAACAGCCTTCGGGCGGCAACCAAAAATCGACAATTTCCGGAAATTGCTGTTGCAGCAACGGCACGAACACGTCGTTCAAGGCCTCGCCCAAAATCGCCGGCTCATCCGGCGGGCGCCCGGTGTAAGTCGATAGGTAGATCGGATTTTTACGCATGGTGATCGCGGTGACGCGGAACACCGGAAACGGCTCGACCGCGTTGTAATAGCCGGTGTGATCGCCGTACGGCCCCTCATCACCGTAGTCGCTGAGCGAGACCTCCCCCTCGATCACGATTTCAGCCGTCGACGGCACTTTCAGCGGCTGGCTAACGCAGTCGACAAGCTCAACTTTCTTCCCCCTCAGCAAGCCCGCAAACTGATACTCCGACAACGTGTCAGGGACCGGCGTCACGGCGGCCAAAATCGTGCCGGGATCTGCACCGAGCACCGCCGCCGCAGGCAACGGTGCCGGGTTTTCGTCTTTCCAACGCTGGTAATGCTGCGCCCCGCCACGATGTTTGAGCCAGCGCATCAGCGTGGTGTTTTTGCCGGTCACCTGCATCCGGTAGATACCCAGGTTCGGCGCATCACGCTTGTCGCCACCGGGGCCTTTGCTTGGACCTTGGGTGACCACCAGCGGCCAGGTGATCAGCGGTGCCGGCTCGCCGGGCCAGCAGGTCTGGATCGGCAGTTTATGGAGATCAATGTCATCACCGCGCCAAATGATTTCTTGGCAATACGGTGTCGATGCCATTTTCGGCTTCATCGCCATCACAGTTTTCAGAAGCGGCAGCATTTCGACGGCTTCACGCCAGCCGCCCGGCGGCTCGGGCTGGCGCAGGAAGGCTAATGTTTCACCGACTTCGCGCAGTTCGTGAGGCTCGCGGTTCATCCCCCACGCGACCCGCTCAACCGTACCAAACAAGTTCACCAGCACGGGCATATCAGAACGCGCGCCATCAGCACGGATCACATTTTCGAATAAGATCGCGGGACCACCCTCAGCGATAACTCGAGTTTGGATTTCCGTCATTTCGAGCACACTGGAAACCGGCGCGGTCACACGGACCAAACGTCCGGTTTTTTCAAGGCGCTCGATAAACTCGCGAAGTGACGCGTAAGCCATTAGAATTCCTTCGTAACTTGGCCAAAACCAGGGTTGAGTTGACCCTGCTAAACAGGCACGGTCAAGCATGCGAACTTTTTAACAATTCTAAACTCATATCATTGTCAATTCGCCCTTTTAACGGCTAGAGTCCGAAGCTGTATAAAAAAACGCGTCATATCGGTGCCAACCCGCAGGAAACGCAAATAAATGGCTGACGGAACGACCCAATCAGAAGAAATGATCAGTGCATCCAGTTTCCAGCGCTTGATCGATATCGGCATCGCGTTATCCGCGGAACGCGATACCAATGTCTTGATGGAAACGATCCTTTTGGAAGCGAAAAGCTTGTCCAATGCGAACGGCGGCACGCTGTATATTCGCACACCGGACAATCGTTTGAAGTTCGAGATTATGCGTACCGATAGCCTCAACATCGCCATGGGCGGCACCACCGGCAAAGACATCAACGTTCCACCTTTGAACCTTTTCGATCCGGAAACCGGCGAAGAAAACCACAAGAACGTAGCGTCTGCAGCCGTCCTAACGGGAGATTCGATCAACATTCCCGATGCCTACGAAAACGAAAGCTTCGATTTTTCCGGCACCAAGAAATTCGATGAAGGTACGGGATATCGTTCCAAGTCGTTCCTGTGTGTGCCCTTGAAAAACTCGCAAAACCAAGTGATCGGGGTGTTGCAGTTGTTAAATGCGGTCGACGCCGATACCGGCGAGGTCATCGAATTTCGCCCGGACATCCAACCACTGATCGAAGCACTCGGCTCGCAGGCAGCGGTCGCCCTCGACAACCAACAACTTTTGGAATCGCAAAAGAAACTGTTGGACAGCTTTATCGAGCTAATCGCCTCTGCAATTGACGCCAAATCACCTTATACCGGCGGTCATTGTCAGCGCGTGCCGGAACTCACAAAGATGTTGGCGGCGGCGGCGTGCGATCAACAAGACGGCCCGTTCAGCGACTTCGCGTTAACTGACGAGCAGTGGTACGAACTGCACATCGCGGCGTGGCTACACGATTGCGGCAAGGTGACAACGCCGGAATACGTAGTCGACAAAGCAACCAAGCTTGAGACCATCTACAACCGGATCCACGAAATCCGAAACCGCTTTGAAATCGTCAAGCGCGACCGCGTGATCGACTATCTCAAGGCCGTAATTGACGGCGGCGATGCGGAAACGCTCCGGGCCGAACTTGAAACGCAACTGGCGCAGATTGATGACGATTACGCGTTTATCGCGGAAAGCAACGTGGGTGGCGAGTTCATGGCGCCCGAGCGGGTCGAGCGGGTCAAACAAATCGCCGACATAAAATGGACACGCACGCTGTCCGACCGCATCGGCTTGTCACACGAAGAACTCAAGCGGATCGAACGCGAGCCCGAACCGGCGCTGCCGGTGCAGGAGAACCTGCTGAGCGACCGCTATGACCATGTGATTTACCGTGAAAACAAAGAGCAAACGGCGGCCGACGACAACCCGTGGGGTTTCAAACTCGATGTGCCCGAGCATCTTTATAATCTCGGCGAGGTCTACAACCTGTGCATCGCGCGCGGCACGCTGACCGAAGAAGAACGTTTTAAAATCAACGATCACATCGTGCAAACGATCATCATGCTCGAAGCACTGCCGTTCCCAAAAGACCTTGCCCGCGTCCCGGAATTCGCCGGTGGCCACCACGAAAAGATGGACGGCACCGGGTATCCGAAAAAGCTCAACAAGGACGACATGTCGGTGCCAGCCCGGATCATGGCAATCGCCGATATCTTTGAAGCACTGACTGCGGCGGACCGGCCATACAAAGCCCCGAAGAAACTGTCCGACAGCGTCAAAATTATGTCGTTCATGAAGAAAGACGCGCATATCGATGATCAGCTGTTCGAACTGTTCCTGACGTCTGGCGTCTATAAGGAATATGCCGAACGGTTCCTGCTGCCCGAGCAGTTGGACAAGGTCGACGTCAGCCAATACCTCCCTAAACAAGAAGAAGCCGGCGCCGGCGACGATTGATGGTCGCCGTATACGTCGATGCCGACGCCTGCCCGGTCAAAGACGAAACCGTTGCCGTGGCGACCCGCCATAACCTCAAAGTATTCATGGTGTCGGACGGCGGCATTCGCCCGCATCAAAGCCCCCTGGTCGAAATGGTGTTTGTGACCCAAGGCGCTGACGCGGCGGATGATTGGATCGCCGAGCACATCGACGCGCATGACATTTGCATCACCAACGACATTCCCCTGGCCGCGCGCTGTTTGGAGAAAAACGCCGCCGCCTTGAAGCCGAACGGCGAGGCATTTTCCGAGCAAAGTATCGGCATGGCATTGGCCAATCGCGAATTGATGCAGGGGCTGCGCGAGACCGGCCAGATCACCGGCGGCCCCCGACCGTATTCAAAATCCGACCGCTCGCAATTTCTCAATCGGTTGGAAACCACGGTGCAGGCGGCACTGCGTCAGTAACGCACAAAAATTCTCATACCGCACCCCGCCGATTAATTGACAACACGTCTTCGCGCGGCGCATCATGTGCGGGTAAAGGTTCCCCGGGAAAGACGATAAAGTCTGGGGACTAATAGGGAACATGGAAGGGAATTTACCCAACAGGGAATTCTCGTCCGGGCTGCCCCCGCAACTGTGAGCGGTATGCCGAAAGCCAAAATGCCACTGCCCTACGGGTTAACCCGCGGGTGGGAAGGCGGCTTAGGTAGCGAACCGCGAGCCAGGAGACCTGCCTTTGCACCGACGGCATACGCCGTTGGTTTTCACAAATCAAACTCGGAGGGAGTTATGATGGACCATACAGTTCAAAAAACCGCACACCACACCGAAACCGTTAGCTTAAGCACCCAACAGCGTTTAGCCGCCGCCATGGCAGCTGCATTACTGGGTAGTTTCTTAGTGTTCGGCGCTGGCCTTGCCAATTCCGACACTTTGCACAACGCCGCCCACGACGGTCGTCACGCATTCGCATTCCCCTGCCACTGATCCTTTAGGGGGATTCCATGATTACACGTTTGTTGCTGGCCGCGATTGCGGCCGGCCTGATTGCTGGTGCGCTGATTTCGGTGCTGCAAGTGATCAAAGTGACGCCACTTATTCACGCCGCCGAAGTCTATGAAATGCCTACTGGCGTTATGACGACGCACACCCATCGTCATGGCGAGAGTGCCGGCGACGGGCACCATCATGACAGCACGGCTTGGATGCCTGAAGACGGATATGGGCGGTTAGGACTTACCGTTCTCACCAACATCGTGACCGGCGCCGGATTTGGCCTGTTGTTAGCCGCCGCCATCGCGTTTCGGGGTCTCCGCACGACGTGGCGAGAAGGCGTGATCTGGGGCATTGGTGGCTACCTCGCGTTTTCGTTGCTGCCATCACTAGGCTTGCCGCCCGAACTGCCGGGGATGTCTGCGGGTGATCTCGGCGCCCGTCAAACCTGGTGGCTGACAGCCGTCAGCGGGTCGGCGGCGGGCTTGGCTCTCATTGCATTTTCTCCCAACTGGGCGCTGCGTGTACTCGGGCTCATCGTCTTGCTGATGCCGCATGCCATCGGCGCACCGCCCCCGTATGACTATACCAATGACGTGCCCGCTGAAATGGCAGCCCAGTTCGTCACCGCATCGCTGGTCACAACGGCGATGTTTTGGGCGGTATTGGGTGCCTGCACCGGTCACTTTGTTGGGCGTGGCATCGAAGAAAGCGCGGCTGCATGAGCCAAGACCTGTTGGACCGTGCTCTCGGTTATCCCTACCCGCTGCCAAACGCATCCTTTGTGATCGATAAAGGCGAGGTGTTTCCGCTGCATGCAGACGATGCGCCTCGCCGGCGCGAAGGCCGCACACCGGTGCTGGCGGTTGGCTCTAATCAGTCGCCCCAACAGATCGCCCGCAAGTTCCCTGACCCCAGTTGGTCGGAGATTCCTTGCGAGCGGTGCGTGATCCATGACTTCGATACTGTTTTTTCTGCGCACATTAAAGCGTACGGTTCGGTCCCCGCCGCCTTGCACCCCTGCCCCGGTACGTCCGTGACGTTGTACGTTAATTGGTTGGACGACGCCCAACTCGGACATATGCACAAAACTGAGCTTGGCCACGCGAACTATGTTTACGCCCGTCTCAACGGTATCCGTCTGGTGACCGAACTCGGCTTAGAGATGGACAGCGTGCAGTTTTATCGCTCCAACGCGGGTGCTTATGCACCAAACGGCACCCCGGTGCCGCTCGCCGAGGTGACCGCACAAAACCGGCGTTGGACTGGCATGACGCAACGCGACGTTCAGGCCGACGTGCACCAACGCACTGCGGCCGATCACGAATTTGAGGCGTACATTTTATCTTCTATTGAAGACGCTACCATGCGTCGCCAGCGCATTAATGCGATCAGCCAAGGTGCGCATCCGTTCGACCATGCGGATATGGAAATCCTGTTGTCGTAAAAGCATCCCCGCCTCACCGTCATACCCCTGGACATCCTAAAAATCCTCCCAACATCTGTATGAGGAGGACTTTGATGAAACACCTATTTGCCGCCGCAATATCGCTTTTACTCGTAACGCCCGCGCTCGCCTTCGAGGTCGAATACCTGGGCGCCAGCACAACCGATATGGAAAACCCACACGACATCAAATTGTCGCCTGACGGGAACGTGCTGTTCGTGTCCGACGTCGGCAACAACCGTGTGTTGGCGTTAAACCCTGATACCTTAGAAGCCTTGGGCTCGTTCGGTGGCGATCATCAGTCCGGCACACACGACATTGATTTTGATCTGCGCGGCTTTATGTACGTGGCCGACACCCACAACAATCGGGTGACCATGTATGAGATGACCGGCATCACCGGCAAGTTGGTTCAAAAAATCAGCGACCGCATCCGCGGACCTGAAGGTGTGTTGGCGCATCCTAACGGGACGTTGTATGTCGCCGGCGCGTGGTCCGGCAACGTGGTCGCCTATGACCAAGGCCGCGTCAAAGCCGAGTTAACCGGGCTGTCGTCGCCGCACGATCTGGAGCTTGCGCCCGACGGCGACATTTGGCTGGCCGATGCCGGCAATGATCGAATGCTGCTTTTGAGCCCAGACCTCGAAATCAAACGCGAACTCAAAGGGGCGCCTTATAATTTTAATGGCGTCCGCTATCAGGACGTCTTGGCAGACGGCACGCTGATCGCTGCCGATAAGAACAACCATCAGATAAAGGTCATCGGCCCCGACGGTGCGTTGTTGAAGATCATCGGTGCCGAACGCGGCAAAGGCCCCGGCCTTTTCACCACCCCCGAAGGTGTCGAAGTGAGGGGAGATATTTTATGGCTGTCCGACTCCGGCAATGACCGCATCGTGAAATATCGAATGGTGCGCTGAGGCGTCTCAACAACCACCGACAGACGTCACCCCCCCGGCGCGGGAATGACGTTGGGGATGACTTGCTCTGCCTACTCTGCCACCTGCACCAAGCTTGGTCGCCCACCGGCAACCGTGACCCGGTGCATGACACGCTTGAAGCCATGGTAATCATTGATCGGATTATGTTGGGACGCATAGTTGTCCCAGAAAATCAGCGAGCCCGGTGTCCAGGTGAACCGACACGTGAATTCCGGGCGCGTCTGGTGCGCATATAAAAACTTCAACAACGGCTCGCTTTCTTCCATCGTCAATTCTTTAAAGCGCTCCGTATGGCCCGCATTGACGTACAGCGCCTTGCGGCCGGTGCGCGGATGCGTGATCACGGCAGGATGCTCAGCGACCAGGGCTTTGGGTTTCGTGCCATCATCTTTGACGCGGTCCTCGCGGGTGCGCGTGACCTCGGCCTTCGCCGAATTCTGGATCAACGTCAGGCTTTCCAAAAATCCCTGCAGCGTCGGCGACAGAGTCTCATATGCCAAATGCATGTTCGCAAATAGCGTATCCCCACCATACGGCGGCAGTTCCACCGCATACAGCAACGCACCCATGGGCGGTTCTTGCAGATACGTGGTGTCGGCGTGCCAGATGCCACCGAAATTCACACGTTCGCCTGGGTTTTTAATCACCGGCACGACCTCGTCCGTGCCGTCCAGGCCTTTCACCATCGGATACGGGATCAGCGGACCGAACCGCGATGCGAACGCCGCCTGACGCTTCGGCGGCAAATCCTGGTCACGGAACATGATGACGTGGTTTTCATCAAGGGCAGCGGTGATTTCGTCGATCACGGCATCGGGCAGGTCTTCGGCGACATTCACCCCGGACACTTCGGCCCCGATAGAGCCGGCAACGCGCTTCACCTTGATATGCTGATATGCGCGAAAAGACTTCGGCGGTTCCCAATCACTTAACATTGCAGTGTTTGCTCCCAATAGCGTTTTAAATTTATCCTTTTCATGATGATAGAGCGCTACTCGTGCCCCGGCAAATACGGTTTGGCGGTATCAAGACAGGGATTGTCGGGAACCACTAAACGGGAATTTCGCTGAGGCCTTAAAGAATTTGTTCAACGAATGGATGCTCACACCCGCCTCCCGTCCAATCCGGAGATGAAGCACATGTCAAAGACCAACAAAAGCGCAGATGTCGTCATCATTGGCGTCGGCGGAATTACCGGGGCGTCGGTCGCGCATCACCTGATCGAACGCGGTTGGGACAACATCATCGGCATCGACAAGTCAGGCATTCCGACCGATATCGGCTCGACCGGGCATGCGTCCGATTTTTGCTTCAACACGATGCACGATCAGATGACGATCTTTACCACGAAGTACAGCATCGACTTTTTCGAAAAGCGCGGTCGTTATTCCAGGATCGGCGGCATCGAAGTCGCCCGCAAAGGCGACGACGAGCGGATGCTTGAGCTTGAGCGCCGGGTCAGCTCCGGTCGCGCGTTCGGCAACCGCGTCGAGTTAATCACGCCGAAGCAAGCCAAAGAGCGGATGCCGTTAATTGAAGAAGGCGTGATCCAAGGTGCGCTTTGGGACCCGGACGCGGGCCTGGTCATTCCCCGTTCGCAGGTCGTGTCCGGCGAGATGATCCGCGACGCCGAGGAAACCGGCAAACTGGTGACAATGCCAAACATATCTGCGACCGCCCTCGACATCGAAAACGGGCGCATCAAGGGGGTCGAGACCGAACGCGGCTATATCGCGACTTCGCACGTCGTCGTCTGCGCTGGGCTTTGGGGTCGTCTGATCGCAGAAATGGCGGGCGAAGATCTGCCGGTAATGCCGGTCGACCATCCGCTGACGTTCTTTGGGCCGTACACCCAATTCGAAGGGACCGGCCTGGAAATTGGATATCCGCTGCTTCGTGATCAGGGCAACTCGGCCTATTTGCGCGATACCGGTGACCCGAAAACCGCCGAAGGTGGCCAGATTGAATGGGGCTACTACGAAGAAAAAGAACCCCGCTTGGTGCATCCGCGCGACCTACTTGAAAAAGAGCAAGCCCGCCTGTCGCCGTCACAACGTGATCTGGATATGGAGCAGATTATCGAGCCGCTTGAGCGCGCCATGGAGCTGACCCCGATCCTTGGCGAGTTGGGCTACAAGGATAAATGGTCGTTCAATGGTCTGCTACAGGTCACTGCCGATGGCGGCCCGTCGATTGGTGAATCCCCCGACGTACGCGGCCTTTGGTATGGTGTCTCGGTCTGGGTCAAAGACGGCCCAGGGACCGGCAAAGTCATCGCCGACTGGATGACCGACGGCCGCACCGAGCTTGATCATCACAGCATCGATTACGCGCGGTATTATCCGATCCAAAAATCCGAGACCTATATCGCGGATCGTTGCTATGAAACGGCGTTTAAAATCTACAATCCTCCGGTCCACAATCGCGAGCCCTATTCCAAGGGTCGGAATTTGCGCTCGGCACCGTTTAACCTGCGCGAAAAAGAACTTGGCGGTTATTTCATGGAACTCGCCGGCTGGGAGCGCGCGCACGGCTACGCCGCCAACGAAGAAACTTTATTGGCAAAATATGCAGATCGCGTCCCAGTCCGCGAGAACGAGTGGGACAACCGCCATTTCTGGCGCGTGTCCAATGCCGAACATCTGGAGCTTTCGGAAAACGTCGGCATGGTCAATCTATCGCACTTCGCGATTTACGATGTCAGCGGCCGCGATGCGGCGCAGTTGATGGAATATGTATCTTCATCAAAAGTCGCGGGTGATACAGCGGTGGGCAAAGGTGTATACACCAACTTCCTGGACGCGGTCGGCGGCGTACAAGCCGACCTGACCGCGCTGCGCCTCGACGAAGATCGCTTTCGCATCATCGACGGCGCGGATGCCGGCAACCGTGACGCCACCTATCTGCGCCGCATGACCCAAGACAAAGAATGGTCGGCGTATATCGAAGACCGCACCGACCAGTTCGGCTGCATCGGTGTTTGGGGGCCGAATGCCCGCGCGCACCTTAAACAGTTGGCCGATGATCCTGCGGGGCTGGACCTCGAAAACTTTCCGTTCGGTGCCTGCCGCGACTTCACCCTGCGCGGCGTCCCGGTGAAGGGCTTTCGGATTTCCTATGTCGGTGAACAGGGCTGGGAACTGCATTTCTCACTCAGCTACGGCCTGGCCCTTTGGGATATGTTCCGCGACATCGGCATCACGCCGATTGGGGTCGAGACCTATGCCAACAGTCGCCGCCTGGAAAAGAGCCTGCGCCTGCAGAATGCGGACCTGCTGACCGAATATAATTTGTGCGAAGCTGGGCTGACTCGCCCGAAAGTGAAAGCCGCCGATTTCCAAGGCAAAGAAGCGTATCTTGCGCAGCGCGACCGGCCGCACCAGCCAGCCTATCTGTGCACCCTGACCATGACCGACAACATCGACAAAGACGGCGTCGCGCGGTTCCCGGTCGGCATCTGCCCGATCATCGATCCGAAAACCAACGAGGTGCTGATCGATTCCCAGGGCCGACGATCCTACACCACCAGCATGGCCTTCGGCCCGTCCATCGGCAAAAACATCGCCCTCGGCTACCTGCCGTTTGAGTACTGCGAAGAAGGCCGCCAGCTGGAAATCGAGTACTTCAATCAAAAATTCCCGGTGCACGTCGCCGCTGTCGGTGCCAAACCACTCTATGATCCGGAAAATCTCCGTCCGAAATCGTAAATGACCTGAAAACAGGGATTTTTGACGGTATTTAGCGAAAAAAGTTCTTTTGAGTAATCCATGACCGGATTTGCTGCGTAAACCTGTATAGACACAGGAGTATGGTCATGCAGATCAAAAATCGGATGTTGGCGAAGGTTCGATCGCTGATGGTGGCTTGTGCCTTAGCCGTCGTGATCGGTCTGGGTGGCACCATTGGTGCAGGCGCGGCATCGACCGCGGTCGAAAGTGCTGACCCGACAGAAGCCGCTGCCATTCAAGCCGTGATCCTCAAACAAATCGATGCATTTGAGCAAGACGATGCGCACACCGCGTTCGCCATTGCCGCACCGGAAATTCAGCAGCGCTTCGGCTCGTCCGCGATGTTCATGCAGATGGTACGCCAGGGGTATGCGGCCGTTTACCGGCCCCGCTACGTGGAGTTTGGACCATTGGTGCCTTACGACACCACGTCAGAAAATACAGGGCGTTATGTGCAGCACGTTGTCATCGAAGGCGCTGACGGTGCCGTCATGATGGCGGTTTACGCGATGCAAAAAGATGACGGTGGCAACTGGCGTATCGCTGGCTGCAACCTCACGCCATTGCAACGCGAGAGCCTATGAGCGTAGACATCGCCCTCACCGCCCGCCGCGTGCCGAGACCGATGCGCCTCAGCGTGTTTTACGACGGTGACTGTCCGTTGTGTCAGCGCGAAATTGCTTTTTACCGACGCCGTTCAGGCGCCGAGCGTATCCGCTGGATCGACGTGGCAAGCTGTGATGAAGCCGTGTTGCCCGCCGGCATCAACCGGGAAACACTTTTGAAACGTTTTCATATTATCACAGAGTCCGGTGACGTGATCTCAGGCGGCCCCGCATTCGTTGAAATTTGGGCGCAAATGCCGGTGTTTCGGCCGCTAGCTTGGTTGGCTAAAATCCCTGGGACAACAACGGTCCTCGAAGGGTCTTATCGATACTTCTTGCGGTTTCGACCGCGTCTACAACGGTGGGTTTCGTGATGAAACGAATTATTTATGCTTCGGCAGCAAACTCGGGCGTTGATGAGTCAACGCTTGATGAGATTTTAGGCCACGCGCGCAAAAACAATGCCGGGCTCGACGTCACTGGCATATTGTTATTCGGCAACGGCGTTTTCATTCAGGTCTTAGAGGGCGAAGACGATATCGTTGATCGCCTTGCCATGCATATCGAACAGGACCCCCGTCACCACGACTTCGATATTCTGTACGAAGATCGCATTGATCAACGCGCCTTTGGCGCCTGGGACATGGCCTACAAAATCTTGGACCGTGACAGCATCGCGTTTTTGAACGGTGCCATGGCCAAAAGCTCCGGCGAAGACCTGATCTCCTATCTACGCGAAGACGACTATTTCGCCCGTAGCTTCATCGCCGAGTGCGCAAAAGACCTAAAACTCAGCGCATAGCATCGCTTTTTAGGCCGTTTCCGTCTGAACATCTGATATCTCCACAAGGCTTGACCCTACCGTCGAGTTTTGAGAGAAACACGCCTTCTACTATCCCGTTTACGACGTCGATTTGTCGTCAATAGGATATTAGGTGGCTGTTTTATGCAACTTTTCGGCCCCACACGCCGATACGCTTGACCAGTCAAGGGGAGATATCATGCCGAATGCCCAAAATCGCAGGCAATAATGCCACAGCGAACAAGGCGGTATGATTCGGTTATTCGGATGGGGAGATCTGAAAGATGAGTGAAGATGCAATCGAAACCGATTACGAAATCGGTCAAGATAACGTTGAGATCATGGGTCTCGACATCCATAACCCGGTATTTGTCATATCGGGCTTAATGATCATTGCCTTTGTGCTGATCACGTTGATGTTTCAAGAAACCGCCGGACAAGCCTTTAATGATCTTCGGCCTTGGCTGTCGAAGACTTTTGATTGGCTGTTTATGGGTGCGGCCAACATTTTTGTCATATTCTGCCTTGCACTGATCGTTTTACCGATGGGCAAGGTGCGGATCGGCGGCAAAGATGCGGTGCCGGAATATTCCTACCCTGGCTGGTTTGCGATGCTTTTTGCTGCTGGCATGGGCATCGGCCTGATGTTCTTTGGCGTGTTGGAGCCTGTCTACCACACCTTAAACCCGCCACTAGGCGTCGATGCCGCAAACACCGAAGCCGCCCGCGCCATCGGTATGTCGGCGACAATCTTCCACTGGGGCCTTCATCCGTGGGCAATTTATGCCGTGGTCGCGCTTTCCTTGGCTTATTTTTGTTACAACGCCAAACTGCCGCTGACCATTCGCTCGGCATTCCATCCTTTATTGGGTGATCGCGTCTGGGGTTGGCCCGGCCATATCATCGATATCTTAGCTGTGTTTGCGACGCTGTTCGGTCTTGCAACCTCGCTCGGCTTCGGCGCTGAGCAGGCCACGGCCGGCCTAAACTATCTGTTCGGCACGCCATCCGGCGACGGCATGAAAGTATTCCTAATCATCGCCATTACCGGGGTGGCGCTGGTCTCGGTGCTCGCAGGTTTGGATGCCGGCGTGAAGCGCCTAAGTGAATTGAATATGATCTTGGCGCTGCTTTTGTTGGGCTTTGTGATTGCGGTTGGGCCGACGCTCAACATTGTGCAGGGCTTCTTCAATGGCTTGGCGGATTACGCCGTCGCGCTCCCGGCATTGTCGAACTGGGTCGGTCGTGAAGACCTCGGCTACATGCACGGTTGGACGACCTTTTATTGGGCGTGGTGGATTGCTTGGTCACCTTTTGTCGGAATGTTCATCGCACGCGTCTCCAAAGGCCGCACGGTGCGCGAATTTATCGTCTGCGTGCTGATTGTTCCGACCCTGGCATGCGTCGCATGGATGGCGGTGTTCGGTGGGACGGCGGTCGATCAATATCTCAACGACGGCTATCAAGGCGTTGCACAGACTGTGAATGACTGGCAACCGGAACTTTCACTGTTCAAGATGCTCGAAGTGTTGCCGCTGTCCGGAATCACGTCGTTCATCGGTATTGTTCTGGTGATTGTATTCTTCGTGACGTCGTCGGACTCCGGCTCGTTGGTGATCGACACCATCACCGCCGGCGGCAAACTGGACGCCCCGGTCGCACAACGCGTCTTCTGGTGCGTTTTTGAGGGCCTTGTCGCAATCACGTTGCTGCTCGGCGGCGGTCTCGGCTCCTTGCAGGCCTTGGCGATTGCCACTGGGTTCCCGTTCGCGATCGTCCTGTTAGTCATGTGTGTGTCGTTGTTCATGGCGCTACGCAAAGCTGAACGCTGATCCAAGCGGAAAGTGGAACGGTTGGGGCGGGCCTTTCGGGCTCGCCCCAACTGCGTTTTGGCGCTTTTTCGACCCTGATTTCGGTGCATGTCGCATCGGCTTTAAATACTGTCTACAAATGGACAGAAGCCTCAAGGCCTGTCAGTCTATTCAATGACTTATTCGACCTGATGGCGGGTCATTCTGGCTGGGAGAAATATCGTGGCCGACGAACAAGATGACATCGTCCTTTCGGAACTCAGTGACGAAGATCTCGTGCCGCAAATGCACGATGACCTATACGACGGTCTCGCTGACGAGGTTGTCGAAGGCACCAATATTCTCCTGGGTCGCGGCTGGACACCCTATGATGTCCTGACCAAGGCACTGGTCGAAGGGATGCGCATCGTCGGCGTCGATTTCCGCGATGGCATCCTGTTCGTCCCTGAAGTCCTGATGGCCGCAAACTCGATGAAAGCCGGCATGGGCATCCTGCGCCCGCTGCTGGCCGAGACCGGCGCACCGAAGATGGGCAAGATGGTGATCGGCACCGTCAAAGGTGACATCCACGACATCGGTAAAAACCTTGTTGGCATGATGATGGAAGGTGCCGGTTTTGAGGTCATCGACCTGGGCATCAACATCGACGTCGATAAATACCTGAAAGCCCTTGAAGAACATCAGCCGGATATTCTGGGCATGTCGGCACTGCTGACCACGACCATGCCGTACATGAAAGTCGTCATCGACACCTTGGTCGAAAAAGGTATTCGCGGCGACTATATCGTGCTCGTCGGTGGTGCGCCGCTGAACGAAGCGTTTGCCGAAAATATCGGTGCAGACGCATATTGCCGTGACGCCGCCGTTGCTGTCGAGACCGCCAAAGAATGGATGTCACGGCGCCAAGGCTCAGCGCATGCGGCCGGCTAGCGCATCCCATGGGCGCGGCCAAACAGCCCTCGCTTAAGCCACTTTTAATCATCGCCTGTGGCGCGCTGGCCCGTGAAATCGGTTGGGTGCTCGACGCCAACGGCTTAGACGACATCACCCTGACCTGCCTGCCTGCCGAACTGCATAACACGCCGGACCGCATCCCAGCTGAAATGCGCCGCAAGATAGACGCCGCCGAAGGCCAATATGCGCGCATTCTGGCGCTCTATGGCGATTGCGGCACCGGCGGTGAATTGGATGCCTTGCTTTCGGAAAAAGGCATTGAGCGGATCGACGGCGCACATTGTTATGCATTTTATGCCGGCTTGGACGCATTCGACGCCATGCACGAAGACGAAATCGGCACGTTTTATCTGACCGATTATTTGGTGCGGTTTTTCGATCGCTTGATCATCAAAGGACTCGGCATTGATCGACACCCGGAACTGCGTGACGTGTACTTCGGCAACTACACACGAATCATGTATCTGGCCCAAAGCGACGACGATGCACTGGATACGCAAGCCCGCGCCGCCGCTGAAACGCTGGGACTGAGCTATGCGCGCCGCCGTACCGGCTATGGCGGGCTCAGCGACTTCATCTTAGACCACGTCAACAAGGACACCTCAGATGGCAACAGCGACGGTCGTATATTGGCGTGATATCCCGGCGCAGGTGATCGTGAAGATTGGCCGCACCACCGCCAAGCGCGAACTCAGCGCGCGCTTTCAAGAAGCCATCGACATGGCCGCCATGCGCAGTGGTGCCATCGGCACCGATGCCTATCTGAACGACTGGCGACGCGGCCCAGGGATCGATTGCGACGAGGACCTTGAAGCCGAAGCGGACCGCCGCCAAGCTGATATTGAGCACGCGTACGATGCCACACGGATCGCCGGCCTCGTCAAAAATGGCGGTTATGAGAAGGACGCAAGCTGATGAACCTGCGCCGCACCTATAAAACCCTCGCGTACCAACCAAGCGACGTCAGCGCAGTGCGCCGCCAGCGATCGCGCTATTCGGTGCGGCTTTGGTCGGTACGCCAAGCACGCCTGTTCGAAATCGTCTACAACGCGCTCGCCGATGTCTTTTTAAAGCTACACCCGGTATGGAACGCCATCGGCTATCATCGCGTCGAGCGCCCGGTGATCTTCGTTGAGAAAACCGTCAAAAGCTTTTTGTTTGATTGCCGTATGTGCGGTCAGTGCGCGCTGTCGGATACCGGCATGTCGTGCCCCATGAACTGCCCCAAGCAGCTGCGCAATGGCCCGTGCGGCGGCGTCAGGGCGAATGGCAACTGTGAGGTCGAGCCAGACATGCCGTGCGTTTGGGTTCAAGCCTGGGAAGGCAGCCAGCGCATGCAAAGCGGCGAAAACATCATGCGTGTACAAAAGCCGGTTGACCAAAGCCTCCGCGACAGCTCAGCGTGGCTTCGCGTCACCGCCGACAAAGCTGCCCAACAGAAAGAAAAAACTGAAAAGGCAGGCACCAATCCATGACCGCTGACATTCACGATGATTATACGATCATTCCCGAAGGGCATTCGTCTCGCGGCCGGTTGGAGCGTATCCTCCGGCGCGGTGAATTTGCGGTCACCGCCGAGTTGAACCCACCCGACAGCGCCGATCCCAACGAGGTTTATGAACGCGGCGCGGTGTTCGATGGCTGGGTCGACGGCATCAATGCCACCGACGGATCC
>Ga0129324_10000259_pt1 | contig 38193 bp, 36 predicted proteins | sample CPBDNA_7_FD_96879 | JGI IMG/M metagenome (GOLD analysis project Ga0129324, IMG submission 96879) | Freshwater to marine salinity gradient microbial communities from Chesapeake Bay, USA - CPBay_Spr_15_0.2_DNA | ecosystem: Environmental > Aquatic > Marine > Coastal | place: USA: Chesapeake Bay...
CAGCGCGCCTATCAGCTTTGCTTAATGCCCGCAGAACATGGCATTACCCAAGCACAAATCGTCTTAGGCCTTATGTACGCGATTGGCCAGTATGTGCCGCAAGACTGCATCATTGCTCTTATGTGGTTTACCTTTGCCGCTAACAGCGGCGACCAAAAAGCCCAAATAGCCCGCACCTTGCTAAGCAGGCTGATGTCACCCGCCCAAATCGCCCAAGCGCAACAACGCATCGCAGACTTTGAGATGACCAGCAGCTAACACTTAACTGCCAAGGATTAGTCATACTGGCATTAAATCCACATGATGCAGTTAAAGACCAGCGTTTGCTGGCTTTTAATTGCAAGTCCTCCTGACTCATTAACCTACGCAGGGCTACTTTTGGCTTGAACGCTACAAATTCGCGCGTTCAGCCAACATAAGCCATGTGCTAATGATACAATTGCGCCTTAATTCAACTTGATTTTTAGAGAAAATAACCCGCGTTTTGAAAAAATTCGTCATTTTTGGTGTTGGCCTAATTGGTGGCTCTGTCGCTTTAGCGTTAAAAAAACGAGCTAATGCGCCTGTGTGTTTGGGCGTTGGGCGTCATCAAACAAGTTTAGACCAAGCGTTGGCATTGCATATCATTGATGCGGCAACGACCGATATCGCCATGGCGTTAAACGATGCTGATATGGTGTTGATTGCGGCGCCTGTGGCGCAAACTAAAACGATTTTAACTAGCATCAAGCCACATTTGTCTAGCAAGACCATTGTGACCGATGCTGGTAGCACCAAAACAGATGTTTTAGCGATTGCAAAAACGGTGCTTGGCGACCAAGCCTGTCAGTTTATCGGTGGCCACCCGATTGCTGGTGCAGAAAAATCAGGCCCAAGTGCGGCGATGGATGACTTATATATCGGTAAAAATGTGGTGTTAACCCCCACCGCCGAAAACAAGCCCGATGATGTGCAAAAAGTCCGCCAACTATGGTTGGATTGTGGTGCCAAGGTCGTCGAAATGACGGCTGAAAAACATGATGGTATTTTTGCAACGGTGAGCCATTTACCACATTTATTGGCTTTTGCATTGGTTGAGGATATGGTTGCTCGAGACAATGCCGCTGAACTGTTTCAGTTTGCGGCTAGTGGCTTTAGAGATTTTACGCGCATCGCAGGCAGTAGTCCTGAGATGTGGCGCGATATTAGTTTTGCCAATAAAACAGCTTTGCTTAATGAAATCACCGCTTATGAACACGCATTGTCCAAGCTAAAACAGACCTTGATTGCGCAAGATAGTGATGGACTACAAACCATTTTTGAACGCGCAAGCAAGGCGCGTAACGATTGGGCAAATAAAAAGTAGGCGATTGGAAGTTAACCAATGGAACAATTACATTTAAAACCCGCTTTGCAAGTCTCTGGCGTGCTACAGCTGCCTGGCTCTAAAAGCATTTCTAACCGCACTTTGTTACTGGCAGCTTTAGCCAAAGGCAATACCGAGATTAGAGGTTTGCTTAAATCAGACGATACTGACCGCATGCTTGAAGCCTTGGCGGCGCTAGGGATACGTCTGAGCGAGACTGTGCATGGCATTGTGGTTGAGGGCTGTAACGGGAACTTTAAAAACAAGCAAGCTGATTTATTTTTAGGTAACGCAGGGACTGCTTTTCGCCCACTAACTTCGGCTTTGGCTTTTTCTAATGGTGATTATCACTTACATGGGGTACCACGCATGCATGAACGGCCTATTGGTGATTTAGTGAGTGCCTTAGCCAACGCTGGTGCGCAGATTGACTATTTAGCTGAAGCCGGTTTCCCGCCTTTACACATCTCCCCTGCTAGGATAGATGTCAGCAAACCGATTCAAATTCGTGGTGATGTTTCTAGTCAGTTTTTAACCGCGCTTTTGATGGCGCTACCCATCACAGGGCAGCAAGCAACCATACAAGTCGTCGGGGAGTTGATTTCTAAGCCATATATTGAAATCACTTTAAATCTGATGGCTAAGTTTGGTGTGCATGTTCAGCGCGAGGGTTGGCAACAGTTTATTGTCCCAGCCAATAGTCAATATCGCAGCGTCGATTGTCTGTATGTTGAGGGAGATGCGTCTAGCGCTTCTTACTTTTTGGCGGCTGGCGCCATCGGTGGTAGCATCAATATTCACGGCGTTGATGCAAACAGTATTCAAGGCGACCTCCAGTTTGCCGATGCATTAGCCTTGATGGGTGGCGAGATTCGTTATGGTGAAAATCAAATTAGCAGTAGCAAAGCATCTAAGATTAAGGCCATTGATTTAGATTGCAACCATATTCCAGATGCAGCCATGACCTTGGCGATTGTGGCCTTATTTGCCGATGGTACTACCACGTTGCGCAATATTGCAAGTTGGCGGGTCAAAGAGACTGACCGTTTGACCGCCATGGCAACCGAATTGCGCAAAGTCGGTGCCAGTGTGATTGAAGGTGAAGATTATATTAGAATCACGCCCCCTAAACAGCTGATTGCAAATGCCCAAATTGACACCTATGATGACCATCGCATGGCGATGTGCTTTTCTTTGGTTAGCTTGGGCGGCGTACCAATCACGATTAACGACCCTAATTGTGTCGCAAAAACCTTCCCTACTTACTTTGAGGCGTTTGCCAATATTGTTAGTTAATTCGATTCCTGTGATTGCGATTGACGGGCCTTCTGCTTCGGGCAAAGGCTCTGTTGCAGAGCGTGTGGCCGAACATTTAGGCTTTCATTATCTGGATTCTGGTGCTTTGTATCGGCTGGTTGCGCTGGCCGCTAGTGACCATCAAATCGCATGGACGGATGCAGCAGCGCTGGGCGCGTTGGTGCCGACCTTAAGCATTGCTTTTAAAAAAGGTGCAGTGTTTTTGAACGACCAAAATGTAAGCGATGCCATCCGAAGCCCAGCAATAAGCAATGGCGCATCGCAAGTCGCCGTGCATCAGGCGGTTCGCTCTGCCTTGTTGGCATTACAACAAAGCTTTAGACGGCCGCCAGGCTTAGTGGCCGATGGTCGCGATATGGCTAGCGTGGTGTTTACTGATGCGCAAGTTAAAATCTTTTTAACCGCCAACGTAGCAGAACGCGCAAACCGCCGTTATCAACAACTTACAAAACAGGGGGTGAATGTTGATTATGCGCATATTTTGCAGGACTTGCAGGCGCGTGATGCGCGCGACCAATCGCGGGCATCTGCTCCGTTATTGCATACAAAAGAAGCAATTTTGCTCGATACCGACCATCGCGATATCGATGAAGCGGTTGCGTTTGTGCTCAAACAATATGCAAGCCGCTATCAAAAACATCGTCCTGAGCAATAATCATCAATTAAGTCATTGAACTCAAGCATTTTTTTGTGTAATATGAGCGGTTCGTGTTAAGTTTTAAATTGTGTATTCTTAAAGGCAATCCCCTAGAATCAATTTTTCTTAACGTTACCATCAACTTTTCCACAATTTTGTGGGCCCACTATGATAGTGGGATTTAACTGGATACTTTTTTTTAATGTCTACTACTGACTCAACAATTTCTTCAAACTCAGAATCATTCGCCGCCCTATTTGAAGAAAGTTTAGCGCGCCAAGAAATGCGCTCAGGCGAAGTCATCACCGCAGAAGTTGTCGCAATCGACAATGATCACGTTACCGTTAATGCTGGTCTTAAATCTGAAAGCGTAATTGATGCAAACGAATTTAAAAATCCTCAAGGTGAACTAGAAGTCGAAATCGGTGACTTTGTTAAAGTCGCAATTGAGAAACTAGAAGATGGCTTCGGCTCAACTATTCTATCGCGCGACAAAGCGAAGAAAATGGAAGCTTGGTTAGATTTAGAAGATGCAATGAACGAAGGCCGTGTTGTTAAAGGTTATATCAGCAGCCGTGTTAAAGGTGGTTTACGCGTTTCAGTTAATGGCATCATGGCGTTCTTGCCAGGTTCATTAGTCGATGTACGTCCAGTTAAAGACACCACACCATTTGAAAACAAAGAGTGGGATTTCAAAGTCATCAAGCTAGACCGTAAACGCAATAACATTGTTGTTTCACGTCGTGCAGTCATGGAAGTGACTGCAAGTGCGGACCGTGAAGCGCTAATGGAAACATTGGCTGAAGGCGCAACAGTTAAGGGCATCGTTAAGAATATTACTGACTACGGTGCGTTTGTTGATTTAGGCGGTATTGATGGCTTGCTACACATTACTGATTTAGCTTGGCGTCGTGTTAAGCATCCATCAGAAGTGTTAACAGTGGGTGATGAAGTTGAAGCAAAAATCTTGAAATTTGATCAAGAGAAAAACCGTGTTTCACTTGGAATCAAACAGCTTGGCGATGATCCATGGGTTTCATTAGGTCGTCGTTACCCAGAAGGGACTCGTCTATTTGGTAAAGTTTCAAACTTAACGGATTACGGTGCATTTGTTGAAGTAGAGCCAGGTATTGAAGGTCTTGTTCACGTTTCAGAAATGGATTGGACGAACAAAAACATTCACCCAGGCAAAATTGCACAATTAGGTGATGAAGTAGAAGTGATGATTCTTGAGATTGATGAAGACCGTCGCCGTCTGTCATTAGGCATGAAGCAATGTAAACCAAACCCTTGGGATGACTTCGCTGCTACGCATGCAAAAGGTGACGATGTATCTGGTCAAATCAAATCAATCACTGATTTTGGTGTGTTTATTGGCTTGCCAGGCAATATTGATGGTCTTGTGCACTTATCTGACTTGTCATGGAGTCAGACTGGCGAAGAAGCCATCCGCAACTTCAAAAAAGGTGACGAGTTGCAAGCTGTTATTTTGGCTATTGATGTTGAAAAAGAGCGTATCTCATTAGGTGTTAAACAGTTAACTGAAGAGCCAAGTGATGCGGTTGTCACAGCTGACAACACCGCTGCTAAACCAAAAGCGAAAGCAAAAGCAACGGCTAAGCCAACGGCTGAAGAAGTCGCGGCTGCATCAGGCAACACCAACTTAGGCGCCTTACTAAAAGCTAAGATGGATGACAAAAAGTAATCCTTAGTTGATGAGAAAAGATCATAGCCATGACAAAATCTGAATTAATCAATCTTCTTGCGGAACGCTTTCCGCAACTTGTTGTTAAAGATGCTGAACTATCCGTTAAAGCCATTTTAGATGCCATGACGGATAATTTAGCGACGGGCGAACGTATTGAAATTAGAGGCTTCGGTAGTTTTAGTCTTAACTATCGACCACCACGTTTAGGGCGTAACCCAAAAACGGGTAGTAAAGTACAGGTGCCTGCTAAGCATGTGCCACACTTTAAAGCAGGTAAAGAATTACGTGGCCGCGTCGATTTGTCTAGTTAATATTCACTCTTACAGCAACTTCAAAAACGGTGCATCTTCTGATGTGCCGTTTTTTTTGTTATTTTTTTTGGTTTATCATTAGCACCTAGCTAAACGCTTAGGTAAAATGATAGAAACCTATAACGAGCATGACATGACAATTGAATTTGAATATTGGTGGCTATTAATTCTTCCCCTATTTTTTATATTGGGATGGATTGCGGCGCGTGTCGACATCAAACAAATTGTGGCGGAATCAACCACGCTACCTGCGGCTTATTTTAAAGGCCTTAACTTTTTAATCAGCGATCAACATAAAAAAGCCATTGATGCTTTTTCCGAGGCAATTCATGCCAACAGTGATTCGTTAGAGCTACATTTTGCAATGGGCAGTTTGTTCAGACGCACAGGTGAAACTGATCGTGCGATTAATATGCATCTCAATTTATTAGAAAAAAAAGAGCTGACCAAGAATCAGAAAGAAGCCGTTAAAGCAGAATTAGCAGCAGATTATTTAAAAGCGGGCTTGTATGATCGCGCGGAAGAATTATTTAAAAATTTAACCAATAAACGTTATCGTCAACCAGCCTTATATTCTTTGCTAGAAATTTATGTGCGTGAACGCGAGTGGTTAATGGCCATTGATACAGCGATTGAATTAGAACGCTTGTCTGGCGTGCCATTTAGAATAGCCATTGCCCAGTATCATTGTGAATTAGCCATGAATGCAATGATTGATCAGCAAGCTGACTTAGCCCGTTTACATTTGGCTAATGCTTTAGATGCTAATAAAAAATGTATTCGCGCCAATGTGTTACTGGGCGATTTAGAAGTGCAATCAAACAATCATGTAGCTGCTATTGCTCATTGGAAGCATATTGAATTTCAGGATCCAGAATATTTAGGACTGGTTGCCACTAAGCTATTACAAAGTTTTAGCGCATTAGGTAAATCAGACGAAGGCATCGCCTTGCTGAAGACTTATTTAGAAAACTATAAACTCGCTTCCATTATGACGGCTTTATATGAAGCTACTGTAGCAGCAGAAGGCGCTGATAGCGCGGCAACGCTGGCAAGGAATGAATTGATTCGCAAACCCAGCTTACAAACACTAGACCAATTACTGCAAGCGCGTGCGATGTCTGAACATTCCACCAAAAGTAAAAGTGATCAAGATATCCAATTGATGCAACAAACCGTACGCAATGCAATCGGCAATCGCGCGGCTTACCATTGCAATCAGTGCGGTTTTCGTGCCAAGCAATATCATTGGCAGTGCCCTGCTTGCAATGCATGGGAATCCTTACCATCCGAGCCAAGTGAAGCGATTAGTCGCCAAATGACGATTACTAAATAAAAACACTATGAACAAGACCATCATGAATGACTCCAAAATAATCGTGGCATTGGATTATGCTAATGCACAGGAGGCTCTGGCATTAGTCGAACAACTCCATCCTTCGCAATGCAAGCTAAAAGTAGGTAAAGAATTATTTACTGCCGCTGGCCCTGCTTTGGTGGAAAAGCTGGTGGCTAAAGATTTTAACGTTTTTTTAGACCTGAAGTTCCACGATATCCCTAACACCGTGGCCAAAGCCTGCAAAGCGGCCAGTGATTTAGGTGTATGGATGCTTAACGTGCATGCCAGCGGCGGTAGAACCATGATGCAAGCGGCATTAGAAGGCGTTGATCAATCCAATGCAAATCCCTATTTGATTGCTGTGACGGTTCTGACTAGCATGAATCAAGCAAGCTTAACTGAAATCGGTATCCAAGCATCAATTGAAGCGCAGGTGCTCAAGCTTGCTACGTTAACGCAAACCGCTGGCTTGCATGGTGTGGTTTGCTCTGCACAAGAAGCCAGCTTATTGCGTAAGCAGGTGCAGACGGATTTCTTACTAGTGACGCCCGGCATCCGACCAGCTAATACCAGTCAAGATGATCAATCACGCATCGTGACGCCAGCAGATGCGCTTGCACAAGGTGCTAGCTATTTGGTGATTGGCCGTCCAGTTACTCAAGCTGCTGAACCAGCACAGGCATTGGCCGATATAGTAGCATCCATGCGATAATTTTTCTTTTTATATTGACCTTAGATTTAACTAGGGGTTAAAATTTTTGTCGGCTTTACATTGGGTAACGCCATCATATAAAAGGAATTAATAAAATGAAAAATCTCATACTAGCTGTCTTTATTGCGCTCAGTTTAAGCTTAAACGCTTTTGCTACCGTTAACATCAATACCGCAACCAAAGCCGAGTTGCAAACTTTAAAAGGGATTGGTGCCAATAAGGCCGACGCCATCATTCAATACCGAAAAGATCATGGCAATTTCAAATCCGTTAATGATTTAAGCCATGTCAAAGGCTTAGGCCCTAAAATAATTAAAAAGATCATGAAAGACGCCACCGTATCGGGCAAAACAACGCTAAATAGCAAAGAAATGGCCAAAAAAGATGCTAAGAAAGCGTCCAAAAAGTAAGCCTGTTATTGCTGATGCCAATAAAACCCGCTTAGGCGGGTTTTATTCTTTATTTGACTCTCATGCCCGCTTGCGCACCAACGTCTGGACTTAAGATGTAAGGACCACCACGCTCATCGCTGGCCGCTAATACCATACCTTCACTCATGCCAAACTTCATTTTACGTGGGGCTAAATTAGCCACCATCATTGTTAGTCGCCCTTTTAAGGTTTCAGGGTCATAGGCTGATTTAATACCAGCAAACACGTTGCGGGTTTTTTCTTCACCAATATCCAAGGTCAATTGCAATAGCTTATCCGCACCTACCACCTGTTGCGCATCAACAATTTTAGCAATACGTAAATCGACTTTGCTAAAATCGTCAATTGTAATATAGTCACCAGCATCAGCTACTTTGGCTGGCGCCGCTTTTGCGAGTGTTTCTGTTTTTACTAAACTGGCTTTGTTACTTTCTACCATTGCTTCTATTGCTTTGGGGTCAATGCGGGTAATTAAATGCTGGTATTCGTTTATGATATGGGTGGCACATAGACTGGCGTCAACATGCGTCCATTGCATCGCTTCTACCTGCAGGAAGGCTTCAATTTGACTGGCCAATTTTGGCAATACTGGCTTGAGATATAAAGTTAATAAGCGGAACATTTCTAAGGCATCCGAACAGACAGCTTGTAATAGCGCCTCTTGGCCGTCTTGCTTAGCCAGCACCCATGGGGCTTTGTCTGCAACAAAGCCATTAGCCACATCGCTTAAGCGCATAATTTCACGCAAGGCTTTTCCGTATTCACGCGCTGTATAGGCTTCTTTAATTTGAGTGGCCGCTGCTTTTAATTCAGCTACGACTGGATTATTGGTGGAGGGATTCAATTTCCCATCAAAGCGCTTGTTAATAAAGCCCGCCGTGCGGCTAGCAATATTAATGTATTTGCCAACTAAATCACTGTTAACGCGGGCGGTAAAATCTTCCAAATTTAAATCAATATCCTCCATGCTAGGATTGAGTTTCGCTGCGTAGTAATAACGCAAGTACTCAGGATTTTTGATATGGTCTAAATAGCTACGCGCCGTAATAAACGTACCGCGCGATTTTGACATTTTTTCGCCATTAACGGTTAAAAATCCATGCGCGAAAATTTGGGTTGGGGTGCGATAACCACTGTAGGCTAGGGTTGCAGGCCAGAATAAGGCGTGAAAATAAAGGATATCTTTACCAATAAAGTGATAAAGCTCAGTATCACTATCCGCTTTCCAATAGGCATCAAAATCTAAACCTTTTTGGTCACAAAGATTTTTGAAACTCGCCATATAACCTATCGGTGCGTCTAGCCATACATAAAAATACTTACCAGGTGCATCTGGGATTTCAAACCCGAAATATGGCGCATCACGAGAAATATCCCAATCATTTAAACCACTTTCGAACCACTCACCCATTTTGTTTGCGGCTTCGCCTTGTAGCGTGCCACTGCGCGTCCATTCTTTTAAAAAGGCTTCACAATCCGACAGTTTAAAAAAGTGATGCTCGGTTTCCTTACGGACTGGCGCGGCACCAGAAACGGCAGAATAAGCCTCAATCAGCTCGGTTGGATTATAGGTTGCGCCGCATACTTCACAAGAGTCACCATATTGATCTTTGGCGTGACACTTTGGACATTCGCCTTTAATAAAGCGGTCTGGTAGAAACATGCTTTTGACTGGGTCATAAAACTGTTCGATAGTTTTAGTGCCAATTTTGCCGTTCGCTTTTAAGGTGTTGTACACACCCTGAGAAAGGGTTTTATTTTCTTCTGAATTAGTAGAGTAATAATTATCAAATGCGACTAAAAACTCTGCAAAATCAGCACTATGCTCGCGATGAACACCTTCAATTAAGGCTTCTGGTGTGATGCCCTCTTTTTCTGCACGCAACATAATTGGCGTGCCATGCGTGTCGTCTGCGCACACATAGTGCACGGTATGCCCCTGCATTTTTTGAAACCGCACCCAAATATCTGTTTGAATATATTCGACTAAGTGTCCAAGATGAATACTGCCATTGGCGTAAGGAAGCGCTGAGGTAACGAGAATTTTGCGTGACATGGTAAATGAACCGATTATGCTAAAAGTATTATTTTAACAAATGCCAGTCACTTAACCTAAGTTTATCTCAACAGTTATTTCAACTCAGCTACTCATCCACCTTGCCACAAGAGCATCGGCGGACTAAACAACCATGTGCCAACAGTACATGACTAAGCGCTGAATTTGGGCTAAAATACCTTAATCATTTAGTCAGGAATTATTAGCGCATGGCCATTACCGCATTACTTGTCGAAAGTACGCTTAAACTTTGCATAGACCCAAACACGGGCAAAGACTTAATCAGCAGTAAATCTGCTAAAAATATTCAAGTTCAAGATAACAATATTAGCTTAGAAATCGTGCTTGGCTACCCTGCTCATAGTGTTTTGGATGAAATCAAATCTTTGGTAAGCCAGCATTTAAATACGCTTGATGGCGTGGGCAATGTGACAGTGAATGTGGGCAGTCGCATTGTCTCGCACAAAGTGCAACAAAGTGTGAGCTTATTGCCTAACATCAAAAATGTGATAGCCGTCGCTTCTGGTAAAGGCGGTGTGGGTAAGTCCACAACTTCGGTTAATTTAGCCTTAGCGTTAGCCGCTGAGGGTGCATCAGTTGGTTTGTTAGACGCGGATATTTACGGTCCTAGCCAACCGCAAATGCTAGGCTTAAGCGGCCGCCCCGATAGTAGCGACGGCAAAAGCATAGAACCCATGGAAGCCTATGGCATTCAAACCATGAGCATCGGTTTTTTAGTCGATACCGAAACACCGATGGTGTGGCGCGGCCCCATGGTGACGGGTGCGCTAGAGCAATTATTACGCGATACTAATTGGCGTGACTTGGATTACTTGGTGATTGATTTACCCCCAGGCACTGGCGATATTCAGCTTACGCTCGCGCAAAAAATCCCAGTCACGGGCGCGATTATTGTCACAACCCCGCAAGATATTGCCTTGCTTGATGCGCGCAAGGGATTAAAGATGTTTGAAAAAGTGGGTATACCGATTTTAGGCATCGTTGAAAACATGAGCACCCATCTCTGCTCTAACTGCGGCCATGAAGAGCATATCTTTGGTGCGGGTGGTGGTGAACGCATGTGCAAAGATTACAAGGTTGATTTTCTTGGCAGCTTACCACTGGATATCAAAATACGCGAACAATCGGACAATGGCAAGCCAACGGTGATTGCCGAACCTGATAGCGAAATTGCTAAAGTTTATAAATCAATTGCCCGCAAAGCCGCGAGTAAAATTGCCATTACTGGTTTAGACCATAGTAATAAGTTTCCAAATATTGTGATTCAGAACACTTAAAACACAGCTCCACTAGAAATCGCTAAATTAACTCAATAAAAAAGACGGCCAAAGCCGTCTTTTCTTGATGATCTGAACTCAGTCAGTCTTTTAGTTTAACTCAACCCCAAAACAATAGACATCTACGCCATTTTGACCTGTAATCAAGGTGGCAGGTATCGCCACGCCATTACGCCAATGGTCAACCGCCGCTTGCTTGCCAGCACCAGTGACTAAGAACATCACTGCATGTGTTTGATTTAATCGGTTTTGACTCATGGTAACGCGGTCAGCTGGCGGTTTTGGTGAATCAAACACGGGAACCGCATCGGCACTATTATCTACCACTTGGCCAGGGAATAAACTGGCGGTATGACCGTCCTCACCTAAACCCAAAATCACTAAATCAAAGGTGCGAACGCCGATTAAGCAGTTCGCATAGGCTTTTGCACCATCAACATTACCCATCTCAGCTGGAATGTCATGAATTTGGTCGGCGGGAATCATGACATGGTTAAGCCAAGCCTCACGCGCCATTTTGCAATTGCGCTCTTCATGGTCAACAGGTAAACAACGATCATCATTATGAAAAACATGCCAATTGATCCAATCTGCCTTTTCTTTGCTGAGCAGTTGATAAACAGCTTTTGGCGTGCTGCCGCCTGCTAATACGATATAAAAACTTCCGTATTTTGTAATCGCCTCCTCTGCCGCTTGTAAAATACGGGTGACAGCCGCTTGATTGATTGCATCTTGTGATTTAAATGAATGCCAGCGAGTGACCGCTTGTTGACTGGTAGCGTCTTGCGTCATATTACCTAAAGCCTTACTTATTTATTTGTTTACGATATATTTGTTTGTGATAGTTAAGTCATGTGATTGCATTTGCTATAATTATACTTGTTCTTATACTTTTATCGGCTAGAAAATGACTAAAAAAATGGATTCTTGCACCTTGGTGCTGTTTGGTGCGACTGGTAACTTGGCAAGGGTAAAACTATATCCGGGTTTATACAGACTAGATTTGTTGGGACGCTTACCTGACAACATGAAAATCATGGGTGTAGGTCGTCGACCAATTGACTTAGCGCAGTGGCGTGACGGCGTGATAGAAATGGTGCATAAAAAATTTAAAGGTCATGTCGACCAAGCTGTTTTAGACCGTTTTATCGCGCGCAACTTTTACCAAGCAAATGCGCCAGAAGATACACAAGCATTCGCAAAGATGAAAAACATTCTGACCGATGAAAGTATATTCCCACAAAATTTTGCTTACTTCTTATCGGTGCGTCCAGTTGACTTTGGCCCTATCGTTGAAGAGCTGACCCAAGTAGGCCTGACCCAAGAAGATCAATACTGGCGCCGAGTCGTGGTTGAAAAACCATTTGGCACCGACTTAGCCTCTGCAAAGGCATTGCAAGCTTCGCTGACTAAGAACTTGCAAGAACATCAAATTTACCGCATTGACCATTACTTAGGTAAATCGGCACTACAAAATATCTTATTGCAACGTTTTACTAATACTATTTTAGAGCCACTTTGGAATAAGGAATATATCGATCACGTACAAATTACCAACACCGAAAAGCTTGGTGTTGGCGATCGTACTGAGTTCTACGACAGCACGGGCGCATTGCGTGACATGATTCAAAGTCATGTTTTACAAACATTAGCACTTACTGCTATGGAGCTGCCAACCGATTTAAGCCCAGACGGTATCCGCGCCGCCAAAATCAAGGTACTTGAACAGATTCGCCCTATTCCTGTTGATGCACTAGAAAAACACGCCTTCCGTGCACAATATGCAGCGGGTGAAGTGGATGGCGAAAAAGTGGCTGGCTATTTAGAAGAGTTAGGTAATACAAGCAGTGTGGTAGAAACTTATGCCGCGCTCAAGCTATTTATTGATAATCCACGCTGGCAAGGTGTGCCTTTTTATATCCGTACCGCTAAACGCTTGCATGAAGCCGATACCCGCATAGCCATTCGCTTTAAAAAAGCACCATTGCAAATCAACGACGGACAAGCACAAAATTGGCTGATTATCGGTATTCAACCACGTGAATGTATTAAATTAGAAGTGCAGTCTAAAGTGCCAGGCTTAGATATTAATACCCGTTCTATTGAATTGGATGCAGATAACCGCAAGTCTGAAGATGACACCGTAGATGCCTACGAAGCATTATTGCTCAATTTAATGCAAGGCGACAACGCTAACTATCTGCATATTTCAGAGGCGGAAGCGCAATGGCGTTTGGTTGACCCTGTTGTTAAAGCATGGGCAGAAGACCGCAATCCAGTGCACCAATATGCCGCTGGCAGTGCTGACCCTAAAGCATCAAAGGTGATTTTTGAATCAGAAGACCAGTTTTGGCGTTACAGCATTGCATTAGATGGAGATGCACACTAAATCACTGGACACAATAATCGTTAAAATAGTTATAAATTAAACGGTTTTTGTTGCTATTATTTGCACTTAATTTTAAAAAGCGGGTTTGAACCCGCTTTTTAACTTACCGAAAGAAGCTAACTAAACCTTAAGGCATTGCATTATGAGTATAAAGTCAGACAAGTGGATTCGTAAAATGGCGCAAGAGCACGGCATGATAGCGCCGTTTGAGCCTAACCAAGTTAAAGTAAATGAAGCTGGAGAGCGCATGGTTTCTTACGGCACTTCTAGTTATGGTTATGATATTCGCTGCTCTAGAGAGTTTAAATTATTTACCAATATCAACAGCACTATTGTAGACCCGAAAAATTTTGACCCAAACTCCTTTGTTGAAGTTGAGGAAGATTATTGCATCATTCCACCAAATTCATTCGCATTGGCACGTACGGTTGAGTATTTCCGTATTCCACGCAATGTACTCACGGTTTGTCTTGGCAAATCCACTTATGCCCGCTGTGGCATTATTGTGAATGTCACACCATTTGAACCTGAGTGGGAAGGTTATGTCACATTAGAGTTTAGTAATACGACGCCGCTGCCAGCAAAAATATATGCCAACGAAGGTTGTGCACAAGTGCTATTCTTTGAAGCAGACGCCGATGATGTCTGCGAAACCAGCTATAAAGACCGTGGCGGTAAATACCAAGGTCAAGTTGGTGTTACCTTACCAAAAACATAAAATACAGAAGTCAAACTGAGTAAAAGATTAGGCCAAATAAATGAAATTTAGATTTCCTATCGTCATTATTGATGAAGACTTTCGTACTGATAACTCATCAGGTTTAGGGATTCGTGTGCTAGCCAAAGCCATTGAAGATGAAGGCTTTGAGGTCTTAGGTGTGACTAGCTACGGTGATTTGGCTTCGTTTGCTCAGCAACAAAGTCGCGCGTCTGCCTTTATTTTATCCATTGATGATGAAGAAATCGTAGAGGAAAAACCAGAAGCAATAGAGAGCTTGCGCGCCTTTGTAAAAGAAATTCGCTACCGCAATGATGATATTCCTATCTTTTTGCATGGCGAAACACGCACTAGCCGTCATATTCCTAACGAAGTGTTACGCGAGTTGCACGGCTTTGTGCATATGTATGAAGATACGCCTGAATTTATTGCGCGTTTAATTATTCGTGAAGCAAAAACTTATCTAGAAAGCTTGCCGCCCCCATTTTTCAAAGCGCTTACCCATTATGCGGCAGACGGCTCTTATTCATGGCATTGCCCTGGTCACTCTGGCGGCGTTGCCTTTTTAAAATCACCTGTTGGTCAAATGTTTCATCAATTTTTTGGTGAAAACATGTTGCGTGCAGATGTGTGTAATGCGGTCGATGAATTAGGTCAATTGTTAGACCATACTGGGCCTATTGCGGCCTCAGAGCAGAACGCTGCACGTATATATAACTGTGACCATTTATACTTTGTCACCAACGGCACATCCACTTCTAATAAAATTGTATGGAACTCAACTGTTGCGCCAGGGGATATTGTGGTGGTTGATCGCAATTGCCATAAGTCCATTTTGCACGCTATTATTATGACGGGAGCAATTCCAGTATTTTTAATGCCAACCCGTAACCATTTTGGCATTATCGGCCCAATTCCAAAAAGTGAATTTGCTTGGGAAAACATCCAAAAGAAAATCGCTCAAAATCCATTTATTACAGATAAAAACGCAAAACCACGCGTACTCACCATTACGCAGTCAACTTATGACGGTGTGCTTTACAATGTAGAAGAAATCAAAGAAATGCTGGATGGCAAAATAGACACTTTGCATTTTGATGAAGCCTGGCTACCGCATGCTACCTTCCATGATTTTTATGGCGATTACCATGCTATTGGTGCCGATCGACCACGCTGTAAAGAGTCGATGGTGTTCTCAACCCAATCAACCCACAAGTTATTAGCTGGTCTTAGCCAAGCTTCACAAATTTTGGTAGAAGATGCCACTAATAATAAATTAGACCGCGATGTCTTCAATGAAGCTTATTTGATGCATACCTCGACTAGCCCGCAATATTCGATTGTTGCCAGTTGTGATGTCGCTGCTGCCATGATGGAGGCACCAGGCGGTAATGTGTTGGTTGAAGAGTCCATTATGGAAGCGCTCGATTTCCGCCGCGCCATGCGTAAGGTTGATGAAGAATGGGGGGCAGACTGGTGGTTTAAAGTGTGGGGGCCTGACGATTTATCAGAAGAAGGAATCGAAGAGCGTGACGCCTGGATGTTAAAAGCCAATGAAGATTGGCACGACTTCGGTGACTTAGCCGAAGGCTTTAATATGCTGGATCCAATCAAAGCCACGATTATCACGCCAGGCTTAGATATTCAGGGTAATTTTTCTGATAAATTCGGTATTCCAGCGGCAATTGTCACCAAGTATTTAGCTGAGCATGGCGTTATTGTAGAAAAAACAGGCTTATATTCATTCTTTATTATGTTCACCATCGGTATTACTAAAGGTCGTTGGAACACGATGGTGGCGGCATTGCAGCAATTTAAAGATGATTATGATAAGAATCAGCCAATCTGGAAAGTGCTACCAGAGTTTGCACAAAAACACACCTACTATGAACGCTTAGGCTTGCGTGATTTATGCACACAAATTCATGATGTCTATAAAGCCAACGATATTGCGCGCCTGACGACTGATATGTATTTGTCGAATATGATTCCAGCCATGAAGCCAACGGATGCTTTTGCTAAAATGGCGCATCGCGATATAGACCGCGTATCAATCGACGAGTTAGCAGGTCGCACCACTGCCGTCTTATTAACACCTTATCCACCAGGGATTCCATTGCTGATTCCAGGTGAGCAGTTTAACAAAGTCATTATTGACTATCTTAAATTTGCGCGCACTTTTAATGAACGTTTCCCTGGCTTTGAAACCGATGTTCATGGCTTAGTCAAAGAGTTGGTAAATGGCAAAGCGATTTACTACGTAGACTGTGTGCGCACCTAGTCGCCAGCTAGACCCCATTAGCGGCTTTTTTAACACGCAAATCCACCGAGGCGGTCAAGCTATTATTGCCCTTGGGGGCGCTGTGTGTTAATGCTGGGACTAGTCATCATGCGATGACCTTATCGACATTGCTGAAAAATAGTGTGTTGTGTTGGCGTTTTCCTACTTTGGACGACGCGTATAAGTGACGTAGCTAAAGGTTAAACCATTGTCAGCCGTATGTGATTCGCGGAAATCTTCTTGCCAGCGTGATAAATCAAACTGGGGTAAAAATGCATCTCCCTCAAAGTCGGCATGTACTTCAGTAAGATATAACTTATCCGCATGGATAAAGCCTTGTTGATAAAGCTCTGCACCTCCGATTAAGAACACCTCATCATCGTCAGTGCAAGCAGCTAAGGCCTCCTCTACACTATGCGCAATAATGGCTCCTTCTACCGCATAATCGTGATTGCGTGTCACAATCACAGTTGTTCTACCTGGTAATAATCGCCCAAGCGATTCATAAGTCTTGCGACCCATCACGATATGATGCCCAGTAGTGAGGGTTCTAAAACGCTTTAAGTCCTCTGGCAGATGCCAAGGCATGCTGTTATTAATGCCAATCACATTGCCATTAGCGACCGCTACAATGATGGAAAGTTGTGTCATACGCTAAATGGATAAGCAATGGGTTCGTGATACTGATAACCTTGTAATTCAAAGTCATCAACAGTCACCCATGTCTCAAGGTCTTTTAAGCTTTTAATATCTGGGTTAATTATGAGTTGTGGAGGGTCAAACGGCTCACGTTTGAGCTGCACGTCTTGCATCAAGTCTAGCTGGTCTTCGTAGATGTGTGCATTCACCAGCTTGTGATAAGCTTTTCCTGGCTTTTTGCCTGTGATTTGCGCCATAATGGCGAGCAAGAAATACACTTGCACCATATTAAAATTCAAGCCTAACGGCACATCGCAACTTCTTTGCGTACTGTTCAAATAAAGTGTATCGCCTAGTAAAGAGAAATGGTGGCTATACATACATGGCCGCAAGCATCCCATATGAAAGACGCCTGGATGATAAAAAGTGAGTATCTCTCCCCGATCATCAATCCCTTTTGTGAGGTCATCGACAATTTTTTCAAGCAAGTCGATGCTGCCGCCATCTGGTTTGGGAAAGTTACGCGCGACTTTGCCGTAAATAAAACCGCAATCGTCCTCACCTTTGCGATAAGGATTATCGCGCCAAGCTTGATTGAGATTCGCATTAGCATCCCATGTTTTAGTGCCTAATTTCCTAAAGTCTGCGGCGCTATCGTAGCCGCGTAAATATCCAATCATTTCTGCAATGGCGGATTTGTAATAACTTTTACGGGTAGTCACTAAGGGAAATTGATTGTTATCGACATGATAAGTCAAATCCGCATTAATTACAGTCAGACATTTTTTACCTGTCCTTTGGTTTTCAACCCAAACACCTTGGTCAACAATCTGTCGGCATAAATCAAGATATTGTTTCATCGCTGTCTAGCACCTTTGCTTAATCAAGGGCTTGCTGAATAAAGTCTTTGATGTTTTTTGCATCCGCTTCCATTACGGTAAATTTTTGCGGTAATGCTTCAATGCCCTTGAGACTTTCAGGTCTTGGTGGTACATCACCTAAGGCTTCGACTAAGGCGTCTTCAAACTTAGCAGGTAGTGCCGTTTCTAGCACTACCATTGGAATACCCTTTTCCTTGTGTTCGAGCGCAACTTTAAGGCCATCTGCCGTGTGGGTATCAATAACCACGCCATATTGAGCATTGGTAGCCCGTATGGTCTGCATACGGGCTTGGTGGTTACTGCTGCCTGAAACAAAACCAAAGTCTCTGACTTTTTTCAATAGATGTTGAATATCAAAAGCACCACCATGGTCAACACTGGTCCAAAGCTCACGAACCTTGTCGCCATTTTGATCCAGTAGGTCATAGATAAACCGTTCAAAGTTGGAGGCTTTGCTAATGTCCATCGAAGGGCTAGAAGTATGGTATGTATTGGCAGAGCCGCGGGGACGATAAACGCCCGTTTTAAAAAACTCGTCTAATACGTCATTTTCATTAGTGGCCACTACTAGCTTTTCAATTGGCAAACCCATCATGCGGGCAATATGACCAGCACAAACGTTACCAAAATTGCCAGAAGGTACGGCAAAATCAACTTTTTGCTCATTGTGCTGCGTAACGGCAAAATAGCCTTTAAAGTAGTAAATTACCTGCGCGACAATTCGACCCCAGTTGATGGAGTTGACCGCACCAATTTTATATTTGGCTTTAAATGCAGCATCATTTGAAACCGCTTTGACCATATCTTGGCAATCATCAAACACGCCTTTTACGGCAATGTTATAGATATTTTCATCTTGCAAGCTAAACATTTGTGCTGTTTGGAAACGGCTCATTTTTTCGTAGGGTGATAACATAAAGACGCGGACAGCTTTTTTACCGCGCATCGCATACTCGGCTGCCGAGCCAGTGTCACCTGAAGTTGCACCCAAAATATTAGTGGTTTCGCCAGTTTTATCTAATACATACTCAAATAAGTTACCAAGCAGCTGCATAGCCATGTCTTTAAATGCGAGTGTAGGGCCGTTAGAAAGTGATAGAAGATATAAGTCGTCTGCTAACTTAACGGTTGGGGTGATGTCTTCTGCTGATTGCCCTTTGCGAGTAAACCCATAAACATCCGCGGTGTAGGTTTTATTGATGATGGCGCGCAAATCATCGGCTGGAATGTCGTTTTCGGCAATCAAGCGTGACAAAATAGTAAAAGCTAAATCGCGATAGTTCATATCGCGCATCGCAGTTAAATCTGCCGCATCAAATTGTGGATACTTTTCAGGTAAATATAATCCACCATCAGGAGCTAAGCCACCTAATAACACTTGGCTAAAACTTAAAGCGGGTGAGTGACCACGCGTACTTAAATATTTCATACTTAACCCAATGTCTCCATCCGCAATTTGACCACTTGCCCTTTAACATCAGCAAGCGCTTCTATCTCAGTAATAGCAGCATCCATATACTTTTCTATTGTTTCATGGCTAAGCAATACAATATCTGTACCCGAAGCACTGGCGGCATGCTCTTTTTGTAACATTGCATCAATAGAAATATTTCTGTCCGCTAAAATTTTTGTGACTGCGGCCATCACGCCAGGTTTATCCGTTGCATGCATGCGCAAATAATAAGCGCTATTAATATCAGCAATCGCGACCACAGGCAGATCTTGCACTTGATTTAACTGATAGCCCAGGGCGGCTGCACGCTGAAGTGGTTCAGCATCTTTTAATCTAGCTACATCCAGTAAATCAGCCACGACTGCACTGGCTGTTGGTTCTGCACCAGCGCCAGCACCATAATACAATGTCGGTCCAACCGCATCCCCTTGCACGACGACTGCATTCATCGCGCCATCCACATTAGCGACCAAACGTTTCGCTGGAATCAAGGTCGGGTGCACCCGCAACTCAACACCTTGATTAGTGCGTTTAGCGATGCCAAGCAACTTGATTGTATAGCCCAATGATTCTGCATACTGGAGATCTGTTTGTTCAAGCTTTGTAATGCCTTCTGTATAAACCGCATCAAACTTCAGCGGCATACCAAAAGCAATAGCCGACATAATCACTAATTTATGCGCCGCATCAATACCCTCTACATCAAAAGTTGGATCAGCTTCTGCATATCCTAAACGCTGTGCTTCGCCAATTACATCTTGATAAGCAAGGCCTTTTTCGCGCATTTCTGTCAGAATAAAGTTAGTCGTCCCATTAATAATACCTGCCACCCATTCAATGCGATTAGCGCCTAAACCTTCACGTAAGGCTTTAATAATCGGAATGCCGCCAGCAACAGCTGCTTCATAAGCGACCATCACACCAGCTTTTTGCGCAGCAGAAAAGATTTCATTGCCATGCATAGCGATTAATGCTTTATTAGCCGTTACCACATGTTTGTGATTTTCAATGGCTTTTAGGACAACTTCTTTAGCTATCGTAGTACCGCCAATTAACTCAACAACCACCTCAACATCAGGATTAGCAACCAAGGCAAAGGCATCATCAGTGATGGCCACTGCACCTTTTGTCAGTTCATTTGCCCGCGCTAGATTGCGATCTGCAACATGTGTTACTTTAACAGTAACGCCAGTACGGCGCGCCATTTCATCTCCATTACGCGCGAGTACGGTATACGTCCCGCCGCCAACTGTCCCTAAACCTACCAGCCCTACATTTAATTGCTTCAAACCTTTGCTCCAAATTTCATTCTGTAATTTTTTAAGAATTTTGCAATGCGATTAATCGCCACTGTTAAATCATCTACATTTGGCAAAAAGACCACACGGAAATGGTCAGACGTTTTCCAGTTAAAACCTGACCCTTGTACTAGTAATACTTTTTCTTCTTCTAACAAATCCAACACAAACTGCTGATCATCTTCAATAGGGTAAATTTCAGGATCCAGTTTAGGAAATAAATACATCGCCGCTTTTGGCTTATAACAAGTAACCCCAGGGATAGCAACTAGCATTTCATGAGCTAAATCGCGTTGTTTACATAAGCGTCCACTCGGTGCAACTAAATCATCTATGCTTTGGTAGCCACCTAAAGCGGTTTGAATCGCTAGCTGACCTGGCACATTGCTACATAAGCGCATAGAAGCCAACATATTCAAGCCTTCGATATACGCTAGTGCGTGTGATTTATCGCCTGAAACAATCATCCAACCAGCTCGGTAACCACAAGCACGGTAATTTTTGGATAAACCATTAAAAGTCACAAATAATACATCATCGGCTAAGGAAGCCATTGAAATATGGGTATTTCCATCGTACAGTACTTTATCGTAAATCTCGTCGGCAAAAATCACTAAATCATGCTGACGCGCAATATCAATAATGCCAAGCAAGGTTTCTTTTGGATAGAGCGCACCCGTTGGGTTGTTCGGATTAATGACTACAATAGCACGAGTGTTTGCGTTGATTTTTGATTCCATATCTTGCAGATTAGGTAACCAACCGTTCTCTTCTTCGCACACATAATGCCTTGCAGTGCCACCCGCTAAAGTGGCAGCCGCTGTCCATAGCGGATAATCTGGTGCGGGCACTAGCACTTGGTCACCGTTATTAAGCAAACCTTGCATCGCCATTACAATTAACTCAGAAACGCCGTTTCCAATGATAATGTCATCCACGGTGACGCCAGCAATCTGTTTGCTTTGCGTGTAATGCATAATGGCTTTACGCGGCTCAAACAAGCCCTTACTTTCGGTGTAAACCCCAGATTTAGTCATATTACGAATAACATCTTGTTGAATCTCGTCAGGCACTTCTAAACCGAATACACCTGGGTTGCCAATGTTGAGCTTAATGATGCGATGCCCTTCTTCCTCCATTGCTCGCGCACGCTCAAGCACAGGCCCACGAATATCGTAACAAACGTTATCGAGCTTACTGGATTTTTTTAACTTCGCTTTAGGAGTGTTGTTCATATCTGCATTCGTATTATAACAATGCTATTGATGGCTTGAAAAAACTACCAATATCAAAAGGTGTTATCTTACCTTGTGCCCCCTATACAGGCAATGAAACTCTTGTATCATCAGCGATGAATCATCACCTTATTTGGATGGTTAAACCAATGCCAACACTGATTGTCACTGCAGCAGCAAGCCATTTAGGCTCTCTTTATGCAAACGAGTCAAACTTGGGTAAAATAATCGTTATGAAACTACATTTAACGCAAGTGGAAGATAGCAATCTGATTACAGCTTATGGTGGGGGATACATTGCTGTTAACAAAACCCGTTACAGCCATCCTTTAATTGTGATGCCTAATCAATTAATACTAGACTGGTCGGCAAAAGATTTTGCGCAACTCACTGCCGTCGATTTTGACGCCATCCTAGCCCTTAACCCTGAGCTGGCGCTATTAGGTACAGGTGCAACGCATCAGTTTGTACATCCTAAATTAACGAAAGCATTAACAGAAAAAGGATGCGCTATTGAATGCATGACCACAGATGCTGCTTGCAGAACATATAACATCCTAATGAGTGAAGGTCGGAACGTAGCAGCCGCCTTGCTGTTGCCGACATCATAAAATCAAAACGGGGTTTGCTGAAGATTACTGCCTAGCTCGCAAACCAGTGAATTCATCGCATACACGTTACCTTGCGTATGCGATGACTCGGCATTAGAGGTTTTTGGTTGACAATGTGAGCGTAGCGTTTGTACCGCCAAAACCGAAACTATTAGACATTGCTGTTTCAATCTTCACGTGATCAATACGCTTTTGCACAATATTTAAACCCTCAGCGGCTGGGTCTAAAGTCTCGATATTCGCAGAAGCTGCAATGAAGTTATTCTCCATCATAATCAAGGTGTAAATGGCTTCGTTGACACCCGCCGCACCTAAGGCGTGGCCAGATAATGATTTTGTTGAAGCAATCGCCACATCGCAGTGGCCAAACACCTCACGAATCGCCTCAAGCTCTTTAGTATCACCAACGGGTGTTGATGTGCCATGCGTATTGATGTAATCAACTTGGTCGATTTTTTTGCCATCATGTCCTTGTAAAGCTAAGTTCATACAGCGCATTGCACCTTCGCCACTTGGTGCCACCATATCGTACCCATCTGAGGTCGCACCATAGCCTAGCACTTCCGCATAAATTTTCGCGCCCCGTGCTTTAGCATGCTCATACTCTTCTAAGACAAGGATGCCACCGCCGCCAGAAATCACAAATCCATCTCGATCAGCATCGTAAGTACGCGATGCTTTTTCAGGCGTCTCATTATATTTACTGGATAACGCACCCATTGCATCAAATAGAAAGCTCATAGTCCAGTGCTCTTCTTCACCACCACCAGCAAACACGATATCTTGCTTGCCTAGTTGAATTTGCTCAACACCAGCACCAATACAATGCGCGCTGGTTGAGCAAGCTGAGCTAATGCCATAATTGATGCCTTTAATTTTGGCGCCAGTTGCCAAACAAGCGGCAATCCCACTACTCATCGTTTTAGTCACCATATAAGGGCCAACACGGCGAATACCTTTTGCCGCCAATGTATCAGTACTTTCTAATACACTCTCAGTCGAAGTGCCACCCGCGCCAACAATCAAGCCTGTTCTAACATTGGAAACCAAGTCTTCAGGTAAAGCCGCATCAGCAATTGCTTCTTGCATCGCAATCCATGTATAAGCATGTCCTTTAGCCATAAAACGCAATAATTTACGATCAATCAATGCTTCAATGTCTAAGTTTTTAATTGAACCCGCCACATGAGAACGTAAACCACGCTCAGCATACTCTGGCTGATAGGTAATGCCTGACTTACCTTCATAGAGACTGTTTTTGACTTCTTGTTTATTATTGCCGAGGCTAGATACAATGCCCAGCCCAGTAATTACAACACGTTTCATCACGTGTCTCCTCTTGCTATCTGAATTAAAAATTGTCCGTGCGCGTGAATAAGCCCACACGCAAATCGGTTGCTACGTAAATTTCTCTACCATCAATATCCATGGTTGCATCTGCAATTCCCATCACTAGTTTGCGCATAATGACACGTTTCAAATCAATGGTGTAGGTTGCTTTTTTAGCGCCAGGCAATACTTGACCAGAGAATTTCACCTCCCCCGCGCCTAAGGCACGACCGCGACCCGGGCCGCCTTTCCAGCCGAGATAAAACCCAACTAATTGCCACATGGCATCTAAACCCAAACAACCAGGCATCACAGGGTCGCCTGTAAAGTGACACTCAAAAAACCATAAATCAGGGTTGATATCTAGCTCTGCAATAATTTGGCCGTTGCCATATTTGCCACCTTCGTCAGTAATACTAACAATGCGGTCAAACATTAACATCGGTGGCAAGGGCAATTGCGCATTACCTTCACCAAACATTTCGCCACGTCCACAGGCCAACAACTCTTCTTTAGTATAACTATTTTGTTTTGACATTCTTCTAATCTTTAATAATGAAATGATAATTACCGCTATTTTCGCTGGAAAACGCTTTTCTTGAAACCCCTAACAACGATTTATCTGCAAACCAGATCAGATATGCTGTAAAATAATAAAGTATACAAACCTGTATACACGCTTCCATTATTCGTTTAATATTGTTACATTATGTTACAAATTTCATTTTACTCTTTTTCAACATAGGAAACCACGATGAGCGATCGTCAATTAGCCGACTGGCGTCAACATGCGTTAACGTTAGAATCAGAAGTCAATAAAGTTGTTGTTGGTCAAAGCAACCCTATTCGATTAATCACAATCTCTATTTTCGCGCGCGGTCATGTGTTGCTAGAGGGGGATGTCGGTGTGGGAAAAACAACCTTACTCCGTGCGATTGCCCGCGGCGTTGGTGGTGCCTATCAGCGTATTGAGGGCACAATTGATTTAATGCCAAACGATTTGGTTTATCACACTTATTTGGGTGAAGACGGTAAACCACATGTCAGTCCTGGTCCAATTTTAGAAGCTGGCGAAGACTTATCTATTTTCTTCTTTAATGAAATTAACCGTGCACGTCCCCAAGTGCATTCATTGTTACTGCGTGTCATGGCAGAACGCACATTAACCGCTTTCAATAAAGAACATCACTTCCCACATATGCTGGTATTTGCCGATCGCAACCAAGTGGAAAAAGAAGAAACTTTTGATATTCCATCAGCAGCACGTGACCGTTTTATGATGGAAATTCCAATTGTTGTGCCAGCTGACCAATCCATTATGGAATCTTTGGTGTTTGATACACGATTCCATAATGTCGACAAACTGGTCGATGGTGTCCCTCAGAATATTCTTCAATATAAAGATTTAAATGGCTTTGCTGCACAGTTGCAAGATAGTATTAGCGCTAGCCCAGCTTTACGCCAATATGCACTAGAATTGTGGAAAGCGACCAAAAAACCCATGGATTATGGGGTAAAAGTGTCAGGTGTTGATATGAGCCGCCTCGTTTTGTCTGGGGCTAGTCCGCGCGGTATGGCGATGTTATTAAGAGCAGCACGGGTCAATGCTTGGTTGAATGAAAGAAGTGCTGTCATACCTGATGATATTCACGCTGTTTTTCATGAAACGATTGCCCATCGTGTGGTCTTTAGTCCAGTTTACGAGATGCGTCGTACTGAAATTGCACGTGAAATGCTCGATGGCATTGTCAGTGCAGTTGCTGCGCCTTAAGCATCAGATCTTTTTTATTATCCATTTAACTTATGCGCCCAGATCATATTAAAGAGTTTAGTTACCATATTAATTGGCGTTCCAATTCGCGCCGGCCCGGGAGTCACCGTAGCAATCAGCGTGGGATGGGAATGGAGTTTCGTGGTCATGCCACCCTACTCTCCTATCCTGACCCGCGACGTATTGATTTACGCCAAACAATACGTGACCCAATGGAACAAATCTATGTGCGTATTTTTAATCAAAAAAGTGCCACGCCTGTATTTGTTTTATGTGACTTATCTGGCTCTATGAAATATGGCAGCCATCAGCGCAAACTATCAATCGCTGCGGATATCACCCAGTCAGTCGCGCAATCTGTCACGCATAATGGAGACCCTTTTGGATTTATTGGTTTTGACGAAGAAATCCGAGAAGACTGGATTAGTTCGCTTTCTGCAAGACCCCATATTGCGATTGAAATGGCTGAGCTATTAAGAGACTACAACCCTGCGGAGGTTGGTAGTACGGCTCTAATTGATACCGTTCGTATGTTGCCACGCGAGCGTTCTTTGATTTTTTTAGTATCTGATTTTCATATGCCGATGCAAGATTTAGAAGCTGCCTTAGTGCTTATGTTAGGTCATCATATTATTCCTGTAGTGTTATGGGACACGGCTGAATATCGTGATTTGCCTGAATTTGGCATTGCCAATGTGACCGACCCCGAAACAGGCGCTAAACGCACTTTATTTTTACGTAAAGAATACAAAAAACGTATTTTGGAAAGCTTTGAACAAAGAAAAAAAGCGATCGAAGACTTGTTTTTACGCTTTGATATGCAGCCATTTTTTGTCGCCAACCAGTTTGATGCCGACTTATTAAGTGATTATTTTCACCAGTATGTCGCCGCTTAAATCATGATGAGTAAACTTATGCAACCTAGCCATACCATACAGCGCATTTTCATCCATTTACTAAGCTTAAGTGCCCTATGCTGTTCACAGCCACTGCTTGCTGATGTAATTTTACCCAGCGTTGATGACAAGTTTATTGAATTAACTGTTGAGGACCCAACCCGCGATGCTGGTTATGTTGTCGGTGATATTCTCAACAGAACAGTTACCATTACCATCAAAAAACCCTATGAATTGATTGAAGAATCCCTACCTATCATTGGTTACGAGCATCGTTATAAAGGCGAAGTATCTGGCATTGAATTGGTGGGTATTGATAAAAAAACAACAACTGCAACTGACAGTGAAACCCACGTGCTGGATTTAAGTTATCAAGTGTTTAAAACTCACCGCGTGGCGAAACCTGCCGCTTTGCCTGCTGAAATTTTAAAACTACGTAATACACAAAATCCAAAAGAAATTGTGCAATACCGCATCCCTTCATTCAACTTTAGAATTTCGCCACTTTCTCTAATTGGCCAAATTAAGTTAGCCCAAGAAATGTATCCCTTTACGCCACCCCTGACTTTAGATACAAACAAAGCCATGTTGCACATAAAACTATTAGCTGGGCTTTTAGCAATATCGATGCTTGGCTTATTATACATTCTTGGCACTCGAGCATGGCTGCCGAGAATGGGCGCGCCTTTTGCTAGAGCGTATCGAGAGGTCAAAAAATTGGATGACTCACCTGATGGAATCAAACAGGCAGTATCGTGTGTTCACGCTGCAATGAATAAAACTGCAGGCATGAGTTTATTTAGTCATAATCTAGCCGAATTGCTTGATTCAAAACCCACTTTCAAACCAGCCCAATATGAAATAGAGAAGTTTTTTGGTTTTTCTCATCAAGTATTTTTTGAAGATTGTTCGCAACCATTGAATAGCGTTAATCCTAGAGCATGGTTGCTGACGCTATGCCGTCATTTACGTGATTGTGAACGTGGCTTAGTGCCCGATATTATGCAAGGAGACTACACTTAATGGCTTTTACGCATCCATTAATGTTGTGGCTATTGCCGCTTGCTTTATTGCCGATTTTACTTGAACGCTCGCACACTAGAAGCTATTCATGGGTAGAGATGTTGCCGCATGACCCATTATCCAATTTAATTGGTTTGATGCTGAAATTATTAGCCAGCATTAGTATCGCCTGCATCATCGTTGGCCTAGCTGACCCACACACCTTAGAGCAGAAAATTGAGAAAATAGGCGTAGGTGCACAAATCGCATTGGTATTAGACCGTAGTGCGAGTATGGATGACGCATTTGCAGGAGGCGTGGCTTCTGGTAATGTGGGTGAAACTAAGTCAGCTGCAGCCAGTCGCCTGATGACGGCCTTTGTCAATGCACGTAAAAACGACATGATTGGCATTACTACCTTTAGTAACTCCGCCATGTATGTCTTACCATTAACCGAAAGCAGAGAGGCTATCTTGGCCGCGATTAAAGCAACTGCAGGCAATGCATTATTTCAAACCAATATTGGCGCTGGCTTAACTAGTGCTGTTGCACAATTTGATCAAGTACCTGATTCTGGCTCGCGCGCCATTATCTTGATTTCTGACGGTGCTGGTAGAGTTGAGGGTGTTGTCCAGCAAAAACTCAAAGCGTGGCTACAGCAACATAATATTACGCTTTACTGGATTGTATTGAGGCAACCTGGTGGAATCAGTATTTTCGACCCAAAATACGAAAATTGGAAAGAAATCGAATTGCCACCAGTGCAAATTGAATTACATAATTTCTTTAAAACGTTGGATACGCCTTTTCAAGCTTACGAAGCGGAAGACCCAAAATCATTAGAAGCCGCTATTTTCGATATTAATAAAAAAGAAAAGAAACCCATTACCTACCTAGAAAAAATACCAGGTAAGAACTTTACGCAATTATGTTATTTCTTAGCCGCAATGATGATTGCATTATTGCTTGGCGTGAAATATTTGGAGAATAAAACATGGCGCTCAACTTAGGATTTTTAACCGTCAAAAAACTCACCTGGGGTTGCAGTTTGATTGCATTGATTTCTAGCCTTGGTATTGCGCATCAAGTTAATCGCTTGAATCAGATTAACGCGTTTAATACAGCGGTTAAAATCGGTAAGCCACCAAAAACTGATCAATTAAGTTATGAAGCAAAGTATGCACAAGCTTATTGGTTAGCCAAAAAAGAATATTACAAAGAAGCAACCAAATTGTTTACTGGGTTGACCCAAACGAGCTCTGCCAGCAATCGTTCTGCTGTGTTTCATAATATTGGCAATATGTTTTTTTTGAAAGCCTTGCGAGTGGATAGTAGTAATGACCCCAGGACACGTGATGAAGCCGAATACTTGCTTTTAGAAGCAAAAACAGCTTACAAAAACGCGGTTAAACTGGATAACAGTAATTGGGGAACACGTCGCAACTTAGATCGCGTAATGTCATTGCTGCCAGAGGTACCTACACCTGGTGTGAGCGACTCCGATGCGCCTGGCATGATTATGAGTAATATCCCAGTTGGTTTACCTTAACAAGAGCAGGCACATGCAGAATTTCACTCGATTTTTAAAAGAAAATAAAGACTCGACCCTCCTTGGTGGCGCATTGTTGCTATTGCTGATTGCCATCTTTCGCCCTACTATCCCGCTCAAGCATAACATTTACACGTATATGCTAGTTGCTGATATCTCACAGAGCATGAATACTCCCGATATTGAAGTTAATGGTCAAAAAATCACACGTATGGACCATACTAAAACATTAATGCACGAAGTGGTCTCTTCATTACCATGTGGCACAAAAGTCGGAGTATCATTGTTTGCAGGCGTTAGTACTGCTGCGCTTTATCACCCAATTGAAGTCTGTGAAAATTTTCATGCGATCAAAGACACCATTGATCATCTTGACTGGCGTACTGCGTGGTCGGGTAATAGTCGTATCCGTGAAAATCTATACAGCATCTCCCGTACAATTCGCGCCTTCCCAGAAACTGCGCAAGTGGTTTTTTTCACCGATGGTGAAGAAGCTCCAAAACTACATGTGTTTAATAAAAAAGATTTGGCTGGTGTACAAGATGCTAAGGATTGGCTATTTGTGGGTGTTGGCAGTTTAGAAGGCGCTGCCATTCCAAAATTAAGTCAAGACAATCAGGTCATTGGATATTGGTCAAATGAAAGTTTTGCTTTGCAACCAGGGATAGCCCAAATTTCTGAATCCAATATTGGTACTAGAAATGATAGTGTTGCCTCTGGTGAGTTTGACCGCTACATCTCTAAGCTTGATGAAGCTTACTTGAAAGAAATTAGTCATGAGGTAGGCGCATTGTATGTGCATGGAGAAAACGTACACCAAGTGTTAAGTGCAATGAAAAAACAAAAACCCGCTCGACGCGCTATCGAACCATTCAACATTGATTGGGTATTAGCTACATTAGCAGGCCTGTTACTGCTCGCGGCCTACTTTAGCAAACACCCCTTTAGACGCATGGCTGAAACCATCGGCTTATATAAAAGGTCGTTCAAGCGGTCATCTGAAAACGAAGCTACCATCGCGCACGACAACTATATTCGTTAACCATACGCATTCCTGGTCAACCTAACGTTCACGATGAAAAGTCTTACGTAAGCGATGTTGCTCCTCTGATTATTTTGACCAGCAAAAGACTTATTTAATTGGCTCTTTCACCAATCAAGATTCATGCTGCCACCAGCGCAGCCAAACCCGTAACTGTCTATGCTGTTGGCTATCCGCTTGCAAAAAGATAATCACAGGTGGAAGAGCACGCTTGATTGAATGTTGTTGGTCTAAGGATTTGGCATTAATAACAATCAGCTTGTGATGAATAAAGCAGGAAGCCTGTAAAACTGGGGTAAACTGTTCGCCTCTTTGATTGCTTAATCGAAGTTGACCCCGGCTACTCACCGTTATTGTCTGCCATGACCATGGTAATAGATGCAGTGCATCCCGTAAGGTATAGTAGAAGCTTGAGCAAATGACGATTGTTATCATTAGCCATTTAACCATCAATGGGATAGGCAACGCTAACAAAACCAAACAACTAAGGATTGAAATCAGACTAAGCGCACCCAATAATACCAATGACGGTTTAACTCTAATCTCAATAGCTTGAATTAATTGATTTTTCATATAAGGTAAATAGTGGCATGACAGAAACAAATTGGCAAACAGACAACATCCTTTGCGATTTATCGCATCTGGGTTTATTAGCAGTGAGCGGTGATGATGCCATCACGTTCTTGCAAGGCCAAGTGACTAATGATGTTAAAGCATTAGATGGTCGCCATGCACACTTCAGCGCTTACTGCTCGCCTAAAGGACGTATGTTAGCGTTATTCCTCGCCTTTAAACACCATGAAACCGTATATTTACAGTTTAATCAGCCACTACTGGCGCCGATTATGAAACGCCTGAACATGTATGTCATGCGTTCAAAAGTTGATATTAGTGATGTCAGTGCGCAATTGATGCGATTGGGTGTCAATGGACCACAAGCAGCGCATCTTTTATCTAATATCTTTTCATCGCCAGTACCAACTGAAAATTATTCGCTAGTACCGATTGTCGAAGCAGAACAGTGCATAGGAGTAATGATTAAACTCCCAACGATCGCAGGTCACCAACGATTTGAGTTGCTGATTAATGCCGAACAAGCAAACTATGTTCAAACTCAACTTCACACTAAATTTAAATCAGCAACTAAAGCAAGTTGGGACTGGCTGAATATTCAAACAGGTCTACCTGAAATAGTCGAAGCAACACAAGAGCAATTTGTGCCACAAATGCTTAACTTGGACAAACTAAACGGTATTAGCTTTAAGAAAGGTTGCTACACAGGGCAAGAAATTGTAGCGAGAACGCATTATTTAGGAGCGGTAAAGCGTCGGACTTATCTCGCGACGATCGAAGCTGCAGCAACGAACGCAAGCATGCCTAGCGCAGGTGACAAAGTGCTGGATGCTAGCGAGAATGATGTAGGCCAAATAGTCAGCGCAGGCGCCAACTTTGCTGACGGTTTTGATGCCTTAATTGAAATGCGAATTGAAGCGAAAGAATCGGGTAATGTTAGCTGGAATTCATACCCGATTAAATTCAAAACACTACCGTATGCTTTGGAAAAAGAATGATGAAGTTGGATGCGCATGAGCCGAACCCAATAACCTGAGTCACGTTAAATCAAGCGCTGCGAGCACTGTACAAATCAACTACTAATGCTTCTCCAGCTTGAATGAGTTAACGTTTTACTGGGCTGGATTAAGCTTTGACGCATCAATCACTTGATAAAATGTTTCGCCAGGCTTGATCATACCCAACTCACTACGAGCGCGCTCTTCTACAGCAGCATCACCCTGTTTAAGATCACGAACTTCTGCTCTTAGCGTATCATTTCGCTGTTGGCTGGCAGCATTATCCAATGCTTGTTTTTGCACTTGCTGATTGACTTTCCAAACACGTAACCAACTGCCTTTGCCTAGCCACAATGGATATTGTAGCAAGGCAATTAGCAAGACAAAAATAATGGTTAACGCTTTCAAAACAATCCAAAAAATTTATTTAAATAGCTGATAAAAAGCAGATAAGCCTGCGTAACTTGATGCATCCCCTAACTCTTCTTCAATACGCAACAATTGGTTATATTTTGCTACGCGCTCAGAACGACAAAGCGAACCTGTTTTAATTTGCAAAGCATTAGTTGCAACAGAAAGATCGGCAATCGTTGTATCTTCGGTCTCACCTGAACGGTGAGAAATCACTGCGGTATAACCAGCACGTTTTGCCATTTCAATCGTTTGAAATGTTTCAGTTAAGGTGCCAATTTGATTAACTTTAATCAAAACAGAATTGGCAACTTTCTTTACAATACCTTCTTTTAGGATTTTTGGATTTGTAACAAATAGGTCATCGCCTACCAGTTGCACTTTGTCCCCTAAGCGTTTGGTTAACAAATCCCAACCATCCCAATCAAACTCATCCATGCCATCCTCAATGCTGATGATGGGATATTTGTCGCATAATGTTGCTAGGTAGTCACAAAATTGTGCTGAAGTCAGTGAAGCCCCTTCTGATGCTAAAACATATAGACCATCTTTGTAAAACTCACTACTCGCACAATCTAAACCCAAATACACATCTTTACCTGGTTCGTAACCTGCTGCTGAAATAGCTTCCATAATCAATTGCAACGCCGATTCATTTGATGGTAAATCTGGTGCAAATCCCCCTTCATCTCCCACAGTTGTTGCCAAACCTTTTGCCGCCAATGTTTTTTTGAGTTGATGGAAAATCTCAGCACCACAACGTAGTGCCTCACGAAAAGTAGGTAAACCAGCTGGAATAATCATAAACTCTTGAATGTCCACAGAGTTGTCCGCGTGCTCACCACCGTTAATAATATTCATCATCGGTGTTGGTAATTGCATCATGCCTGAACCGCCTAAATAACGGTACAAAGGTAACCCACTTTCTTCAGCCGCTGCACGTGCACAAGCCATTGAAACCGCCAGAATCGCATTCGCACCTAAACGGTCTTTATTTTCTGTCCCATCAAGCTCAATCAAAGTTTTATCAATAAATGCCTGTTCTTCAGCGTCTAAACCAATAATGGCCTCTGTAATTTCAGTGTTAACATTTTCAACTGCTTGCAATACACCTTTACCTAAGTAGCGTTTTTTATCGCCATCACGCAATTCCACTGCCTCTTTCGCACCTGTAGAAGCGCCAGATGGCACTGCGGCACGGCCAATTACACCGCTCTCAAGCAACACATCTGCTTCTATGGTTGGGTTTCCGCGTGAATCCATAATTTCGCGGGCGATTACATCTACAATTGCGCTCATCGTTTTTCCTTTGGTCATTTCGTAATTAATCTATGGGTATACGCTTGATTCTTTGTTACTCAATACTTTTTTTGATAAGTATTAGAGTGACATTTCAGCGAATCCAGCTTTTTTTACTAGTCTGTCAATATCCACTAACACCTGTAATAAATCTGCCATTTTATCTAAGGGCCAAGCGTTGGGGCCGTCAGACAATGCCATAGCTGGGTTAGGATGCGTTTCCATAAAGATACCAGCAATTCCGCTTGCAACCGCAGCCCGTGCCAAAACTGGCACATGCTCACGCTGTCCACCGCTTTTATCCCCTTGACCGCCTGGTTGTTGTACAGAATGTGTGGCATCAAATACCACTGGGCAATGCGTTTCGCGCATAGTTGCTAAACCACGCATATCAGAGATTAAAGTGTTATAGCCGAACGAAGCACCGCGCTCACAAACCATAATATTATCGGCTCCACCGTTAGCCTCTTTCGCTTTATTCACCACCTGTAACATATCGTGTGGTGCTAGAAACTGACCTTTTTTGATGTTCACAGGCTTGCCTGATTGGGCACAAGCAACAATAAAGTCTGTTTGGCGACATAGAAAAGCTGGGGTTTGAAGCACATCAACAACTGCTGCGACGTGTGGCACTTGCTCAGCGGTATGGACATCTGTTAAGACAGGCACACCAATTTGGCTTTTCACTTCATCTAAAATTCTTAAGCCTTCATCTAAGCCAAATCCTCGAAAGGTTCTGGTTGAGCTGCGGTTGGCTTTATCATAAGAAGACTTATAAATAAACGGCACACCAATGCGGGCTGCAATTTCTTTTAATTGGCCAGCAGTTTCAATAGCAAACTCGCGCGACTCAATCACACATGGTCCAGCAATTAAAAATAAAGGCTGATTCAAACCGACTTCAAAACCGCATAATTTCATTTATTTTGTTCCTTTATACGCAAGTGCTGCTTTTACATAAGCGCTGAACAATGGATGGCCGTCACGCGGATTAGAGGTAAACTCAGGGTGAAACTGGCAAGCTACAAACCAAGGATGCGTAGCTTCTGGCAACTCAATCATTTCGCATAATTGCTCAGTTGGTGTACGAGCAGAAATGACTAATCCAGCAGCTTTCAGTTGCTCAACATAATGATTATTGACTTCATAACGATGACGATGCCGCTCGTTCACTTGCGCTCCGTAAATGCTTGCCGCTTTTGTATTTGGTTCAATCGGACATGCTTGAGCACCCAAGCGCATCGTGCCGCCTAAATCAGAGTTTGCATCTCGCTTTTCCAGCTTACCAGAAGCATCTTGCCATTCATCAATCAATCCGACTAATTGATGGGGTGTTTCTGAATCAAATTCGCTACTGTTAGCGTTTGTTAATCCTGCAACATTTCGCGCATATTCAATCACAGCCAACTGCATACCTAGGCAAATGCCTAGATAAGGGATTTTGTTTTCACGCGCATATTGAATGGTTTTAATTTTACCTTCCGTGCCGCGCTTACCGAAGCCGCCAGGAATTAAAATAGCATCCATTGCCTTCAAACCATCTGTACCCGTTTTCTCAACTTCTTCACTATCGATAAAGTGAATTTTGACTTTAGCTTCATTATGAATGCCCGCATGAATCAATGCTTCTGTTAGTGACTTATACGATTCAGTTAAATCTACATATTTACCGACAAAGGCAATATCAACATGATGTTTTGGATTGGCTAAGGCATGGGTAATTTTCTTCCACTCAGCTAGATTGGCTGGCTTGGCTTCAATACCGAGTTTATGACAAACAATTTTGTCCATCATTTGATCGTGTAATAACAGTGGGATTTTGTAAATGGTATCAGCATCTACAGCACTAATAACCGCTTCAAATGGCACATTGGTGAATAACGCAATTTTACGGCGCTCTTCTTCAGGAATTTCATGTTCTGCACGACACAATAACAAGTCTGGCTGAATACCAATTTCTCGCAACTCTTTAACGGAATGCTGCGTAGGCTTGGTTTTTAGTTCTCCAGCTGTTGGAATCCATGGCAATAAAGTCAAATGCACGTAACAAACATTCTTTGCACCTTCTTCAAAGCCCATTTGGCGTATCGCCTCTAGAAAGGGTAAAGACTCAATATCGCCCACTGTCCCACCGACTTCTACAATCGCCACGTCGGCGCCTTGCGCACCTGTGCGAATATGCATTTTCATTTCGTCCGTAATGTGTGGGATTACTTGCACCGTTTTACCTAGATACTCACCTCGGCGCTCTTTTTTAATGACACTCTCGTAAATTTGGCCTGTCGTGAAATTATTTTTTTTGCCCATCTTGGCGCTAATAAAGCGCTCATAATGACCTAAGTCTAAATCGGTTTCTGTTCCATCGTCTGTGACAAACACCTCACCATGTTGAAAAGGCGACATGGTGCCTGGGTCAACATTGATATAAGGGTCTAATTTGAGCATGGTCACATTAAGGCCACGCGACTCAAGGATTGCCCCTAAGCTTGCCGCTGCTATGCCTTTCCCTAAAGAAGAAACAACACCGCCGGTTACGAATACATATTTGGTCATGAGAAGGCTTTATAAGAATTATTGCAGACGGGTTGTTATTTTACGTGAAAGGTGGGGCAATCACAATCAAACGCTGTGTCTGATTGCAATAAAAAATAGTTGACTTATCGTTTCCAGTTTCGATAATTTTTGAACTGCTGATGTACTGCTTGCATTTCAGCTTCACCTAATAAAGGTGGTGTTGGTGTGATTTGTAGCAAACGCCAATATTGCTCACAAAGGTTTTCTACTTCTACCGCAATTGCCAATGCCTCTTCCAAGCTGGCGCCCACTGCAATCATGCCATGATTGGCCAGTAAACAGGCTTTTCGCCCGCGCAAAGCCATCAGTGCTAGCGCTGATAAAGCTGGTGTGCCAAACAAGGCATAAGGCGCGCATCGAATGTGATCACCACCAGTGATTGCAATCATATAATGAAAGGCTGGTATCGCTTGATGTAGACAAGCCATTGTTGTGGCAAACATACTGTGTGTGTGAATAACCGCATTCACCTCTGGACGTTGCTGATAAATATCACGATGAAAAAACCACTCTGATGATGGCTTTTTGCCAGCTTCAGCTTTGCCATCCATTTGCATGCTCACCATAGATGTCGCATTCATCAGCGCCACATCAATACCACTAGGCGTAATCAGTAAACCGTCATTATCCCTGACACTACAATTGCCTGAAGCGCCTTTGTTAAGCCCTGCTTGAACTAATTGCTGAGCAACATTCAGTAAAGCTTCTCTCATAATCACCCTATCCCTTTTGCTAACTGATTTGGCGCGAATACCCCTTTTTCTGTGATGATCCCTGTTACTAATCGTGCAGGCGTAACATCAAACGCGGGGTTAGCGGCATTACTGTGCACAGGTATTACACGCACACTTTGCAAGCGACCATCCGCTGTATGCCCTTGCATATAAGCCACTTCATCATGATGGCGCTCTTCAATCACAATATCACGCCCATGTGCCAACTCAATATCAATGGTTGGGCTAGGTACAGCCGCATAAAAAGGGATTTGATTATCATCCGCAGCTAACGCTTTGAGATAGGTCCCTATTTTATTACAGACATCGCCATTAGCAGCGACGCGGTCAGCGCCGACAATCACCATATCTACCTGCCCTTGCTGCATTAAATGCCCGCCTGCATTATCAGAAATGACGGTATGCGGTACACCATGTTGCCCCAATTCCCATGCGGTAAGACTGGCACCCTGATTGCGTGGACGTGTTTCGTCTACCCAAACATGAAGCGCCAATCCAGCATCATGCGCAGCATAAATTGGCGAGAGTGCAGTGCCAAAATCTACCGTCGCCAACCAACCTGCATTACAGTGGGTCAAAATATGAAAAGTTTTTTCTTGATAGGCTTGAGCAATTAATGCCAACCCATGTTGGCCAATCATGCGATTCTGCTCAACATCCTCATCCGCAATTTTAGCCGCCTCTAACCATGCCGCAGACACACGCTCATGAGGCAGAAGGTGAGTTAAGTGCGAAACCATCCGATTAACTGCCCAAGCCAAGTTAACCGCTGTTGGTCTTGATTGTATCAGCTGCTCAGCCGCTAGCCGCAAATGTGCATTGCTCGAATCATTGAGCATCGCTAACGCAAGTCCATATGCAGCCGATGCACCAATCAAAGGCGCGCCTCGCACCTGCATACAACTAATGGCATGAATCATCTTTTCTAGTGTATCAATCTGCACATGCTCAAAATGAAAAGGCAACTTAGTCTGATCAATAATACTCACCGACTTAAAATTGGATTCAGGCCAAATGGCTCGATAGTGTATGTGATTTACAAACATAAAATTAACGACGTTGGCAACCTTAAAAATTAAAAATCAAGTAAAAAAATATAAATAAATGGCTTGCTATTTATGGATAAGTATTTTTTGCCATTTTCCATCCACAGAATCTGTGGATAACTTTGTGGATTAAAGTGACATAAAATCGTAACTAACCAATTTATAAGGGGTTTTTTAAAAAGTTCATTTTTTAATCTATTATTTTTATATTTAAAATCAATAACTTACTGTATCTCATTGGTTTTATGCTGTTTTTTAGCATTACTTAATGTAAAGCTTGAAGTGGTGTGCATAAGTCAGCTATTTTTGG
>Ga0129324_10000260_pt1 | contig 38147 bp, 30 predicted proteins | sample CPBDNA_7_FD_96879 | JGI IMG/M metagenome (GOLD analysis project Ga0129324, IMG submission 96879) | Freshwater to marine salinity gradient microbial communities from Chesapeake Bay, USA - CPBay_Spr_15_0.2_DNA | ecosystem: Environmental > Aquatic > Marine > Coastal | place: USA: Chesapeake Bay...
TCATCGTCACAGGAAAAGACCGACTAACTTGCTTGGATAGGATGATTCGAGCATTAGAAGAGACCGTTATTGAAGGGATTGAAACGAATAAAGAACTTCATTTAAAGATTCTCAGAGACGAAACCTTTAGGGGAAATAATTACTCAACCAACTTCTTAGCCGAAAGAATGCAGTAAAATTAAATAGTTAGACTATTTTGCCAAGGATGGCATGCATTGAAGTATTTTGAACAGGCTCAAGAAAATCTTAAGCGTAGTAACTTCTACAAAGCCTTAGAACTATTTGAAATTTCCTTAAAAGAAGATGCTCTTTCTAAAGAGTTAAAAATTTTCTGTTGTGAAAAAATAGAAAGAATAAATGAAATTTTACAAAAAGATTCAACGCAAGACTTGTTAACCTTTCTGGCGGACAACTATTTTGAACTAGGTCACTTCGAAAAAGCTCAAGAGTTTTATGGAAAGCTTTTCTATGAAACTAAAAGACCAACGTTTTTAAAGAAACAATTCTTAGCGTTGTTAAGTGATGGCAATATCGCTATCGCCCAGGAACTAGCAAAACAATATCTCGATGCCTTATTAAAAAGTAGGTTATCAGATGAAATCATTAATTTTTTAAATGAAAATGAAAGAATATTTAAAGAACAAGACATGGCCTTGTGGAGATTGAGAGCAGCCTTTTTATCAGGAAATATTGGTCAATTTGAGATTGAAATTAAAAGTTGGAAAGAACTTAATGAAAATGACCAGAGAGAACTTTTTCAGATGGCAATGGACTTAACTGGTCATAATGCAAAGTACTGGCATTCCTCTAAGCTGATCTTAGAAAGCTTTTGGCAGGCTCTTTGTCAGAATGATGTTCCCTATCTTTTAAGTAGGAAAAGAGTAATTAAACTTGTTCTAGATTATTGGCTAATTTTTAATAAGAATCATGATCTGATTGAAAGCTCTGTCCAGATTGCAAAGAAGTATAAACTACCAATTATTGGACATGAACTATCAAAATTTGTCGGAGACTCAGACTTAATTGATTATTTTCTAAATAGAATGCCAAGGGATGCATTCACAAATGATAGTTATGACCTTGGTGCGGATCTCTTTGATGAAAAAGATAGAGATCATATTAAAAAAATCGAAAGAGACATAAAATTCCTCATAAAGTCGGGTAATAATGCAGAGGCCTTAAAACTTACTTATGAATTGGAGAAACAAGATCCTCAAAATCCAATTATTCAAAAGGTTCTAGGAGATAGAAAAGCTAAAGGTTTTACGAATAATGAAAAAAAGATTGAGGACCTGTTAAATGAAATTGATAGATATGTTCCTGAGAGAGAAGCAGAAGATGACTATGAAAGCTCTTTTATTTCGGTCGTAAAACATTATGATACAGAATTTGTGGGTGAAAACTATGAGGACATTATTATAGGCTTTAATTTAATAAACTTACCAAAAGTCGCCTTAGAGGTCGTAAAAAAGGTCATAGTAGAGGACTTAAGTGAAAGAGACCTCGTAAATTTAAAATACCTTGAAATAGAGACACTATTAAAAGATGAACAATTTTTTTCAGCGCGAGATTCTGTTGAGGATGTACTGTCGCACATACCTCTGATAACTGAAGAAAGGTTGTCCATGACCTATTTAAGAGCAGAAGCATATTATTGCATGAATAAATGGGATTATGCCCTTAAGCTTTTTACAGATATCTTTCATAAAAACCCAAGTTATCGCTTAACTAGCGAAAGGATAAAGGTAATTGAAAGGAACAAATAGAGTCTTTATATTTGTTGTTTTGCTGTTATCTGGCGTAATCGGAATTACGTGGCAGGCCATTCAAACTGAAAGGTTTGGCACATTGTTAAGTAAGAGAATCGGGAAAGAAGTTAGGAAGAGATATGGTGCCAAATTAAAGTTTGAAAGATTTGAGTTTGGTTTAATTCCACTAGCGACTAGGGTTGTTAACTTAGAGCTAGAAAAAGATGATGTATTTATAAGTGCAGGAAAGCTTGGGTTAGAGTTTGGGTTGAGAGATATCTTCTCAAAAGACTTCTCTATTGGGAAAGTCTCACTCGAAGATGCTATTTTATATATACCGCACATTAAAAAAGACCAGGATAAAGAGTTTTCTTGGGCATCGATATTTGAACAATACAAAAATAATGTTGTAAAAAAGCTACCTTTTACTTTAAGAGGGGTTAGCTTAAGAAATTCGATTATCAATCTACAAGATTACGAAGTGCAGGCCATTGATGTTAATTTTAGTTTCTTTCCAAATATATTAATAGGAAAGTTTTCATTCGGTTTTGAAGAACGAATGTTTAACTACTTTGAATTTAAAAAATTAAAGTCCGTCAAAGTAAATGGGATTGCCGGGGAGTTTCAATTAACTTCGAATTATCTCCGCTTAAAGGAAACAAAGGTTTTAGCTGAAAATAGTTTTGTTCAGCTAAGTGGAAAAATACTTAAAAGTGAACTCGTTCAAGGTTTTAAGATAGACTCCTTTTTAGATTTGAAAAAAATAAAAAACGCGATTCCTGAAAACACAATAAATCCAAAGATTTTACCTAAAGGCTCCGTAAGAATTGTTGGAAGTATTGACGGTAGTCTAGGTTCGCCTACTGGAACCTTTGAGGTTCGTGGAGAAAGAGTAAAGAGTGATGTTTACAACTTTCGAACCCTCAATAGCGAACTTTCAATTAATCAGGGACTGATCAAACTAGACAAGGCAGATGCGAAAATTTCCGGTGGTTCTCTGAGGCTAACGGAGAGTACGAATATTTTTGATTTAAATAAAAAGGAGTTTATGTGGCCGAAGCTCTTTTTAGAAACAAAGAATCTTTTTACTAATGATTTCTTGTTCTTTATGCCTGAGCTTAATCGTGCAAAGGCGAGAATCAGTGGCCCTTTAAAATTCTCGATTAGTAAAAAAAGTATTGGAATCAACACCTATGAAGGCTTTAGTGTCGAGGACTTTCGTTTGCTAGACGATAACCAAAAGGAAGTTTTGAAAAACACAAAGGTATTGCTTGGGGCTGGAAGCAAGATCGTTGTCAACTTTAATGGATTAGTAGATGTTGATACAAGTCTTAACTTCCATCAGTCTAAATTTGACCTCAGAGGAAAGATTGGAAATGGTAGGGTGAATTTAGAGATTCTACCCGGGGTAGTCGATCTAGAGGCTTTTGGCCCAATCTCAGGTCTTGTTCTAAGTGGAGTAGGGCCAGTTGCAGGAACAATAAGAGGTCCATTTGATCATGTGGTTTTTAACTTCAATCTAAATCCAAAAGATTTTAGAATGTTAGGCTTTAACCTAGGTGATATTTCGGGCGATATTAGGTTTGATCTAAGATCATCAGTTTTGCGCTTATCTGACCTAAAGGGAGCTTATGGGTCATTAAAGTATGAATCTAGTGGAAAAATTAATTTCAAGGATAAGTTAAACGCAATTGATATGAAAATTAATATTCTTCAAGGAAGTGTGGACTCTTCAAAGGTGACATTTGAACCGTTGCTTAAACCATTGTTACCCTATTTAAAAGATACAAAGTTTAATTACTCGTCTCAGATTTCATTAAAAGGCGGATTAGAAGTTAGCAAAATGAATATTTTAGGTAAATTACTGGCTGAAAACATTCTCATACACTCTGAGGACATTGAAAGAGCAAAACTAAATTTCTCATTAAAAGACAATATTCTCAAACTAGATAGCTTAGACGCAAAGAAAGTTTCTGGTTCAATAAGTGGCGAAGGAGAATATAACTTAGGAGATAAGAGCTATTCTTATAGGGGGACCTTGTCGAACTTAAGAATTAAGGATCTTTATTATTACCGAATATTAAATTTAGGACTAGATGGTGATGCATACGGAGAATTCTATGGTGTAGGTGACCCTGATGTTTTTAGCTCGCGTTCTCATGTTCGATTAACTAATAGTAGTGTTGAGAACGTTAGATTGAATGATTCTATTTTAACAATTTATAATAATAAAAAAGACTTGTTCTTCAGCACATCTCTTGTCGGTGGTGAAGTTAAGGGGGAGGGCTATTTAAATCTCGCTGATGATAGGGCTAAAAAGAGTGCTCTTAGTTTTAGCGTTTCAACTTCAAATCTTAGGAATTTCGCAGGTATAGTTGGTAAACATAATATCTCGAACCAAGATATTCAAGGAAGTTTTAGAGGGGGATTTGAAACAGACTTTTACTTAGACGACTTATCAAGTCTAAATTTAAAGGCAAGTTTATCACAATTAAATTTTCGATACCCTGGTATCTCCATCTCCAATAATAAAAAGCCCGTTAAGGTTTCAATAAAAGACGGGAAGTTTGAAAACTGGAATTATGAATTAAGTGGTGAGGGGATTTATTTAAAGTCTTTAGGAGAGGGGGACTTACGTAATAAAATGCAACTTAAGCACACCTTTAGGATTAACAGCTCTCTTGCTGAATTACTGACTGAAAATGTAGAAAAAAGTCAGGGAACCGTAAAAGGAGAACATACCTTAGTCGGTAACATTAAAAACTTAGAGCAATATTTAAAACTCAATGGAAGTGACCTTGTGTTTAAGGGAAGATCCCTTCCAGGTCTCTTTTCGGACTTTAGCTTTAAGGTTCTGCTTGAAGATAATTTGATGCTTATAAAATCAGCGGCTGGATCATATGGAAATGGTAGAGTAAGCGCAAATGGTTCCGTGAAATTTGCATTTCCATTTCCAGAAGTAGACTTAAATTTAAATGTAGAAAAATCTCGCTTTCCCATTTTAAAGAAGAGTGGTGTTGTTGTCTCTGGGGATCTTAGGTTAAGTGGAAGAAAATTACCTTATGACCTTGAAGGTTCTCTCGCCATTATCCAGGGGCAAATAATTGAGGAGATGGGGGATCTTGCTTCTTCTGCTATAAACAGTGATAGTTACCAACGCTTCATACCTGTAGGGTATTTAGAAGGGAGTGTTAGTTTTATAAATACGGATATATTGGTGAGTTCCTTTTCTCCTATCAAGATAAAAAATGGGATGATTGATCTAGGTCTTGGAGGCAATTTACGAATTTTTGGCAGTATTTTTAGTCCAAAATTAAATGGCGAAATGGGAATAGAAAATCCAGAAAATAAATTTCTTTTTAAAGGGCATGAATTCTTACTCTCTGAGGGAACGGTCAGGTTTATGGATGGAGCTCGTAAAGAGAGCCCTGAACTAAGATTTAGTGGTGTCGCACGTATAAATGATTATGATGTTTATATTAACTTAAGTGGACCAGCAGACAGTATCGGTGTTGAGATGACTAGTAATCCACCTCTTTCCCAGGAGGATATACTTTCATTACTAACTCTTGGAGTAACAAGCGATGTTTCTAAAAACCTCGGGGATCGACAAAGACAATCAGTAACGACTTTAAGTATTGGTAGTTTGATTATTGACCAATTAAAAATAAACCAATCCTTAAATGACAGTCTTGGTTTAAGATTAAGCATTCAGCCTGAGTTCATAGAAGATGAAAACAACCTTTTAGAGGGGCGCACTGAGGACCGAAATGGTGGAAATCGTTTCCGTTCATCAACAGTATTAAAGGTTCAGAAGAGAATTTCAAAAAAGGTCAATCTCTCTCTCAGTAGCACCGTCGGTGGAAGTGTAGATCAAAATCAGGAAATGAATGTAAATTATAAGATTAATAAATCCTGGTCATTGGAGGGAGTTTATGAAGTCCGTTCAAATGATGAACTTGAACAAGAGTTACCAGACTCTGTCGGGGCAGATGTGAAGTACCAATGGTCCTTTTAAGGATCCTCATATTGTCGGTTTTATTTGTTGCTTCACTAGAAGTATGTGCTGAATTTCGCCTGATTTGTTTTCCCGAAAGTAAGTGTTCCGAAATCGAAGAGAAGTTAAGTCAAAAGGGTAGCACTGAGGGCTTAAACAATTTAGCGACAATGAGGAGTTTAGGGCTAGATAAAAGTGTAAAGTTTTTACGAGTTCTTTCCTATAAGAATGGCGACACATTTGTATTAATTGAAAAGAAACCTGTTATTAGATCTCTTTTTTTTGAAGGATCAGATGATATTGAAATAGATCAAATTCAGAAAATTTCTCAACTACAGGAAGGAACATATTACAGTGTTGAGGATTTAAATGTGGCGAAGAATAGGGTTGAGTCATGGCTGTCTGATCGTGGATTTTTAGCCCCCCTTTTCACTTATGAGACTTCTTCTAAGTCACGAGGTGATGTAAGCGTAAGTGTTAAAGTTTCTTTTGAAAAAAAGCTTCTCCTCGATAATCTCAGTATTAGTGGAGACTCAAATTCATTAACAAAAGAACTAGTCGTTCCTCTCTTAAAGTTCGAGGGTAGGCCATATAGTAAAATTAATTTTAAGCTGGCCCTCGATAGCTTAACCAATGAACTTAAAAAAGAGGGATACCTAAAAGCAGTTGTTAACATGAAGGAAGCCATTATTAAAGACAAGGTTTCGCTTGATGTAACATTGTCTCTTAATAAAAGACTTCAATTTTCTTTTTATGGAAATAAGATTTTGGAGAAAGAGCTCTTGGTTTTAGACCTAAAGAAGTCAATATTAGAGGGCACTTCAATACTTCGGCCATCAGACCTAAGGGCCGTCGTTGAGAAGTCATATACTCGGCAAGGAATATATAACGGCCAAGTTAAACTATATGTTCGAGATGGTGAGACTAAAGAGGGCGATGAGGTTACGACCTACTTTTTCAATATAGTTGAAGGGAAAAAGGTTCGTCTGTCTAAGTTGTCTTTCAAGGGTAATTTAGCGGTTGATTTACAGGAGCTTAAAAGGATTTATTATAAAAACAGTACTGTCCTTGCAGCAAGAGATTATCTAGATGAAGCCTATTTAAAGAATTTTACGCCAATATTGAAGAATTATTATTTAAAAAAGGGTTATGTGTTTGTTGAGATTTCAAAACCCCGTCTTGTTATTAATAAAGAACGGAATGAAGCTGAAGTTACCTACTCTCTCAAGGAACGGCAGCAAAGTATGTTGGAAGAGATAAACTTATTTGATGTTCCTGAAGAGTTTAAAGCTCCGATTCTAAATTCAATGATTAATAAAATTGGGAAACCGATGAACGTTATTGAACTAGAAGGGGATTTGAGCCGTGCTCTTAATAAGCTTAGAGAGATGGGTTTCTTCTATGCGACGATTACAAATTTAAACGATGATAATGTCGTTACCTATGACTCCAATTACACCAAGTCTAAACTCAACTTAAAGTTTAAAACTGGAAAAATTACAAAACTAGAAGACGTTGTTTTAAGTGGAAATAAAGTTACAAAAGATGTTGTTCTCTTGCGAGAGGTTCGACTCAGAAGAGGTGATTTAATTACGCCTGAAGTGATAAAGGGTGTAAGAGATAGAATTAATGGGCTTGGGTTGTTCGGAAAAATTCAAGTTTTGCCAATCGTTACAAATAAGCTGACTACAGATAACTTCAATAAAACAAACCTAATTATACAGGTTCAAGAAAAGAAGTTCGGTCGAGGTGAAATTGCCCCCGGGTTTCGAACGGATATTGGCGCTAAACTATCTTTCATACTATCTAAATCCAATTTGGTTGGAATGAATGATTCTGGCACTCTTAAGCTTCAGCTAAATCGTAGGTTTAGTTTGAGCCAGTTTGATGAAAGAAGGGCAGCACAAAGAAGCCAGAAAATCGAAGGGATTGCCAGTTTAAACTATTCATTCCCTTATTTATTAAATCTAGCAAACTTTAACGGTAATCTCTCTGTTCAAAGAAGGCGCTTTTTTAGTTTTGATGCCGATATTTTGAGAGTTTCCCCACAGGTAAGCAAACAGATAAATTCAGTTATGGGTATTTCTCTTAAGTACCAGTATGAAAAAATAAGGCAGTTCGATGCGACAGAAGAAAAAGATAGGGCAACTTTTGAAATTGGAAGTTTGACTCCTGGTTTATCTCTAGATTTTAGAGATAGTACTGTCTCTCCACGATCTGGTGCCTACCTAGGGTTGAATTGGGAATTTGCCAATCGTTACTTTGGCTCACAAAAAGATAGCGACATTGAAATCAATTTCTCTAAGGTCATTAGTAGGAATAGATTCTACATACCGCTTGGTTCAAAAAACTTTGTCCTGGCCCTTAGTGCAGCTGCAGGTATGCAGCAGAACTATGCTGACGGAAACAATGGAACCAATAGTGATGGTAGCTTAAGAACGAGGGGCTATATACCCTCGATAAAAGTGTTTCGCCTTGATGGTTTCGACAACGTAAGGGGCTTTGCTGATAATGAGATCAACAGGCTAGAAACGGGAGTAGATATTACTACCACCAGAGTTCAGGGGAAGGCGTTCTTTGCAAATCTTAAATTTGAGCCAAGATATTATATAAATGATACTTTTGTGGTCGGTCCATTTTTTGACGCAGGGAGAATTTTTCTTGATACCTTTAGGCCAACTGATTTACGTACTTCCACAGGTTTAACCCTTAAATTCCTAACTCCAGTTGGAACTTTGGACTTTGATTACGGTATAAAGCTGCGACGCAGGAGATTTAATGGCGGAAATAGAGAGTCATTTGGAAGATTTCACCTTAGTATCGGGTATTTTTAACAATAGATATGAATTCCGTTCTTGACGTTGGGCCCAATTTTCTATTATAAACACTAACCTATATAAATTGTGGACTTGTGGCTGAAAAAAGCCTTTGAAGGACTATAGCTATGTATACTCAAAAGTCGTTCGTGTTGAAACCTGCTGACGCTGAAAAAAAATGGTATTTGGTTAATGCCGAGGGGCAAACTGTTGGACGGATTGCAACTAAAATAGCCAATGTATTACGTGGTAAGATTAACCCTCAGTATACACCTCATACGGACTCTGGTGATTTCGTTGTTGTTGTTAATGCTGATAAAGTTGTCTTTACTGGTAATAAGCTTGATCAAAAAGTTTATCACAAGCACTCTGGCTACATCGGTGGTATGAAAAAAAGAACTGCGCGTGAGCAAATGGATAGACAACCTGAAAAGGTATTAATGTCAGCTGTGAAAGGTATGCTTCCTAAGAATACTCTTGGTCGTAAGCAACTTACTAAGCTTAAAGTATTTGCAGGAACTGAACACCAACATGAGGCTCAAAACCCTCTAGAATTAAAATTGTAATCAAAAAGTAAAAGGATAGTTTGTAATGGCTGCGAAAGGAAAAACATACGACGCTCATACGGTAGGTAGAAGAAAGTCTTCGGTTGCAAGAATTTTTGTAACAGATTCTGGTAAGGGTGAAGTAACTATTAATGACCGTGATATAAAAGAATATTTCCCAAAGGCGACTGACCGTTATGTTGTGAGTCAACCGCTTAACCTTTTAAAGGTTGCTGATAAGTACGATCTGAAAGTCACTGTAAAAGGTGGCGGTACTACTGGACAGGCCGGTGCCATAAGACATGGTATTGCTCGTGCAATTTTAAAGCTTGACCCAACCGTAAGGGCGGAACTTAAAAAAGCTGGATTCTTGACTCGTGACCCACGTAAGGTTGAGAGAAAGAAACCTGGTCAGCCAGGTGCAAGAAAGCGCTTCCAGTTCTCGAAACGTTAATCAAAATTTTAATGAAAAGGCCCAGGTTTTACCTGGGCTTTTTTTTTGCCTAAGACCTGTCACTCCACATATCCAAACCTTATAGGTATATCTAGAGTAGTGAAAAAAACTAACTTTAAAACCATTTCGATAAAGGGTGCCAGAACCCATAATCTTAAAAATATAGATATTGAGATTCCTCTTCAGAAAATAAGTTGTATTTATGGGCCTTCAGGTTCAGGAAAGTCCTCTTTGGCCTTTCATACAATTCTAGCTGAATCAAAGAGACGCTACCTAAATTCACTTCCGAATGATGTGAAGTTTTTTTGGAATATGCCAACTTCCGCTGATGTGGATAGTATTTATCCTGTTTTGCCCGTTTGGGGTCTCGCTCAAAGTAATCCAATTCTTGGTTCTCGGCCTAATCTGGCCGATACGATGGGGTTATCAGAACATTTACAGCGTTTATGGCAAGATTTCGGAAGGGAGAATTGCCCTGAGCATAGAGTAGAACTAGTGCCCGAAAATTGGAATGATACCTTTCTAGCGCTTCTAGAGAAGAACAACTGGAACGGTGAAGATGAGGTTTTACATTTCTTTGTCGAAAGAGGTGCTTATCAAGAGAAGTTTGGCCAGGAGTCTACACCAGCAAGAAGTTATAGTTTTGAGCTTTCAGATACAAATGATTTTAACGAAGAAGATCTTTATTGGGAGTTGTTTAGAGTAAAGACCAAGGCATTAAATAAAGTAGTCTCTCGAATAAAAGAAGCCGGATTTTCTAAAGATCATGTTTTATTTTGCGTTAAGGATAAGGGGAACTTGGACCCCTTGCCGAGGCAGGACATACTGAACTGTCCAAAATGTGAGTTTCAAAAGAGAAAGGTTTCACTTGAACCGACTGAATTTAGTCCTTATAACGCTGCGGGGGCCTGTTCTAAATGTAATGGTCATGGCATGAACCTAGAATACGACAGAGAGAAGGTCGTAAAATACCCTTATCTTCCAATAGAAGAGGGGGCCATCTCTATTTTAGAATCTTCTCACTTTTCACACTTTTATCCCCTTCTCGTTAGCGAGTTAAAAAAAGAAAAAATCTCTCTTTCCAAGGCCTTTTCAAGTCTTCCGCAAAAAAAGGTTTGGAAAATATTGGAAGAAGGCTCGGGTAGGTTTCCAGGTCTTAAGGCTTGTTATGAATATTTAGAATCAAGACGTTATAAGAGAACAGTTCGTATTTTTTCACGCAAATTAAAAACCGAAGTTTTATGCGAAGAATGTTTAGGAACAAGAATTAATAAAAAGACGCATGACTTAATTATTCCAGAGTTTCCTGGTCTCAACTATAGAGAGCTTTGGCTTAAGACACCCAGTGAACTATTGGTTCTATTTAAAGAATCAAAGAAAAAGTTGAAAGTAGAGAAAATTAAAAAAAGATTTGAAGCGATCATAAACCTTTTGGAAGTCTCTAAGGACCTAGGTTTAGCAAGTATTCCACTTTGGAAAAAAGCAAAATACCTAAGTAGTTCAGAATACCAGAGGGCCCTCCTTACAAAAATATTGAGTTATCAGGGCTCAGGCTCATTATTTGTATTAGATGAGCCTTCATTTGACCTTTCCTTGATGGAACAGGCGAACCTTTATGAATGTCTAATCAAAATAAGGGATCAAGGTAATACAATTCTATTGGTTGAACATAGTGAATATCTAAGAGGGTGCTCCGACTATCATATTCATATGGGACCCGGTGCAGGACCTGCTGGTGGAGAAGTTATCAGTGTAAAAGTGAATAGAAAGAAAATACTTATTCCACCAAAAATAACTTTAAAAAAACCCGGAAAATATAAAGATAATGTGTTGGTGAAAAGCTTTCAGTTTGATGGGAGAACATTTCCAGCGATAAAGATCCCTCTTTATGAGACTACAGTTTTTTATGGGTCTTCAGGCTATCGTAAAGACTATTACTGTAAAAATTTTTTATTAGATACATTGAGCTTTATATCAACGGGTGAGCCAATTGGTTCTATGAATCAGGTTGATCAAAGCTTAGTCTCAGGATCGTTTGATTTCGAAAAAGTTCTCTCATTCGATTCATCTTTAGGGAGGGTCAGTTCTCGGTCTACTGTTGGAACTTCAATTGGTTTAAGTCCTGAAGTTCGTAAATACTTTTCCCGTCTGCCTGTTTCAAGAGAATTGGGTCTAGAGAAAGGACATTTCTCTCCTAACTCTGAACTTGGAAGATGTACTAGCTGTGAAGGACGTGGAATTAAAGAAGTAGAAATGTCATTTTTAGAAGATATTATTTTAGTCTGTGATGATTGTGGAGGTAAAAAGCTGAAGCCATATTTATCAAATATAAGCGATGGTACTTTTACGGCCTATGATGCCTTTCGTCTGCCAATGACGGAAATTATTCCAAGACTAAGCCTAACTCCAAAGTTTAAAAAAATTTGGTCACTTGTTGAACTTTTAAACCTGACTTATTTAAGTTTGGATCGCTCATTATCATCCCTCTCTGGTGGGGAGAGAATGCGAATAAAGCTCCTTTCCCAGCTGTCAGGAAAAATAGAGAACTCCTTTTTGTTTTTCGATAACATAAGTTCAGGTCTCTCGACGAAAGAAGTAGAAAAAATTTATGACTTTATTGATTCATTGAAGAACCTAGGAAATACGATATTTATCGTGGACCAGAACCCTGCCCTCATAAAAAGGACCAATTCTACAATATCGATAACTTAAGTCCTTGAAATTACCAAATAATAGCCGACTATTTTAGTAAAGAATATTTCCTTTTTGCCGAAGAGGTAAGAAGGGAGTGTGTTTTGATAAAGTTCAAAATCTTTTTCACTTTTATATTTTGCCTAATCCTGAGTAACGCTCGGGCGACTGTTTTTATAGAAACATCTATTGAAGATAGACTTGAGCAAGCCTCCGGAGTCATAAAAGGTACTTTCGTTGGGAAGAGCTACAAGAAACTTCCAGGCGGAAGGGTTGTAACAGAGGCAACATTTCAGCTAACTGAAGTATCTGGAATCGCTCCAAACGAAATTGTGAATCATAATAACTTTAAAGTTATGTATCCTGGAGGAGTTTGGCAAAACAGAGTCTATAAAATTCATGGCGCTCCAGAATTCAAAAAAAATGAAGAGGTTATTCTTGTCATTAGAAAAGACCGTTTTGGCTATATAATGCCGGACTTAGGCCTTTCAAAATTCAATATCTATCAAGAGGATGGGAAAAAAGTAGTCAAATCAGCCATCTTTTCGGGAAAAAAAGGGATAGGTAAAATTTCTTATGATGATTTCGAATTCCTAGTGCAAAAAACATACGGTAGTCCGCTTAATAAGTTCTTGGTGGACAAGTATATTGATAAAGGGTCTCACAGAAACTCAGAGAGTGGAAAGCGATCACCAGCAAGTAATAAAAACACTAACGAAAAAGAAGATGACGATATTCCTGTCATTTGGTTTGTCCTAGGGCTAGGACTAATGGGCTTTCTTCCAACGTTACTTATTAAGGGCAAAAGGAATGAAGGCTAGATTAATTTTTTCATTTTCTTTTTTATTATTTGTTCTTTCAACAGAAGGTTTTGTTCACCAAAAAACAATAATAGGTAATGAGTTTGTATGGCCGAACACTTCAGGGATCATTCTTTATGTTAATGGCGCAAACTCATCAGGATTATCTTCAAGTAATATTGTTACAAGGGTGAATGAGTCAGCATCACTTTGGAATAATTCTGGTGGCCCAAGTCTCTCTGTTACTTCAGTAAACTCCGGCCCAATAGAGGGAAGAAGTGATATTTACTTTTCTACAGATCCTATGTTTTTTTCGAGCTCCTCTATTCTAGCAGTAACTGAAAGTATTTATAATGAATCTGACGGAACAATTATAGAATCAGATATAATCATCAAAGATAGTGTTCTTTTTAGTAATTCCCAAGCATCTTCACCTTATATCGGAGATGTCCTAAGTCATGAAATTGGGCATTTATTAGGAATGGACCATGCCACTCTTCCCTTTTCGACAATGTTTTATAAATTAACAAGAGGCCAAGTCACACCAGCTTATGATGATCATCTCGGTAAAAGTATGCTTTATAACTCACGGAGCAACTCGGGAAAAATTTCGGGTAAAGTTGCTGGAGGGGATAATGTCGTTGGAGTCTTTGCTTCAGATGTACAGTTAATATCATCGAAGGAAGGGCGGATTATTGCGAGCACATTAACAGATGAAACTGGCACATTTACATTTGATGGAATTCCTACCAATGATGTTTATTATATTTATGTAAAACCACTGAATACTAAAAGCTCTCTATCTCCTTTTTACCAGACAGTTAAAAAAGATTTTTGTACAGGTTTTGCTGATTACAAGGGAACCTTCTTTGAGTCTTGTGATAATTCTCGAAAGGGTTACCCCCAAGGGATTAAATTGTTAAATGGAGTTTCCTCAGTAGATATTGGTGTGGTCACTATAAAATGTAATATTAATGTGCCTTTAGAATATTTTCCAGGAAGAGATTCAGGGGAGTTTCGTATTGGTGATGCTGATCGTGCCGGTGACTCTTTTGTTGGCTACTTTACTGAAAGTGATATTAGTAGCAACAAGGAAGATAACCTTTATGTTGATTTGTCTCATATTGATGCTTCTAGTGGAAACCTCTATTTGGATCTCAATTTAATTGCTCAAGATTTTCAGTCGCGAATAGCTTACAATATTGAAGTAACATCTCCCTTAGGTTTTTTTAATTATACCTATAGTACTGATAGTGACTTCAATCCAAATTTAAATTTGAAAGGTAGAATTAATTTAGATTCTAGTGTTTTTTCGAATAATATTTTTGAAATTAGAATCACTCCAACTGACTTTGACGACTTTATTGGAACGACCCCATTCTCAATAGAAAGTTTATTCTTTCCCGATTTTGCGACCATTGGAGACGACAGATACTTTTATCAATTTATATATTTTGTGAGTGAAAGTAGTGGACCAGATTACCCGGTTGTTTCTCATTACAACTATCCGGACACAAGAGGAAATGCCGCTTGCATGGAAGCAGATAAGACTTATAGCGTTAAGTCTGCAGGAGCCGTCACTGGAGTCACTTCAGAATCCTTTAAAAGCAAAAAAGAAGGCGAGGCGGAAATCGTAGCTTGTGGTAGCGTCGCGCTTGCCGGTGGTGGTGGAGGTGGCCCACCAAGTGGTCTTTCTTTGATGATTGGCATTATGTTCGCCTTTGTCTTATTTGGCCTATCTGGGTTTAATTCCTCTAGAACTTTTTAGTGTTCAAAAAGAAGGTATTTCTTGTATTCTTATTAGGATGAAAATCTTAAAAAACTTACTATCGAAAAACGTATTAATCATTGTCCTCATTTCTTTTTTCACTTCATCAGTCCAGGCTCAAAACCTGCTCGATGAGAGGATAAGAAGAATTTCTTCTCGTAAACGCTCTGTTTATTTAGACTCCGGTATTTTTCATAATGGGGGACCAAAGAGAAGTTCAAAACTGAAGGCCATTCGCCATAATTACTCATCTAAAGCTGGTTACGAGAGACTAGTTTTTGATTTCGTAACCACAGAATTACCGCGAATATATGGTTATATATCCGGAAAAGAAAAAAAGCTGTATTTAGATTTATTCACTACTGATTTACCTGATGCTATAAACTCATTTGGTAATAGTAGGTTTGTTAAGTCCGTTAACTTTTTTCCAATACAAAATGATACGTTGAGCGTTGAGGTTCTTTTTAAGAAGAATGTGACTCTCGATGTATTCTTTCTAAAAAATCCTGGGCGTCTAGTCGTCGATATAAAGGGATAGTAAATTAAATTCTTATAGGAGTTCCTAATGTCAGATATTGAAAATGAATATCAGGTTCAAATTAAAACTAATCAAGAAACAGATATGAAGTTCCCAGATGAAGTCGTAATTATTCCAATCATGAATAGTCCGATTTTTCCCGGAATGATAGCTCCAATAATTTTATCAGAAGACAAGTTTACTCCAGAGCTTGATGACTATTTGATGAAAACCGGTTTTGTGGCCTTAAATTTGGTTAAGTCAGATTTAAAGGATGAGCACGGGGACTTTGTACCGGAAGAAGAAATTGATCTTGAGCAACGAGAAATAAAGACCCGCGATCTTTATAAGGTCGGTGTCCTGTGCAAAGTTGTAAAAAAACTTAAATTACCAGATGGTTCCGTAAATGTTCTAGTCCATGGTGTAAAACGCTACAGGGCCAGTAACTATATTGAAGAGAAACCTCTCATTAAAGCGGACTTTGAGGTCTTTGATGATATTCTTGAAACGGATGAAGAGCTTGATGCTTACACTCGTTCCGTAATAAATCAGGTTAAAAAACTTAGTGAAATAAACCCTTATTTTAATGAGGAGATGAAGTTAGCGATGCTTAACTCACCTTCTCCAGGCGCTTTGGCAGACCTCGTGGCATTCGCTATATCTTTAGATATACCAGAGGCACAGGACTTTCTTGAAACCCTCGTTGTTAAAAAGAGGTTTGCGAAACTTTTAGTTTATTTGAGAAGAGAAAAAGATGTCGCAGATATTCAAAAGAAAATTTCCGATGAAGTGAATGATAAGGTTAATAAATATCAAAGAGAATATTTCTTAAGAGAACAATTAAAAGTTATTCGTTCTGAACTTGGAATGGAAGATGATGAAAAGTCTCGAGATATTAATAGAATTGCTGAAAAGTTAGAAGAAATAGAGATGCCTGAAGATGCCCTAAAGGCCGCAAGAGAAGAATTAGAACGATTGGATGTTATTCCCGATAGTAGCCCAGAGTATAATATAACTAGAACGTATCTAAATTGGATGATCGATCTTCCATGGTCTGTTTCGACTCCCGAGAAAATTGATATAGATAGTGCTCGGAAGATATTGGAGAAAGATCATTACGGACTAGAAAAAGCGAAAGAAAGAATTCTTGAATTTCTTGCCGTAAGAAAGTTGAGACCAGAGTACGATGGAACGATATTGTGTTTAAGTGGTCCTCCTGGGGTTGGGAAAACTTCATTAGGTAAAAGTATCGCCGCGTCTTTGGGGCGAAAGTTTTATCGATTTTCCCTCGGTGGAATGAGAGATGAAGCCGAAATTAAGGGCCACAGAAGAACCTATGTTGGCGCGATGCCTGGAAGAATCATACAGGCCTTAAAGAGAGTTGAAGTAAATAATCCTGTAATTATGTTAGATGAAATTGATAAATTAGGAAGTTCATTTCAAGGTGATCCTGCCAGTGCTTTACTGGAAGTTCTTGACCCTGAACAAAACCATACTTTTATCGATCATTACTTAGATGTACCTTTTGACCTTTCAAAAGTTCTCTTTATTTCTACGGCCAACTATATTGGTAATATCCCAGAGCCATTATTAGATAGAATGGAAGTTATTGAATTAAGCGGATACTCAATCGAAGAAAAGGTAAGTATTGCGACAAAATGGGTAGTTCCAAAGCTTTTGAAAAAACACGGCTTAACAAAGGATGACTTTACTCTTCCAGTAGCGACGCTGAAGAAATTGATTAGTGATTATGCTCGAGAACCTGGTGTTCGGATGATGGAGCAATATGTAGCTAAACTTTGTCGTAAAGCTGCGTTGTTAAAGGTTAGCGCTAAACGAAAAAAGAAGTTTGTGCCAAAGCCAAATGATCTAGAGGAACACCTAGGGGGCGCAAGGTTCCATACTGAGTTAGCACAGAAGTTTTTAGATCCAGGTGTTGTAACTGGACTTGCATGGACTTCTTATGGCGGTCAAATACTTTTCATCGAAACCATACCCTTGAAAGGTAAAGGTACGTTAAAGTTAACTGGGCAAATGGGGAGCGTGATGAATGAATCCGCAAACATCGCTTACAGTTACGTTAAGAGATTACTAGAAGAAGATATTGAAAAAAGTGTGGCTAAACGGAAAAAGAGTCCTTCAAAAAGCTCCGTATCTAAAGAAGGTCAAAACTCAGAAGAAGCCTTAGATTTCTTATCTAAGCACGAGGTTCACCTTCACCTTCCAGCTGGTGCTACTCCTAAAGATGGTCCTAGTGCCGGCATAACAATGGCCTTAGCACTATATAGTTTGGCAGCTAAACAAAAAATTAAACCTGGCATAGCGATGACGGGTGAATTGAGTCTTACAGGAAAGGTCTTACCTGTTGGCGGAATTAAAGAAAAAGTTCTTGCTGCAAAAAGGGCTGGTGTTCGTGAAATAATTTTGCCAAAAGAAAATGAGAAAGACTTAAAAGAAGTTCCTGAGAGACATAGAAAAGGGATGAAGTTTTATCCTGTGGAACATTTTGACGAAGTGTTAAAAGTTGCGATGCCGAAGTGGAAAAGAAGATAAAAAAAAAGCCCTCTAAGGAGGGCCACTTTTCTAAAATTCGTCTTCGTCGTATTCTGCCATTGCAGTATGTTTTACTTTGTCGTCAGCAATTTCCCTAAGGGCCGTAACGATATCTTTATTTTTTGATCTAACTAAGCGGTCAGCACCATCTCTCAATTGTTTAACCCTTTTAACGGTTAGATGGACTAACTCATAACGGTTTTCTACTTTTTCCAAGCAATCTTCAATCGTGATACGGGCCATTAGTAACTGCTCCTAATAAAATGATTTGAATCCCCCTTTGTAGGATATTGGGCCTTAAAAGTCAAAGGCTCACAAACGTGGGTACATCGCGTCAATATCTTTTATATACTTGTTGTAGATCCGATCTCTTTTTATTTTTAAAGAAGGAGTGAGGTAATCGCTATCACCATTAAGGTTGAGGGGTAATATGGTGAACTTCTTAATTTGCTCGTGACCAGGAAGTTCACTATTTAATCGTTCAATCTCACTTTGGACCAATATTTTAACAGTGGGGTTTTTTGCCATTTCTTCATAACTAATTGATACATCTATGACGCCTTGGTCAATAAGATCATTAAAGCCATCTTTAGTAATGGAAACAAGTCCGGTTAGATAGCTGTGCCCTTCACCAACTGTCATAAAATGCTCTATTCTTGGGCTAGTACTCATTAATGCTTCTATTTTCTGGGGTGATATATTCTTACCATTGGAGGTGACGATTATATCCTTTTTACGATCTGTTATTTTAAGGTTACCTGAGGGAAGTATTTCTCCAATATCCCCGGTCCTAAAAAATCCATTAGTAAATGAAGAGTCATCAACAGAACCATCATCGTTTAAATATCCCTGGAAAACTGAAGGGCCTGAAATCAAGATTTCTCCATCCTCGTCTATCTTGATAACGATATCTTTAAAGGGCAAGCCTACGGACCCTTTCTCTGGGCTGCCAAAGGCATTAAGAGTAACTGGTCCAAGAGTCTCGGTTAGGCCATAGCCCTCAAGAATGGGAAGCCCTAGGTTTTTAAAAAACTTAAAATCCTCATCTTTTAAGGGTGCTCCGCCACTAACAAAGAATTTAATTTCAGGAGAAATTTGATCTCTTACTTTTGATAGGACACTCTTTTGAAGCTTTAAAAAGATAATTTTTTCAAATTGCTTAGGCTCTTTTCCTTTTTCTATTAAATCGTAGAAATACTCTGAAAACGAAATAGCAGCATTAAAAATGGTCTGATAGGCACTGCCTTTAGATTTTATATTTTGAAGGATCTTTTCTTTTAGCTTGGCTATAAGTCTAGGAACCGTAACCAGGTAGGTTGGTTTGATTATTTGTAAATCACTAACAATAGAATCAATGGATTCTCCAAAAACTGTTTGGACTGGCAAAATTATATGAAGAAGAGAGTCACATCTACCCAGTACATGAGCAAGGGGAAGAGTGGTAAGAGAGCGACTACCGACCTTAAGGCGATCTTTCATAAAAAACTGAATATTCTCTAACAAGGCAAATAGATTTTTATGGGTAATAATCGAAATTTTAGGGAGCCCAGTCGTTCCAGAGGTAAGCAAATAACTACAGGTATCATCTGGCATTAAATTGGAGACGTAATCTTCTAGAGGTCTAACTTCTGGATCAAGATTGGAGAGTATATCTTTATAAAGGCAAAGGTTGAGTCCACTTTTACCCCTTGCTTCTTCTTCGATGACTAAAAATGTTTTATCTTTAAAAATTTGGACATCAAACTTATCTATAAGACGCTCGTTACCAAGAATAAAGTAATGGATATTTAAGGCCTTCTGAATAGTAATAAGGTCAGGTCGGGTAAAGTTGGTATAAATAGGGACAACAATCGCTCCCATGGCCATGGATGCCATATCAAATAAGTGCCACTCTAAAGACGTTTGCGCGACGATGCCAACTTTAGACCCGGCCGAAACACCTAGTTTATTTAAAATTGAAATATGTATTTCAATTTGTTCCTTATACTCCTGAAGGTTGAGATGAAAGAGACGACCATTTCTTTTCCAACCAAGAACATGTTGAAAGGAATGTTTATTTTTTAATAAGAGTTCAAAAATTGTCATTCCTTATTATGGCAATTCTTGACCATGAAAAGAAGAGGATTAATGGAGGTAATTATTTTGGGTAAATGTCTTAATGTTGAACATTTTGATCATGAATTTAGGTATGAAATTCACTATATCGGGGTATTGAGAGCGAAGTTAATTAAGAGAGTATTTTTATACGATAAAGAGAGAGTCCTAAAGGTTGGAGAAGATTACATAATACATAGTAAAATGATTGAACAAGATGGGCTTAATTTTCGCGGTAACATAATTAGAGTAAAAAATATAAAATGCTTTAGAAAAGATATTTTTTAAAACTGATGTGAGAGCTTATGAAAACTGAAGATATGACTGTTGAAGAAATGGCCTTGGAAGAAAGGAAGTTTTTACATGATATCAGTAATCAATTGGTAGTGGCACAAGGGATGAGCAGCTTTTTACAAAAAGCGCTAGAGAAGAATGATTCAGTAGGTGAAAAAGAAAAAGAGCGAATGGAAAAGATATGTAAATCTGTCAAAAAGATAGTGGATATAGTTAAAGAAAGAAGATCTACACTTCATTCTTTAAATGGTGACCCGAAAGCCGACTAATTTACCTTTACTCCAATATGGTCACCGATCATCATTCCTTGTACATCAAAAAATAGACCTTTTTCCTGATTGCCATCTACTGTCTTGAGGTTGGTAATCGCAGAGTCATCTTCCGTGTGAAGAACTTCGAGTTCACCAATCTTAACACGGTAATTGTATCTCTTCTTAGTTTCATAAGGGTCTAGTCGACTAATTATACGAAAGACATCTAGAATAGTACCCTTTTCAAGGCCTTGCTTCTCGCCCATATTCACATAGTAGTTCTTCTGAATGATCTCATTGTCATGACCCATTGGTATGTCTTGGGCAATCGAATAAATAATGTAGTCTCTTGCAAAGCCCATTGAGGCGGTAAACAAAAAGACTAAAAAGAGACAAATTTGCAGGTGTGTTCTTTTCATAATTCCTCTTACAGGTAGGAAGCCATCGTCCTAATTTGTATCGACACTAGAGAGAAATTAATAAAGAAGGTGAAGGAGAGGTACTAAAAAACCGGCAAAAGTTACCGGTTTTCTAGTTTAAGGTATTTCATATTGTTGTAAATGAGATCACTTTGGCGAAAGTTTTTAAGGTTCTGGTGATAAAGGACATAATTCCGAGCATAATATTGCATTACCCAAGGAAGATCGTCGAGTACAAGCTGTTCCATCTTTTTCATGAGTTTCCATTTTCTTTTACCTTCTGGAAGAAACTTCAATTCATTGAACAGTTTTTCAAATTTAGCATTGTGGTAATAGGTAACATTAGGACCAGGTACAAAATTCTTTTTTAAAAGAAGCTGCAGAACATTTTCAGCATCAGGATAGTCCATCGCCCACCCATCTTGCCAAAACTGTAGTTCTCCAGTTTTAGCCTTTTTAAGAAAGTCTGGGAAAGTGTTGAGAATAACCTTAATGTTGATCCCTATTTTCTCTAACTGGGATTTTAAATATTCTCCAAGTTGGCGATTGTGAGCCGATGTACCTCTAACATCAAAATTAATTTGAGCTAAACCCTTGCCTCCAGGGTAACCAGCTTTCTTTAGAAACTCTCGTGCCTTTTTTAAGTCATAACGATAGGGAAGAATGTTACTTGGGTTATACCCTGGAATACCGGGAGGGTAGATGCTATTTGCTTTTTGACCAATATTATTAGTAAAGAGCTCTATGTGCCGGTCAAAATCAAAAGCGTGGGCCACCGCTAATCTTAAATTTTTGTTTTTTGCGAAAATAGAATTTTTCATATTAAAAGAAAGCCACCAGAAAGTTAGGGTAGGGAAGGCTTGTAATTGTATTCCCTGCTCTTTCAGTTCTTTCTTCAAGCCACCCTGAGGGCTAACGGCATCCCCATAATTATCTTTGGGAATATTCTTTAAGATATGAATTTTTTTACTTAAAAAATTAAGCCATCGAGTTTGGCTTTCTTTCATAATTTTAAATTCAATTTTGTCCAAGAATGGGATCTTTTGGCCAGCGTCCTTAAGTAGGCCACGGCTATGGGAGAGTCGATCCCCTTGGGAAGGGTAGAAACTAGTATGATAGTCTGGGTTTCTCACTAATGTTAAGCCTGAAAGTCTTGTCCACTTCTTAAGCATATAGGGGCCCGTACCTATGATTCTGTCTGAGAGTTTATTTTCATATTTTATGACGGCTTCAATAGGAACTGGAGCAGTAAAACTCATGGCCAAGGCAACAAGCATCTGAGGATATGGCTCTGCCAGATCTATAATCAATGTATGGTCATCAGGGGCCCTAAGGCCTTCAATGTTAGTATTTTTAAGTTTTTCAAAATCTGTCTTAACAACATCGCGAAATTCGTTGATGCCTTTAATTTTGCCATCAAAAAGCCACCAGCCATTAGAAGCATTTGGTATAAATGCTAACCTTTTGATTTGGGTAATAAAGTCCTGGGCTTTAACAAATCTCTTCGTTCCTTCAAAAGCAGGGTCCGTGTGATAAGCAATATTTTTCTTAATTTTAATAATATAGCGAAGGCCATTTTGTTCAACTCTCGGCATACCTTCTGCTAACAGGGGAACTAACGTATAGGGTCTTTTGAGGTAGTGGTATTGAAAAAGGGGCTCAATACATTGGTAAACAACTGAAGCGGATATAACATCATAGCTATTTGCCGGATCTAGCGTACTAATTTCTCCCGATAGTGGATAATAGAGGGTGTTATCATCCTCTCCATCAATGGATTTTTTTGTACAGGAAAAAAATAGAGAAATGATTAAGATTAGAATTAATTTTTTCATAAAAAACCTAGGAGTGCTGGCTTAAAAGCTTTTTGGTTTCATCAAGAAATTGATTCAAGTCACCTGCATCACCTGAACCTTGTGCCATGTCTGGACGGCCACCGCCTCTACCGTTAAGTAGCGGTAAGGTTTCCTTTAAGATTTCATTACAGGGGATTCCTGACTTCTTAGCAGACCTTAGCAAGACGGCCACTTTTCCACCTTTCTCCATAGTAAGTAAAACGACTCCATCTGGATTTTTGTCCATAAAGAGATCAGAAAGTTTTCTAAGGTCTGATCCTTCAGGTGCTGGAGTATATTTAAATTTAATCTTGTCCCCAAGCTTTTCTAAATTAGCGAAGAGGTCTTGAGAGTCTTTTGAGGTTAATTCATTTTTAAGAGCAGTAATTTCTTTCTGAGATTTTTTAATATCTTCAAAAAGACTTCCCACTTTTTCTATGATTTTATTTTGACCAGAGGAAGTAAGTAGTTCCAGTTCCTTTAGAACCTTGCTTCTCTCATTCAAACGATTGATGGCATTCTCGGAAGTCGTAGCTTCTATCCTACGAACACCTGAACTTAGTGAACTTTCTGAGATAATTGTGAATAAACCAATTTCGGAAGTATTGCTTACGTGTGTACCACCGCAAAGTTCTGTTGAAAATTCACCCATTTCGAGTACGCGAACATTATCCCCATACTTTTCACCGAAAAGTGCAAGGGCCCCTTTCTTGAGCGCTTGGTCCATTGTTGTTTGGGATGCAACAACATCATTTGCTTTTTGAACTTCCTGATTCACCAAAGATTCTACTTGATCAATTTCTGCTGATGTCATTGCTTGCATGTGAGTAAAGTCAAAACGTAACCTTTCAGAGTTAACCATTGACCCACTTTGTTTAACATGATCTCCGAGGACTTTGATTAGTGCCGATTGTAAAAGATGGGTGGCTGAGTGATTTCGCGCAGTAAAGTTTCTTCTTATTTGATCTACTTTCAACTGAACTTTTTGTCCTACAGCGATGCCATTTGTTTCATTAACAAAGTGTACAAAAAGACCATCAACAGGTTTCTGGGTATCAAAGATATTTAACTTTTTGTCATCAAACTCTACAGTCCCAATATCACCAGCTTGACCGCCACCTTCAGCATAAAAAGTAGTTTGATCAAAGACGAGTCCGTAATTATTTTCATCAATCTCTATAATATCTTTCAAAGTCGCACTAGTGCTTAGGTTTTCATATCCTTTAAACTTTGTTTCCCCATTCTTCTCTTTGGAGGAATGAAATATCTTGTCATCAATATTCAAAGCACCTTTCCATGACTTTTTGGAGTCCTCTCTTCTCTCGAGCATTGCTTTATTAAACTCTTCTTCATCGACGGAGATATTTTTTTCACCAAGAATAAGTTGAGTCAAATCGAGTGGAAAACCATAAGTGTCATATAGCTTGAATGCAGCCCTACCGTTAAAGACATTGTTGCTAACATTTGTTTTCATTGCATCTTCTAGAAACTTCAAGCCCATATCCAGCGTTTCAAGAAATTTCTTCTCTTCTAAATTTAGAAATTTTTCGGCCAGGCTTTGATTTGCCTTGTTTTGTGGATATTCGGACCCAAGTTCATTAATGACTACTCGAGAAAGTTTAGAAAAGGTTCCATCTGGAGCATTCAGCTCTCTAAGATGGCGTATTGCTCTTCTTATAATTCTTCTTAAAACGTAACCCCTTCCTTCATTTGAAGGAATAACCCCATCTGTAATGAGCATGGTGCAAGACCTTATGTGGTCAGCAACAACGCGCATTTGAGTTTGGCACTTTGGATCATCATATTTCTTGCCGCTATACTTCTCTATTTCTTTAATAATTGGAGTGAATGAATCAGTATCGTAATTCCAATATTTACCTTGGAGTACCGCTGCAACTCGCTCAAGACCCATCCCTGTATCAATGGATGGGTTAGGAAGTGTTTTCTGACCACCTTTACCATCTTTTTCATATTGCATAAAAACGAGATTCCAAATTTCAACATAGCGAAGTTCATCATCTAAAAGGTCTTGGCCCTCTTCTGGTTTAAAATTAGGCGTTTGGTGGGATTCTCCATGGTCGTAGAAAATTTCACTACAAGGACCGCATGGGCCGATGTCACCCATCTCCCAGAAATTATCTTTATCACCTTTTCTAAAAATTCTTTCTTTTGGGACTCCAATTTTTGTCTCCCAAATATTAAAGGCCTCATCATCTGAATAATGAACAGTGACAAAGAGCTTATCTTTAGGAATCAAAAGTTCTTTGGTTAGAAACTCCCATGCCATATCAATTGCTTCTTCTTTAAAGTAATCACCAAAAGAAAAATTTCCTAGCATTTCAAAGAATGTGTGGTGCCTTGCTGTTAGCCCAACATTTTCGAGGTCATTATGCTTACCCCCAGCTCGAACAACCTTTTGAATGGTGACGGCCTTTTTATTTAAGGGTTTAGATTTTCCCGTAAAGTAATCTTTAAACTGATTCATACCAGCGTTGGCAAAAAGTAAGGTTTCATCATTGATAGGAACAAGGGGTGAGCTGGGTACTTTTTCATGACCCTTATTTTGAAAATAAGTAGTAAATTTTTCTCTTATTTCTTGGACTTTCATACCATTACCTTACTCTATGCATAAATTGTCTAGGTAGTTGAAAAGATAGCATAAGGAAAACATTAATTGAATTTAAGAGAGATATTAGGATTCTAATTTTTGAATTATATTGTCATAAACTCTGACGGTGTCACTAAGAGAGTGACCTCTTTGGCAGGCGTATCTCAAAACACGATCTTTAAGCTTAGCTTTGTCGCTTACAAAATCGTAATCAATTCGTACCTTTTTCTCAACGAGGTCTTCAAGTTGTCTTTCTTCATGAAGCCCTACTTCGAGGGCAACAGCTTGAATTTCCTCGATTGATGCGAGGCACATCTCTTGGGCCATTCTATATTCCACAACATTAAAGGCGTAACCTTTGCGCAAGAGACCTTTGATCCTGGCCTCTTTGTATAAATCTTCTCGTAGATATTTTTTTTCTAAAAGCTCGTTAATAACATCATCAACAATTTCTTGTTCATGACCCTTATCTTTTAGCTTTTGTCTTAGTTTGTATTCAGAATAGTCTTTACGGGCCAGGTGCCGAAGTGCTGAGTTGTAACAATCTTTTAAAAGTTCATTTTCCATAAATAAAAAGGCCGCCTTGAAGGCGGCCTATAATCTACTGAATAGTTTTCTTTGATTTCTTTGGTGCTTTCTTAAGGTCCATTATCTCATTTTCAATTATTTCCCCTGTCGCTGTATCGATAGCGCCGATGTCGGCAACAGCATTTGGGTCATCTGCGAGACCATATTTTGTTAAAACCTTTAACTTTATCTCTTCAAGAATATCTGGGTTTTCCTTAAGGAAGGTCTTGGAGTTTTCTCTTCCTTGACCAATTTTAGCATTTTCGTAAGAGAACCATGATCCAGCCTTTTCAACGATTCCGTTGGTAACGGCCAAATCCAGGATATCTCCTGTTTTTGAAATCCCTTCTCCATACATAATATCAAATTCAATAAGTTTAAAAGGAGGAGCTACTTTATTTTTTACAACCTTAATCTTTGTTCTATTACCGACAATGTTGTCGCCGTCTTTAATAGCACCAGTTCTTCTGATGTCTAGTCTCACAGAACTGTAAAATTTAAGGGCATTACCACCAGTAGTAACTTCTGGGTTACCAAACATAACACCAATTTTCATTCTCAATTGGTTGATAAAGATAACCGTACAGTTTGAGCGCGAAATACTTCCTGTCAATTTTCTTAAGGCTTGTGACATTAGTCTAGCTTGAAGCCCCATGTGTGAATCACCCATGTCTCCCTCTAGTTCAGCTCTTGGTGTTAGAGCTGCAACAGAGTCGACAATCAATAGGTCAACAGCGCCAGATCTTACTAGCATATCCGTTATTTCTAGGGCTTGTTCACCTGAGTCAGGCTGAGAGATAAGCGTATTTGGAATATCTACACCGAGTTTCGCAGCATAACCTGTATCAAGCGCATGTTCTGCATCAACGAAGGCAACTGTGCCTCCTTGTTTCTGACATTCTGCTGCAATATGAAGTGTTAGTGTTGTTTTACCAGATGATTCTGGACCATATATTTCAATGATCCGTCCTTTTGGGATTCCGCCTATGCCTAAAGCAAGATCAAGACTAAGGCAGCCTGTGGGAATCGAGGGCATTTTAGTTGGAGCTCCGGTTCCATCAAGTTTCATGATGGCCCCTTTTCCAAACTGTTTTTCAATTGTTGATAAGGCTAAATCGAGGGCTTTCTTTTTGTTTGATTCGCCAGTGGGTGTTTTTGAAACGGCCATAATGTCTCCTAAAGGGTTAAGTTATCCTAACTTAAAAAGTGCTTAGCTGTTGTTGTTGTGTGTGCCATAAAATTTAGCATTACAAGGCTAGCTTTGCACCTTTCAATTACTCGCTTGTCGATGCAGGCAATAGTCTATTACCAACTTCTTAAATGCTTTAAATTCCAATGATATTTTCGCCGCATCATAAAATTAAAAGCATTGAGTTTTTACTTACGCATAAGTTTGTGCGTAAGTTGTGCGTAAGTCAAGGGAAAGTTTTTAAAAGAATTTGAAAAAGAGGAAACGCAATAAAAGATAGGTGAGACCAGCGTATACGCCACTAATTATATCATCCAAAATGGTACCAGCCCCATGTGTTACTTTCTTGTCAAAAAAGGTAGCGGGCCAAATTTTATAAATATCAAAGAGCCGAAAAAGCCCGAAGATAATAATTAAACTAAATATTGGCTGGTCTCCTGTCTGTGTGAATAGCCATGCCGTCCACATACCTAGGACTTCATCGATGACAATCCAGCCCGGGTCATGAACATCAAATTTCTTTTGTGCAACCTCGGCAACGTAGCAACTAATGATAGTGGCCATGATCAAAAAAGGAATAAACAGAAAGAAAGGGGCTTTGAAATAACCTAAAAGAAAAAGAATGGGGCATATGGCCAAACTTCCCCAGGTACCTGGTGCTTTTGGAAGGAATCCAGCTCCGAAAAAGGATAGGTAAACTACCTCTGGATGGGAAAGACTTGGTGCGTTTTTCTCTTTCATAGACCCCAGCTATAATGCAACATTCTTCTAACCTAGGTTATTGAACTTTTATGGAAAGACCAAGCTATTTATCTAAATACCTTTTCGACTGGGAGTCTTTGGACGTTGTGGTTAGTGGTCGTTCCGCCCTCGATTCAAAGTTCTTTATTGGTCAGATGACTGATTCAGAAATGGTTGAAAGATTTCTCGTCGGTTATGGGCTTGATGCAAATGATACAGTTGCTCGTGCAGAGCTTTTTGGAAACTTTCAGGAGTCACTTCAATTTATCAGAAGGTACTTCTTAAAAGAGGGAAATAACGAAGGCCTAGATCTAAAGATACCTAATGGTATTTACATGATCACGGATATTAGCGACCTCTTCTTAATGGCCACAGGAAATAAGGAAGACTCTACCCGGGAAGAAACATTGTGGGCAGAGATCGTTCTTAAGGTGTTGCACACAATCCTTCATGTGGATAAGGACCTTCGATCTAGCTACTTTTCAGAAATTCAAACACAAATTTTTGATAGGTTTTATAAATACCTTTTTCGAGTGGGCGAAGACCTTTTCTTTTCCCAATCGAAAAAATCTAATAACAGAGTTCCTTTGGTTGAATTTGAAACTAAATCAAAGAAAACGCGTGATTCGGTCATCATAAAGCTTCTTCATAAGGCAGAAAACGTTGCTGAAGAATTATTTGATAGAGTTGGTGTTCGAATTGTTACAGAGAGTCGCTTTGATTCAGTTCGAGTCGTAAAGTTTTTAATCGAGAACTTTGTTGTAATTCCTCATAATATTAAACCTAGCCGCTCTATTAACTCCTTGATTGATTTGGATGCTTTTAAAAAAAGACATTCCAATTTGATTAAATTTGCACTCAGAAACAACTTGTCCGAAGAGAAGTTTGTCGAGGCGATGGAGAGAGAGGTTAATGAGTGTGCTTTTGGTAATGGTAAGTATGATGATGAGAGAAACACTCATAGTCTTAGTGCATATCAGTCGATTCAATTCACATGTAGGCACTTGATTAAGTATAAGAATCCTTTCTTGCAAGAGTTTATTGATTTGAGAAAAACGGCTAAAGAACAGAAGAGTTCAGATATTTCCAAAAAAATATTGGCAATGGATTATTCTCATATCGCAAGGGATGTACGATTTTTTTATCCCTACGAGGTTCAAATTGTGGATCAAAAGGCCCATCAGATTAATACTGAGGGCGAAGCTTCTCACGTAGAATATAAGAAGCAGCAAGTTCAAACAGCTCAGAAAAGATTATTTGGTCCATTGATGGAATATCTAAGTATTTAGTCTTGAGTGATTATCTAAGAATATTTCGATTCTCTCATTAACTGTCTCGTGAAAATCCACTTGAGGAACATGGCTGCCATCTTTGATGATGTATAGGCTAGAGTTTGGTAAAGAGTCATTTAAGATATTCTGTAAAAAGTTTGGGATGACTTGATCTTTATCTCCACCCATAACTAGGGTTGGTGTTTTAATATATTCTAATTGAGAAATTATCTTATGGTTTTTCATCTCTTTTAAAAGCTGAAAGAAAACCTCAGGACTTAGTTCTCCAATCTTTCTTAAATAATACTCAATAAACTCACGAGGGACTTTTTTTGTATTAAAACCACCTTTGTGAATAAGATGCCTTGCTATGGGGTTTAGGTGGCCGGTTTTCCATATGTTTTTATATAGGACGGGATATTTTTGATTTAAAGTTTCAAGTATGGGCTGAAGGATCTCCATCCAGTTAGAATCAAAGAGAATATCTTGGGGGGGGAGGACTGTTCCGGAGATGAGTACCATTGCAAGGACATCGTCAGGATATTCCTTTGCGTATTCAAGAGTCGTGTTTACTCCCATGCTGTGACCAATATGAAATGCTTTCTTAACTCCTAGCGAGTCTAGAAGAAGCTTCATGTCCTTTGAAATATTCGAGAATGTAAGATCGTGAATTGAGTCGGTACTACTACTTTTAAAATGAAACCTATAGTCATGATAAACAACGTTAAAACCAAGGTTTGCGAAGTATGGGATTTGATATTTCCAATGAGCGATATTACAAACTAGGCCATAATTAAAAACTAAAATGGGACGATCGTTTAAGTTTAGCGGATCAAAGTTTAATCCGTAGCTTATCCCAATCCCATCTGGAGTATTAATTTTACCTTCTTTAAAATTCTCGAATTCCACTAATTACCTTGTTGAGACATCATCAGATAAGATGAGCTCTTTTTCAATTGCAGTTAATATATTTTCATATTCTTCGTAATGCTGATGGAAATCATCATATAGACTTTCTAGGTCAAGAGAACCGTAGGAAAGTTCATAATTAATCTCTTTAAACGTTATGAATGTATTTCCTAAACTAAGGCGGTCATTTTCCTTAATAATTTTTGAACCAATGATCTTCTTGCCATTAATTTTATACGAAAATTCGTTTGACCCTTCAATGAGAACACCTTGAGGAGAATTAATGACTTTTAAAGCTTGAGGTGGAACGTCTTTTTCAAAAATTTTAATATGACTTGATTTCCCTGAACCCAAAAAGATGGTCCTAAAGTAGAGGGTGAGGGATTGGGGGCGATTGGATTCATCTGTGTATATTTCAAACTTAATCATGAATATATTTTAGCTTAGAGTGGTATGGCATCAAAGGAATTATACAGTTTTAAATAAAAACTCATCTTGACTGGCTTTATCAACATATTGGGTGAATGTTTGTGGATATTTGGCCTTTATATTTTCAAGATCTTCCCGGGCTTTTAGGAGAATATCCTGATTATCGATTAATGAGGCGAGTATTCGGGTAGTTTTAATACCTGATTGATCCTTGCCAAAGACATCACCCTCACCTCGAATCCTTAAATCTTCTTCGGCAATTAAAAATCCATCGGTATTTTTTTCTATAACGTGAAGTCTTTCTAGAGCAGTTCCTGATAACTTTTTGTCACTAACCAGAAAACAAAAACCAGGCTTGTCGCCACGACCAACTCGTCCGCGAAGTTGATGAAGAGACGATAGCCCAAACCTTTCGGGGCTGAGTATCGCCATAATCGTGGCATTTGTATTATTTATTCCAACCTCAATGACACTTGTACTAATTAAAATATCAACTTTCTTTTCTCTAAAATCAATAAAGGCAGTGTTCTTCTCATCAGGTTTCATTTTGCCATGGAGGCCAATAATCTTGAACTCAGGGAAGTAGTCACAATATTTTTTTAATATAACCTCAAGGTTTAACATATCTTGTTCAGGGTTATCTTCGATAGCGGGTACTACAATGTATGCTTGTTCCCTCATGGAAACTCTTGTTTTTAAAAATGATAAAAACTTTTGATAAGTATCATAGGTAACGATTCTTGTTTGAGTTCCCTTGCGATCTGTTGGCATAGACTGAATAACTGATAGGTCGAGATCTCCATATTGAGTGAGGCTAAGGCTTCTAGGAATTGGTGTTGCAGTCATTAACAGGCAATGACTACCAATTCCTTTATTAATAAGTTTTAGTCTCTGTTCGACACCAAACTTGTGTTGCTCGTCAATAATGGCAATGCCAAGGTTTTTAAACTCAACACTTTCTTGAAAAAGTGCATGGGTACCTATAACCAATTTAATGCGACCTTCCCTTAAGTCATCGTAGATAACTTCTTTTTCCTTCTTTTTTTGTGATCCAATGAGTAGGTCGACAGGGTGGTTTTCTGGAAGAAGGCTTTTAAAGGTCAGATAGTGTTGGAGTGCTAGAGACTCGGTTGGACACATGATGGCAGCTTGGTAACCCTCTTCAATAACCATCAATGCCGCAATCAAGGCAACCGTTGTTTTACCACTACCAACGTCTCCTTGGATAAGCCTCATCATGGGGCTGCCTTTTAAAAGGTCTTGGGCGATATCATTAATAGATGAAACCTGATCTTTTGTTAATTCATAAGGAAATAACGTTTTAAATTTTTCCCAGTTCGTTGATTTTAGTTTTATTCCGGGTTTCTCTTTAAAGTGATTCTTTCTGATTTGTATTTTTAATTGTTCACTAAAAAATTCTTCATAAATGATTCTCTTATGAGCTTGTGGTAATTTGTTTTGCTTGAGCTCATCAAGACCGCATTTTCCGTGAATAATTTGAAATGTTTTGTCTAAAGGTAGTAGGCCTCTTTCGCTGATGATCTCCTCTGGAAGAGGGTCTACGATATTATTCCATAGATCGTTAGGAATTTTATTAATAAGTGCGGCCAGGTGGTGTGGACCAATACCCTCAATCGTTGGGTACTGTACCTTAACTGCTTCTTGGTCATTTTCTTGCCAATAATTTAGATCCTTTTGCCACTCTAAGGCAGATAGATCAATAAGGTCTGGGTTAATAATTTGGAATTGACCCATGAATTCCGATAGGGTTCCTGTAAAATAAATTTCTTGGTGATCTTTTAGTGTCTTAACTTGAGAGGGATAACAATTAAACCACTTAAGAGTCAATGTGCCGCTTGAAAACTTATCTTGAGCGGTGATCGTAACGTTTGAGAGCGGAACTCTACCTTTTCCCATTGATTTAAAATTAGGTTGATCACGAAAGGATAGCACTTTGCCAACGCCCTTAAAAAGAGACTGAGCGTGGGCTTGAGAGAAGGGCTGTACTTTGGGTAAAATTTGAGTTTTAAGAGGAAAAATCCAGAGAAGATCTCCGACTGTTTTCTTTCCACAAGAGATAAGCTTATCAACCGTCTTGCTCTTCTTTCCTGAGACAAGCGATTTTAGTGGTGAATTCCAGTTAATTTCCTTTGAACTCAATTAATTCTACCTCATATTCGATATCACCCTTGGGTGCTTTTACGATAACAGTATCGCCTTCTTCTTTTCCTATTAGCGCTTTACCGAGAGGACTTTGAAAAGAAATTTTTCCCTTACTTGAGTCTGATTCGATATGGCCGACAAGTTGGTAGACTACACTAACGTCCTTTTCGACAACAAGTAGAGTGACAGTAGCACCAAAAACAATTCGCTCACTGCTCATTGTTGATGGATCGACAATCTTTGCATTAGCAATAACACCTTGCAGTTGGGAAATTCTCCCTTCAATATGAGATTGCTTCTCTTTTGCCGAATGATATTCAGCATTTTCTTTTAAATCACCCAGTTCACGGGCTTCAGAAATTGCCTTCTTAATTTCTTCTCTTTCAACTTTTATAAGGTGGCTCAGTTCACTTTCAACTGCAGCATAACCAGACTTAGTAATAGGTGTTCCACCTTGCATAATTGATCCTTCATTAGTCTTTAAAAAGTGAGTTGGCGTTGTCTACCAGACTATCCTTGGTTTCTCCGCCGCTTCCACCTGTGCCGAGTTTAAAGAAGTCGCAAAAATTTGCTTTTTCTTTATCTAGAACCCTATTTGCCATAGGTTCCTTACATTCATTATAAGCAGTTGAATCATAGAAATGACACATTTTACAGCAGTGAAGATTAGCATAACAGTGCGGACATTCTTCCTGACGGCTTATTTTACTATTGGCGCTCAAGCTTAAATTCTTCGTGCATTTATAGCATAATAATTCAGTTTCTGTACTTGTCATAAACTTCTCTTAAAAAGACCAGATTTTACTAACTGAGAAAGACAGGCCTGGTCCAGGGGTTCCATCGGCTTTTTGCTCGGGATTAAAATATATTTTTGGCAGATTTCTTTTGTTATATTCTTCGATGGCCTTAATCAAGTTTTGTTCATTCGAGCTTTGGAGAGTTTTGGCGACTAGAAAATTGATCATCATGAGGGTAGCGCCACCTATTAGCAGGGGTTGCTTCCGCCCTGCATCGTTATTGGTCAGAATGCCTCCAAGTAACATTGATGTCCCAACAGTTCCCAAGACTGCATTTTGCCACCTAATCTTTGTGCCTTCTTGGTAGCTTTCTAGGTAGTTTTTAGCTGTTCGGTCTTTTTCAAGGTGAAACCTAAGGCCTTCTCCCTTTTCGGTTGAATTGGTGTCTACTAGAACTTCTTGATAGTTAATTATGGCAACACGACTACAGGTTTCAACAGCAGAAGTATTTTGCAGTGCAAAGGCCAAGGTTAATATGATTAGTGTTCTAAAAGTGCTCATAAACTTTTACTCTATCAGAAAAGCAACATCCGTTAAAATGAATCGATAATAAATGTTGCTGTTTTGGCAACTTGCACAATAAGGGAAGTCCATGGATCTTATTAAAACTGGTATCGGACTCACGAAGACTATAAGAAATGTGAATAGATTACGTGAGATCGTTTTAGTCTTCGCTAAAAATGGTTTTGACGAGTTTATCTCCTTTAATGTTATTTCAAGTATTCCAAACTTTGTTCTGCCGCGATCAAAGAGAAGTATCAAGGAAGAGCTGGGTAAAGAAACAGAAAAAGATTGGCCGAAAATTTTAGGTTATCGCTTGCGACTATGCTTTGAAGAATTAGGTCCAGCTTTTATTAAGTTTGGTCAGTTGCTATCAAGTCGAGAAGATATCTTTGATAGCTCCTTTATCGATGAGATGAAAATTTTGCGAGATAAAGTAAAGCCAGTGCCTTTTCATGAAGTAAGGGCCGATGTTGAGAAATCACTTGGAGCACCAATTGAATCTGTATTTAAAGATATTGATCCTGATCCAATTGGTACGGCAAGTATCGGTGTCGTTTATCAAGGGACGCTATTAGATGGTAGTGAAGTCGTTCTAAAAGTGAAAAGACCTGACATTGAGAAAATGATGGAAACGGACTTTTCTATTCTGCGCTTCCTGTCCTCTCAAGCCGAGAAAGCTTCTGAAGAAGTAAAGTACTTAGGAGTATCCCGAATAGTTAAGGACTTCAGTTTATCATTGGCCAATGAACTTAACTTTAACACTGAAGCTTTAAACTGCGCTCGCTTTCGTAAAGTACTAGAGAATCATGACAAAGAGGGCGTTCTTTACCTACCTCAGATGTACGTAGAGTTAAGTAGTCGTGACCTATTGGTTATGGAGAAATTAAATGGAATTCCATTTAGTAATTATCAAGAAATAAAACCCCATATAAATGAACTTGGCCCTAAACTTGATAATGGTCTAAAGATCTTCATCAAAACATTTCTCACCGATGGCTTTTTTCACGCTGACCTACATGGTGGAAATTTCTTTTTATTAAAAGATGGAAGCATTGGTCTGATTGATTTTGGTCTAATGGGAACTCTGTCTAAAAAGGGTCGGAAAAACTTTATAGCAATAGTTTATTCTCTTATTAACTTTAATTATGAAAATGTAGTTTATGAGTTTTTAGAAGTAGCTACTTATGACAAAATTCCCGATATTGATGGATTGATTGAAGACGTACGAGATAGTCTTTCTCCCTATATCGGCCTTACTGTGCAGCAGACAGATTTTAGTGAGGTTCTTAAAGCAGTTATTTCAACTCTTAAGCGCCATGAAATATATCTTCCCCGTGAATGGTTTATAGTCTTTAGAGCTTTAATGACTCTCGATGGGGTTGGTCGATCCTTGGATCAAGACTATGACATCTATGCCATGATGGAAGAAGATATCCACGACATTATAAAGGACAGTTTTTCTAAGGAAGAACTTTTTGAAGAAGGGGTTTGGGCGGCAAAGGATCTCATGAGTATCGCCAGGATTGTCCCGAGACACTTAAAGTGGTTTTTGAGGGATTTTTCTAATAAAAAATATGGGGTTCAATTAATTCTTACTGGATATGAAGACAGTGCAAGAATGATTAACAGTTCAATTGTATTTTTAGCCTATACTTTTCTTACATGCTTATTTGTTGCCTCTGGGGTTTTCTTTTTGTCCGATGTAAAAAATGTAAGTCATTGGTCTATGATTCCGACAATAACATGGATATTTTGGTTCTTGGGCTCAGGAGCCTTTCTTAAAGGATACTTTGCTTTAAATAAAATTAAATAGAATCAAAACCAGGGATTAAAATTTCCGGTACTAGGTCTGTCCATTCTTCCACTCGGCCAGGGCCCCATAACCCTTGGATAAAGTCCCTTTCTCCGAGTTCGTATTTTTCACCGTCGAAAATTACTTCGATAATGCCATTTTCATAAGCAGATATGCTTAAACGACCGCGAGAGGTTTGGCTTATAAACTCATTTAGTTTTTCAAGATTACCTAATCTTAAGAAGCCCATGTATCTAAGTGTTCCCTTATTGGAATGGGCGCCTATTCTCCAGTTATTATAACCATTGATAGGTGGTGCTTCTGATGGGTGATATTCATGACAAATATTTTGTAAGTCCATTCCCTTATTAACGAGGTAAATGTTTTTATTTTCATCTTCAAAAATATTTATAGATTTACTTTGTAATAGTGTGTGCCAATCCTCTTCATGTCTCTCTGGTATAAGGAAAGTCTCACTAAGTTTTTGATGACCTTCTATTAGAACCTTAAGGTTTTCAGTTTGAAAGTCATTCAAGGCTTCCTTCTTATGTTCTGTTAAATCTACTTCTTCAATAAGGCCAAATTCATAAAAATTAAATTTTTCATAGAGTTGTGCCAGATCAGACCATAAAAGATAAAAAGAATATTGCGGGTTTAAAAGCAAGATGGTTTCTAATAGTGTTCTAAATAAGCCTGCACCTCTATTTTTATCTTTAACACTTATCCCTCCCAAGAATAGGACTTCTACTTTTAGGTTATGAAAATTTAAAGTTCTAGGGAGAGTGAATAGGGTCGCAACGACTTCATTACTCTCTTCTAAAAAATAGCAGTTCTGATAATTTTTCTTATCGAATAAAAGAGAGAAGTCTTCTACGTAACTATGGTCATCATTATACTCAAAAGATTTCTCTATTAAGGTGACACACTCATTTAATTTTTCAGGCTTTTCGCTCAATGTTTTTACATTCATAAAGACTATTGTGATGAAAACTTAGCCAAAAATCACATTACTGATGATTTATTTGTCATTTGTTGACAGATTTAGTAGGTCAAAAAACGCAAAAAATGAGCAATTTCAGATATTTACAACTTTGCCTACTGTAAAAAAAAGAGACACTTTTTTCTAAAGTTTTTCTAATGCGTGGCGAAAAGGTATTAGAAGGTGTCATAGGTACGTCATGGATAGACATACAGATGTCACGCCGAGTGAGGATATTCTCACCCGGAACCCGTTATCAAGGAGGATAAAATGGGACTTCGAATTAACACTAACGTGGCTTCCCTCAATGCCCAGAGAAACTTGCGAGGAACTCGTCTTTCGATGAATAAATCGCTAGAAAAGTTAAGTTCTGGTCAGAGGATTAACCGCGCTGGAGATGATGCTGCTGGATTAGCAATCTCCGAAAACCTAAAAGCTCAAGTTCGAGGACTTAAGCAAGCTGAAAGAAATGCTGAAGATGGTATTTCACTTGTTCAGATTGCAGAGGGTGCCTTAAGTGAAGTTTCGAATATTCTTATTCGACTTCGAGAACTCAGTGTTCAAGCAGCTTCAGACACCATTGGTGCAACTGAAAGAAAGTTCTTGAATGTTGAATTTGAGCAACTCACATCAGAAGTCGATCGTATTGCGAACTCAACGGAATTTAACCGTGTTCCACTACTCAATGGTACTGGTGCTGTTTTTGACATTCAGATTGGGACTAGAAATGACCCCATATCTGACAGATTAACCTTTGATGCTTCAAGTGCTGACGTAAACGTTGCAGCTCTTGGCCTGAACCTAGCTTCAGTTGCAGATAAGATCTCTGCTCAAAACTCACTATCTGCGATTGATTCGTCGATTATTTCTGTTTCTGGTATTAGGGCCGATTTTGGTGCTCTTCAAAACAGACTTCAGTCGACTGTAAATAATATTGCCGTAAGTGTTGAAAACTTATCAGCTGCGAACTCTAGGGTTCGAGACACTGATATAGCTGCTGAAACTGCTGAACTCACAAGAAATAATATTCTGATGAGTGCCGGTACTTCAGTTCTAAGTCAGGCCAATGCCTCAACCAAGTCAGCTCTTAGTCTTATTCAGTCAGCAGCTCAAGGCTAAGATTGGATAATTAACACTTAAGAATGGAGTACGTATGTTAGGACCAAATGGATGAATGATTTAAAGCAATAACCCATCCTGCAATGGGGAATTGCCAAATAATGAACATGTAATAAAAAGAAAGTTGGTATTCGAAAAAAGCATGAAAACTATTATTAACTTTGGGCGGACAGGATGACCGCGACAACTTACAGGAGGTAAGAGATGTTTGAAGGAGATTAGTCATGGGACTACGAATAAACACCAACACGCCGTCACTCTCGGCGCAGAGATCTTTGGGAATAACTAACCAAAGAA
>Ga0129324_10000261_pt1 | contig 38121 bp, 34 predicted proteins | sample CPBDNA_7_FD_96879 | JGI IMG/M metagenome (GOLD analysis project Ga0129324, IMG submission 96879) | Freshwater to marine salinity gradient microbial communities from Chesapeake Bay, USA - CPBay_Spr_15_0.2_DNA | ecosystem: Environmental > Aquatic > Marine > Coastal | place: USA: Chesapeake Bay...
AATTTATTAAGTTCATAATCGTGTCCCATTATGAAACCATTGTTTTTAATTTTAAATTTAGAATACACATGATTCAAGAAGTTATGATTGCTTTCAGGCTCAGGTATATCTTTCAAAGCTTCTCCAATTGTAATCTTTGGTTTTTTACCTTTTCCATGTGTAGGCTCCAGATTAAAAATCGGATATTTTTCAAAAAGGCCAAGTTTGATTCCAAAAATAAACACTCGATATCTATTTTGAGGGACTCCAAAATCGGAGGCATTTATTAGTTGATACTGTACGTGATAACCTACATTTTCGAAGTCTTTCAAGATCTTCTTAAAAACTTCTCCTTTATCAAGACTCAGTATTCCCCTTACATTCTCAGCTATGAAGTATTTAGGTTGTTTTGATTTTAATACCCTCAAATATTCTAAATATAATGTATTTCTTGGATCATCTCTTTTCCGATTCATATTTGCTATTGAAAAACCTTGGCATGGAAATCCACCCACTACTACATCAGCGTTTGGAATCTCGTCAGTATCGACTTTGGTGATATCACCAAGAACTATATGGTCTCCGATATTATCGCGATATGTGGATACGGCTTCAGGTATAACATCGTTCGCCCAAACAACGTTATGCCCTGCTTGAATCAAACCTAGATCAAGGCCTCCAGCCCCAGAAAAAAGAGAAATTATTTTCACGATATTTTACTCCACGTTTTTAATAAGGACTCACCAAAGAGCTTTGCGAGCTTGACCGGTACAGCGTTTCCTATCTGACGATAGCAAGAAGACATAGAGCCGATAAATTCAAAATCAAGAGGAAAAGTTTGTATAATCGCTTGTTCTCTTACAGTCATGCGTCGGTGATTATTAGGGTGCTGTATAGCATTAACGCCACCCTTTCCATTACCACGAGCAATTATAGTTGGACATGGTTTTTTAGGATCAGTCGTTCTACAGCCGGTAAAATTCCTGTTAGTAACTTTGTATTTTGATCCAATATGATTCATCAGTTTATGATTTTCATCCGGCTCTGGAATCCCCTTAAGTGCTACTCCAACAGAAATTTTTTCTTTTTTTTCTGCCGTTATTGGCTCAGGCCAATATCTAATAATATTGGATCCAAGGTCTTTTCGTATTCCCCAGATAAAAACTCTATATCTATTTTGAGGCACTGAGTAATCTGAAGCATTACAAAGTTTATATTCGACAAAGTATCCTGCGTTAGAAAAATCTTTTACTATCTTTTTTATTGCTTCCCCTTTTTCTAAGCTCAATATCCCACGCACATTTTCAGCTAGAAAAAACTTAGGTTGCTTTTCAGTAACTGACCTAACAAATTCATAGTATAGAAGATTTCTTTCATCATTACCGGCTCGATGTTTGTTAGCGACCGAAAAGCCCTGACAAGGAAACCCGCCAACGATAACATCAACATCTGGCAGATCATTAAAAATAATATTCTTTACGTCCGCTTGTTCAGCATTACCATCAATATTTTTGCGATAAGTAGAGACGCAATCATTATCGTTATCGAATGCCCAAATTATATCTAGCCCTGCTTGTTTAAGGCCGAGATCAAGGCCGCCAGCACCGCAAAAAATAGAACCTATTCGCATAAAATCTTTTAATCCGTTATTATCAACTGATACAAGTATATATAAAATGAGCTTAAAAGATGTCTGTTATTTACAATCAAATTTCTTCAACATCTCTTGAAGTTATTATCCCAAATAAATCTTCATTCCAAGCAATAGAAAAAATTATATTTGCCTCAAACCTCCTTCACTCTCTGAAGCCTGATCCAGCAGGGGTTTGGAAGTTGACTTCAGAGCCTAGAATTAATGCGTCGATTAAAGGTTTTACAAAAGATATAACTTGGAGTAATCCGAAAAAAAATGTTCTTCTCGGTGACTTTGAGAATCCAATAAAACCAGAGTGGGTTGCGCTCTTAAAAGATACTATCCATAACTTTCTAAACCCACAAAAATCGGCATTTACAGTTCCGATTTATAAATTTGAAATTATAGACCATAATGAAGATACTGTATACCCGTACAGGTTTTCAGGCAGAGGAAGAGAGATAATAGCACTATGTGTACTTTGGGATGGACTTGCTCATCCGCGAGATCACCTAGAGGTTTCACTAGACAATGGCAGACGTACTTACGGGGATCCTAGTAAAACGGTTGACACGCTTCGCAATCAAGGTTTTCCTCGCGAAACTGATCAATCCTTATCGGGGGTTTATATTCATGTCTCAAGAAGTACCTCTAATGGAGGAAAACAAGAACACTATCAATTACTCAATAAAAATCAAAGCACAGCAGATATTGTCGGGCGAAGTAATATACCGCCTCGCTTCAGAAAAGCCCTTTACGAACATAAACAATTCACATGTCAAAATTGCGGAAATGTTTATGAGCCACAGTACTTATCTCCTGATCATAGAGTCCCATCAATCGTAGAACATGATGCTTTATCCGAAGAGAATTACTTAGAGAAGCTTCAAACCCTATGCGTAAGATGTAATCAAGTAAAGCGAGAAGCATGTAAAAAATGTCCCTATAATAAACAATGTGAAACATGTGAATGGGCTTATCCCGAAAGAAATAGCGTAAGTATTCAAAACATGCGTTTAATTAAAGAAACGGCTAAAAAATTAAACATGCTACCAAATGAATTGGTGACCAAACTTTGGCAGAATTTAAAATGATAGGTTTTCTGTTGAAAATTTTCTCATTATAAAACTTAAATTTTATACTGAGACCTCTGAAAGCCCTGTATCTAGAGGCTTCTAATCCATCAACCTTCGTTAGCCGCCAAAAACTCATTATAATTTTTAGTCTTCTTTTATCTTTATAACGAGTTTTATATGCGATTTGGTTATATAATAGGCTTTATTCTTAGATATAGGAGCTAGTTATGTCACTAGGTAAGCAAGCAAAGGTATTAAGTCCTAAACAGGTCAAATCGGTATTCCTTTTACTAGATACCACTCAAGACCCCATCCGTAACAAAGTAATCTTTCTTTTATCGATAAAAGCGGGATTACGAGCAAAAGAGATCGCTTCATTAACTTGGGATATGGTGACCGATGCTAGCGGAGATCTAGCAAACCATATCGCTTTGACCGATTCAGCATCAAAGGGGAAATCGGGGAGAATTATCCCTCTTAATTCTGACCTCAGAAGAAATCTAATAGAGCTTAAAAATAGTCGAGTTATATCGGGGCGTATTATACAGTCTCAGAGATCTAAAATTGTAGGCGCTCAGACAATCGTTAATCTTTTTAAGTATTGGTATAGCTCGTTAGGAATGATCGGTTGTTCTAGCCATTCTGGTAGGCGTACATTTATCACTAGAGCGGCTAGAAAGGTTAGTGACGTTGGTGGTAGCCTAAGGGACGTTCAAGAGCTCGCGGGTCATACTTCCTTAGCTATGACTCAGCGTTATATAGATGGTGATTCAGAGGCTCAGGCTAAGCTAGTAAACTTGATATGAGACGAAAAACGTCTAATTTTAGTTAGCCTCCGTAAAGGCTAATTTACCATCATTGGTCACTTTAACCGACTTCATAAATTGGAATGACTTAAGTGCCGCGTTTATCTTCATATCATCGGTATACTTTAAGTAAGTATTTTCGATATGACCTACTGACGTTCCGGCTTGCTTAGCAATATCAATTATATCAACGCCAGCTCTAACTCTTAACGTAATAGCAAAATGTCTCAGCGAATACCAAGTAACATTTCGGTCCTTGTAATTACCTAGCCCAATACCTTCCATCAAATTGCGCCAATGGCGCTCCCATATTCGCGGCGAAATAGAACCGTTTTTCGATTCTCCGGAAAATACTAGCGCATCTTTATCGACGACCTCTAGCCTACCCTTAATACGATCAAAATATTCACCACCTCGGGTAATTATTTTTCTTGATGTTCGGACTTTACTAGTTTCAGCACGAATATTTATTTCGACCAAGAACGCAGCAACTCCATCCTCATCTTCACGTTTTTCTATTCTGCCGATATCACTCCATTTTAGCTGCCGTAACTCCCCAACTCGCATAGCGGTATTAGACGAAATCAACACATAATCGCGCATCAATAGCCGCTCGGCTCGTTCAATAGGATTAGGGCAACTTTTCTTCGAAACGTAAGAACGCATATAACGAATCAAACTTTCATATTCTTCAAGGGTAAAAGTATCTCGTTTACCGACCTGTCCTTGCGATATCTTTATAGTGTCAAAGTCAAATTCTTGAAAGTGTATCAAGCCTTGTCGATAAGCCCATCTACATAACGCATTAAGTGTGGCTGTCTCATTTCGAACGGTCACATCTTTAACTTCAGGGTGTTTTTCACGCCTTAGTAGTCGCCAATAAAATAGGGCGTTTTTATCTAATTCACTTGCTTTTAGATCTTCTCCTTTGATAGCTAATAGGTGATTGAGTTGCGACTTAATAGTAACCAAACGACCGGCAGTAATAATCTTACCGTCTACCTCGCGCTGTCTAAACTCAAGGTAGTGATCGACTAGTGCTCTTAGGGTTACGCCAAAGATTTTCTTACCCGCTTCTTGTCTACCTAAAAGATCAAGAGCAAGTGTTTTAGCTTTACTATAAGCGGAATCAAAATCGCGAGTTCGAAGGGTTTTTCGGTAGTGTTTCTTTTCGGCGGGTAAGTACATCCTAAACTGCCAAACATCGCCGCTTAAAGGTACTTTATAGATCGTAGCTGTCCCGTCTAAAACGGAATGCCTAGAGTGTATTTTGACGTTATGAGTTCGAGCCATATACCTACGCTTACTAATAGCAACGCTAGTTAGTATAAAATTTAGTATCTAGCGATTAGTATAGCTCGTAAGACCTTGAATTAAAAGGCTTTAGCTTAAACTTAGTATGTACTTTGTATAATAAAAAACCTTATAAATCAATAACTTAGATATTAATGGCTATTCCCACTCAATCGTAGCGGGCGGTTTACTGGAAATATCATAGGCCACGCGAGAGATACCGGGGATTTCATTAATGATACGACCGGAGACTTTCTCCAGGAGTTCGTAGGGTAAATGGGCCCAACGGGCTGTCATAAAGTCCACCGTTTCTACTGCACGCAATGCCACCACATATTCGTAGCGACGCGCATCACCCACCACACCTACTGATTTTACTGGGAGAAACACCACAAAGGCCTGGCTGGTCTTGTGATACCAGCCGGAGTTATGCAGCTCCTCAATAAAAATAGCATCGGCCTCACGCAAGAGATCCGCGTATTCTTTTTTGACTTCACCAAGAATTCGCACACCCAATCCGGGACCTGGAAACGGGTGACGGTAGACCATGTCGTAGGGAAGCCCAAGCTCAAGCCCAATTTTACGGACCTCATCCTTAAACAACTCTCGCAGGGGCTCCACCAATCCCATTTTCATATTCTCAGGCAGACCACCTACATTGTGATGTGACTTGATCACATGGGCCTTACCCGTTTTTGCCGCAGCGGACTCAATCACATCAGGATAAATAGTGCCCTGCGCTAGCCACTTCACCTCAGTAATTTCTGTCGCTTCTTTATCGAATACTTCAATGAAGTTTTTGCCAATAATTTTGCGTTTTTGTTCTGGGTCTTCGACACCAACAAGTTCATCCAGAAACAGCGCTTCCGCATCAGACCGGATCACTCGAACGCCCATATTTTTGGCGAACATGTCCATCACCTGATCACCTTCATTCTTACGCAGCAAACCATTATCCACAAACACACAGGTAAGCTGGTCACCGATGGCCTTATGCAGTAATGCTGCAACGACCGAGGAATCTACTCCCCCCGACAAGCCAAGAAGTACTTTGTCAGTCCCTACCTGAGCATGTACTCGAGCAATAGCATCTTCAATAATATGGGCCGGTGTCCAAAGCGCTTCACAACCACATATTTCCAGCACAAAGTGTTCAAAAATACGCATACCCTGTAGGGTGTGGGTCACCTCCGGGTGAAACTGGATACCATAGAAATTTTTATCGGCACAGTACATACCGGCAATAGGACAGGAGGCCGTTGAGGCCATCAATTCAAAGTTATCTGGCATGACTGACACTTTGTCACCATGGCTCATCCATACATCGAGTAGAGCACCCTTACCTTCGCCAACATGATCGTGATCCACATGATCCACTACATCGTGTAGTAACCGACTATTACCATGCACCCTGACCTGGGCATAACCGAACTCATGAAGCTTGGACCCTTCAACTTTGCCACCCAACTGTTCAGACATGGTCTGCATTCCGTAACAGATACCCAATACTGGCACACCTAACTCAAAGACCAACTGTGGTGCTCTAGGCGATTCACCCCCAGTAACGGATTCAGGGCCTCCGGCTAAAATAATCCCCTGTGGGTTGTACTCACGAATTTCCGCCTCAGACATGTCAAAAGCACGGACTTCTGAGTAGACGCCTACTTCCCTCACCCGCCGAGCGATAAGCTGCGTGTATTGGGAACCGAAGTCGATAATCAAGATTTTTTGTGAATGGATATCAGTAGTCATAACTAACCGCTTGTAATCTAAAGGGGCTGCGATGTGCAGCCCCTGTTAAATATTAATGTTCGGCGTCAATTACCGACGTGGGTAATTGGGCGACTCTTTTGTAATAGACACATCGTGAACATGGCTCTCGCCCATGCCCGCTGATGTGACCCGTACAAAATTTGGCTTGGTACGCAACGTTTCAATATCTGTGCTACCGGTATAACCCATGGCGGAACAAACCCCTCCCATCATCTGGTGGATAATGGCTGAGACTGAACCTTTATAAGGGACACGACCTTCAACGCCCTCCGGAACTAGTTTTTCGGCACCCTGACTGGCGTCCTGGAAGTAACGGTCACTGGATCCCATGGTTTGCGACATGGCACCCATAGAACCCATACCGCGATAGGACTTGTAGGTACGGCCTTGGTAGAGCTCAATTTCACCGGGAGCCTCTTCGGTACCGGCAAACATAGAACCCATCATCACCGAATGCGCACCGGCAGCCAACGCCTTGGCAATATCACCTGAATAGCGGATACCACCATCGGCAATCACCGTCACATCGTGATCTTTCAATGCAGCCGCCACATTGGCGATAGCAGAAACTTGCGGTACACCAATCCCAGTGACAATCCGCGTGGTACAGATAGAGCCGGGGCCAATCCCAACCTTAACACCATCAGCGCCCGCCTCTGCCAGCGCTAGAGCTGCTTCAGCAGTGGCGATATTACCGCCCACCACATCAATCTCGGGATACTGTGACTTAATCTGACGTACACGGTTAATAACATTCATTGAATGACCGTGAGCCGTATCTACGACCAGCATATCAACGCCGGCTTTAACCAAGGCGGCAACCCGGTCATCTGTATCGGGGCTGGTACCCACTGAAGCGCCAACCCGCAAGCGACCTTGGTCGTCCTTACAGGCGTTAGGGTACTTTTCTGCCTTATCAATATCCTTAACGGTAATCAATCCACGCAGCTCATACTCGTCGTTGACCACTAGGACTTTTTCGATACGATGTTTATGCAGCAGAGCCTTCACCTCATCAAGGCTGGCTCCTTCACTGACGGTTACCAGTCGTGATTTTGGCGTCATGATGGCGGAGACAGGTAGCTCAAGGCTAGGCTCAAAACGCACATCACGTCGAGTCACAATACCCACCAACTCGCCATTATCCAGCACAGGTACACCAGAAATATTATGTTCTCGAGTTAAAACCAACAGCGCTTTAACCGAGGCATCGGCATTGATGGTAATCGGATCTTTTACTACACCACTTTCGTATTTCTTGACAGCCCTTACCTCCAGAGCCTGATTCTCAATAGTCATACTTTTGTGAATAATGCCAATGCCACCTTCCTGAGCCAATGCAATAGCAAGCCGGGCTTCAGTAACGGTATCCATGGCAGCAGAAACAAGAGGGATATTGAGATCGATATTTCGGGTCAAGCGGGTTTTGAGAGACACATCTTTTGCAGTGACCTCAGAATATCCGGGTACCAGCAAAACATCATCAAAGGTGAGAGCTTCTTGAGCGATTCGCAACATCTGAATGGCTTACCTCATCAGAGAGTGGGTTTTAAAACCCCTTTTTTACTGATAGCAACTGGTTTTCTGATAAAAATCAGTTGATTGGCAGTAATACAACGTATCAAGGGGTTATTAAAGTAAGCGCGGCATTATAAGCCGATAAAGCATCAAAAAACACTATTTTTCACTGATCTGCTATAACAGGAAACCCCCCGGCAAAGCCCATCTTTACGTTGACTAAGCCCACTGGTAATGGAAAATGGTGCGATGGATTACCAGCCCACCACACTCACCGTTTCACAACTTAATCGTCGCGCCCGACAGTTACTGGAAACTCACCTACCGTTAGTCTGGGTTGAGGGTGAAATTTCCAATTTTTCCCGTCCAGGTTCTGGTCACTGGTACTTAACGCTAAAGGATGAACATGCTCAGGCCCGCTGTGCCATGTTCCGCAATCGCAACAGTCTGGTTCGATTTCGGCCGGACAATGGTACTCATGTGCTAGTGCGTTGCCGGGTTAGCCTTTATGAAGGCCGCGGTGATTTTCAGTTGATCATCGAACACATGGAAGAAGCCGGCTACGGAGCATTACAACGCAAATTCGATGAACTAAAGCACCGGTTATCCGAAGAAGGGCTGTTCCTCGACACACACAAACAGCCACTACCCTCACTACCAAACCGGATAGGCATCATCACATCCCCTACCGGGGCTGCCATACGCGATATTCTATCGGTACTAAAGCGTCGCTTCCCTGCCATACCGGTAACCGTTTATCCCAGTGTCGTACAAGGCAGTGGCGCAGCAGCACAACTCGCTGACTCGATTGCACTTGCCAATGAAGATAACCGCTGTGATGTTTTAATCGTAGGGCGCGGCGGCGGCTCACTGGAAGACCTCTGGGCTTTCAATGAAGAGGTTCTTACCAGAGCGATTTATAACAGCAACATTCCTATTATCAGCGCCGTAGGCCATGAGGTCGACTTCACCATCGCTGACTTTGTAGCAGATTATCGTGCGCCAACCCCCTCTGCTGCTGCTGAAATTCTCAGTCCAAATGGAGAAGAGTTTCTCGCCAATTTTAGAGGATTCGAACGGCTATTCCTGGAGGCAATTCAGCGACGGTTGCAATCGTCCAGCCAACACATCGATAATCTCAGGCGCCAATTACGACACCCGGGTGAACGTCTACACCACCGAGGCCAGCAATTACAGAACCTTCTAGTGAGGCTGAAACGGTCGACGGCAGAAAACCAAACTCGGCAACAAACTCGGCTGCATCATTTACAAGACAAACTCGGCAGATGTCACCCCAGCCAACAACTCGATCAACTCCAAAGCCAGTTGGATGCACTAAAACAACGTTTGCACCTGGGAATGGAAAAATTAATAGAACTAAGACACGACAGCTGGCAAAAATCAGCTCAACTATTGCACGCTGTAAGCCCGCTCAACACTCTCGAAAGGGGGTATGCTATTGTCATGGATAAACAGCAACATATCGTACGTCATGTTGCTGACACAGCAGTCGGCGACACGGTGTCTACCAAGCTCGTGGATGGTTCACTGCTATGCACTGTGGATAAAATAATTCCGGAAGAACGATGATGAAATACAACCTAGCGCCCTGCTTTGTACTCTGCCTTGCTACAGTGCTCACTACCCCGACACTCATGGCCGCCGAAAATGCCGAAACTTCAGCGCCATCGCCTACTATAAAAGTAGAACCAACGCCCACAGTATGGGATCTCGGTGATCTGTATCTCGACATCGCCAGTTGGGATGCAGCACACAAAGAAATTTCAGACCATGTTGCATCCCTGTCTGAATGCAAGGGCAAGCTCAACAAGAGTGCAGAGAAGCTGGGTGAATGCCTGGATGACATCACCAATACCTATAAAGACTTATTACGCCTTTATGTGTATGCCTTTTTGGCAAAAGATACCGATCTTGGCAACTCTGAGTTTCGTGAACGTTCTTCTGTGGCCCAGACCCTACTCACCGAATTGGGCGAAGTCACCAGTTATCTGAACCCAGAACTGATCACAATCGGAGAACAGCAACTGACCCAGTTTATAGCCAGCTCTGGTGCCCTCAAAGACCATGATTTTTACATTCGTAACACACTTCGGCAGGCGAAACATATCCTTAGCCCTGAAGAGGAACGTATTATCGCCGCGGCCAGCGATGCCCTTAGCACTACCGCCAGTGTCTATGAAGTGCTTACCAATGCTGAAATGCCTTGGCCTGAGGTCACGCTCTCCACTGGTGAAACGATAACGCTGGATGCCTCTGGCTATACCAAGTCTCGAGCTTTGGAGAATCGTAAAGATCGGCAGTTGGTCTTTAGCAAGTTTTGGGAAACGTATCAGAATTTTCGCCAAACCCTGGCAATTACCCTTGAGGGACAAGTCAAAAATGATGTGCTTATTGCCAAGCTACGTGGCTTTGACTCCTCCCTTGAACGAGCACTGTCAGAAGATAATATTCCCCAAGAGGTTTATCGTACTCTGATCAACACCGTCAACAATAATCTAGGCAGCCTCCACCGTTTAATCAGCTTGCGTCAGCGCATGCTAAAAATTGATGAGACCCACTATTACGATATTTATCCATCCGTCGTTTCCCTTGATCGAGAATACAGTCTTGAGGAAACCAAGGCTCTGACCATTTCCGCACTCCAGCCTCTTGGAAAAGATTACATCAACACCTTTAGCAACGCCGCCAATCAGAACTGGATGCATGTCTACCCAAGCCCTGGCAAGCGCAGTGGGGCTTATGTGATGGGGGCAGCCTACAATGTTCATCCTTATATGCTCCTAAACTTTGATAATAGTCTCGAATCTGTCAGCACCTATGCACACGAATGGGGCCATGCCATGCACTCGCTGCTGGCCAATCAAAGTCAGCCTTTCAGCAAATCTGAATACGCCACATTCACTGCAGAAATTGCCTCTACAGCCAATGAAGTTCTATTGTTTGATTACCTCCGCAAAAATGCGGAAAATGATCAAGAGCGCCTCTACTACCTGTTCAAGGAGCTCTCTCAGCTGAGAGGGACTTTTTTCCGCCAGGCTCAGTTTGCCGAATTTGAACTGGCCATCCACGAAGAGGTTGAAAATGGTGGAGCTCTATCTGGAGACAAGCTCAACGTCATGTATGGCGATATCCTCAAGCGATATTACGGCCACGAACAGGGTGTAATGAACATCGATGATCTCTATACCGCCGAATGGGCTTATATCCCACACTTCTACCGCAATTTTTACGTCTATCAATATGCCACTTCCATTTCAGCGGCCTATTTCCTGACTGATCGCATTCTCAAGGACGGCAAAGCCGCACAACAGCAGTTCCTCAATATTCTGCGGGCTGGCGGCTCCGACTATCCTTACGATATTCTACTGGACGCCGGTGTGGATATGGCCTCACCAGAAGTGTATCAAGCGGTGATTCGTCGAATGGACGCCCTTATGGATGAAGTGGAAGACATACTCGACAAACAGGGCTAGTCCTCTGCTTCCAGATTAACTGATTGAATATAACTCAGAGTATGGCGCTGCAATGGCGCCATACTTTTTTCACCTCCGTCAACCAAATCTACCTCTGCACGTTATTACCTGTGAGCTCACTATTAACAACAAAAGGACATCACATGAAAACACTTCTTATTCTTCTTACTTGCTTTGGTTTAACCGCTGTAGCTTGGGCAGAAATGCACGAAGGGAAACATCACTCTGGAAAAATGATGTTTGAAAAAATGGACACAAACAAAGATGGCACTATTTCTGTAGAGGAGCACGAAGCTGGCCTAAACAAAATGCAAGAACGACGTAGAGAGCACTTTAGTAAAATGGACACTAATGGGGATGGTTTAGTCACCAAGGAAGAAGCGAAAGCAGCCCACGAAGCTATGCGTGAGACCATGGGTGAAGAACGGAGAGGCAAGCGTCAAGAATGTAAGGGCGATAAAGACGAATAAGCCTACATAAAAAAACTGGTGGCTTCCCCTGCCAGCCGCACCTCGGCACATGATAAAACCGCTACCGTTGCTCCCTTCCGGGCCTGGCGGGGTTTGCAGTAAATCATTGCGAGGGGACCAGCAGGGGTCACCATAAAAAGGTTGGCCTAATCTACTCGGCCTTGATGCTGCGCATTATGGTTGGTTCGCCACTGCATTTCAACTGTAATACGGACTGCTTCTTTCAGGATATGGGCTGGTACTGGGCAGCATCCTTGCCTAACATAGGACGCTGGCAAATGGCGTTGTTAAAGGCATGATGCGGAATAAAATTTTTGGCCTGACTGTATTAACCACCACCCTATTAATCACCACCCTACTAATGGGCGGCTGTAGTGGTGGGGAAAACAATGTCACCACCGGCAATCGGGATGGCATTCTTCACTGGGGTAATGGTACCGACCCACAGGAACTTGACCCGCATATTGTCACGGGTATTCCCGAACATCATATTCTCACAGCGCTGCTTGAAGGCTTGGTAGCAAAGGACCCGGCTACACTGGAGCCCGTAGCCGCTGTAGCAAAAGAATGGAGCATTAGCGAAGACGGTAAAACCTATACCTTTAAACTACGCCACAATGCTGTTTGGTCCAATGGTGACCCGGTAACCGCCCATGACTTTGCCTGGTCCTGGTGGCGTGCCCTTCAGCCGGCGCTCGGCAACCAATATGCCTATATGTTGTTCCCTATTAAAAATTCAGAGGCCTACGCAAAAGGAGAAATCGATGATTTCTCTCAAGTTGGTGTGAAGGTTTTGGATGATTACACTCTGGAAGTTGAACTGAATAACGCCACGCCCTACTTCCTGCAACTGCTGGATCACTACAGTATGTTCCCGGTACATCGTCCCACCATTGAGAAATTCGGCAAACCCGATGAACGTGGCAGTCTGTGGACACGCCCCGGTAACTTTGTCGGCAATGGGCCATTTACGTTAAAGGAATGGAAATTATTCAAACGGGTAGAGGTGGTCAAAAACCCACAATACTGGGATGCGGGTAAGGTTAAACTTAACGGTATTCATTTTCATCCGATTGAGAATGTGACCACGGAAGAGCGGATGTTTCGATCAGGGCAATTGCATCACACGGGAAGTATTCCCATCGACAAGGTGGCTACGTACAAAAAAGACAAACCACATCTGCTCCATACCTACCCCTATCTGGGTAACTATTTTTACCGTATTAATACTAAACTGCCTCATCTGAGTGATCAACGGGTACGCCAAGCTTTGGCGATGAGTATCGATAGTAAACAATTAACCGAACAGGTGACTAAAGGAGGTGAAGTTCCTGCCTATACCTTTACTCCTCCAAACACCTTGGGCTATAACGCCAAATCTGCATTTGAATTTAATCCTGAGAAAGCGCGCAAATTGTTAGCCGAAGCCGGATACCCTGATGGCAAAGATTTCCCCGTCACCGAATTACTTTACAACACCTCTGAAAGTCATCGAAAAATTGCGGTCGCCATACAACAAATGTGGAACCAGTACCTTGGTGTCAACATTATCTTGAATAATCAGGATTGGAAGGTATACCTGGATTCCGTTGGTAATGGTGATTACAGCATAGCTCGCGCCGGTTGGATTGGCGATTATGTGGACCCCAATACCTTTCTCGATATGTGGGTTACAGAGGGTGGCAACAACCATACCGGTTGGTCTAACCCCCGCTATGATGAGCTGATCCTGAAACTTGCCCCCACCATCCCTGATAGAGCGATGCGCTATAAATTGATGGCCGAAGCCGAAGCGATTCTACTCGAAGATATGCCGATTATTCCGATCTACATTTATAACAGCAAGAGCCTGGTGCACCCGAGTTTGAAAGGGCTACAACCCAATATTCTTGATTACGTCCTCTATAAAAACCTGTCGCTTGATCCCAGCCTTAGCGGGGTGAACATACACTAATGTTTCGGTTTATTGTCAGCAGGCTGTTACAGGCTATACCGGTATTACTGGTGGTGATCACTGCAACCTTCTTCTTGGTTCGCGCCGCGCCTGGCGGGCCTTTCAGTGCAGAAAAAACTGTGGCGCCTGAAGTTATCAAAGCGCTGGAAGCACAATATAAGCTAGACCAACCCGTGTGGCAGCAATACCTCAGCTACCTCAACGATTTAGCCCACGGTGATTTTGGCCCCTCATTTCGCTACCCCGGCCGCTCTGTCGACGAGCTAATCGCAGGGGGGTTGCCTATTACGGCGGAGCTGGCATTTTATGCCATGCTGGTTGCGATCATTATTGGCGTTAGTGCGGGGGTATTGGCGGCCTTAAAACCTAACACCCCGCAGGATTATGTGCCCATGTCCGCCGCCATGATTGGCATTTGTATGCCTTCATTCTTAATGGGGCCATTGCTCGTACTCATTTTTGGTATCTGGTTGGAGTGGCTTCCTGTTTCCGGCTGGGGTGATCTGCCGGGAGACAAAATCTTACCCGCTATCACTCTCGGTTCTGGCTACGCCGCATTTCTTGCACGTTTAAGTCGCGGCGGCATGCTGGAGGTTATGTCACAGGATTATATTCGTACCGCTCGTGCCAAGGGCCTACCTGAATGGGTGGTGGTGTTAAAACATGGACTGCGAGGCGGTCTAATCCCTGTCATCGCCTTCCTCGGCCCAGCCTTTGCGGGTCTATTAAGTGGTTCCTTTGTGGTGGAAACAATCTTTCAGATACCGGGCTTGGGTCGCTTCTATGTCCAGGCAGCTTTTAACCGGGATTACACTATGATTCTGGGAACCACGGTGTTTTTTGCTACGCTGGTTGTTCTGTTTAACCTGTTGTCCGATATCATCGCCGTATGGATCAACCCCAAACTACGACACCAGCTACGGGAGGGAAAATAATGTCCGATCCCGTACTGGCAGAAGGCGCTATCAAAAAAAGTGTCCCTCAAACTGAAAAAGGCACCTCCCTCTGGCAGGATGCCTGGCTTCGACTGCGCAAAAACACCTTCGCATTGCTTGGCCTTGGGGTTATCGTATTTTTTTGTATTATTGCCCTGTTAACGCCTTATATTGCGCCCTACGGCTATGAACAACAAAATCTGATGCTCGGCGCCGTACCACCCTCTGCCGAGCATTGGCTGGGCACGGATATATTTGGTCGAGATATGCTCACCCGCATTATGTACGGCAGCCGTGTTTCCCTAATGGTGGGCTTTATTGCCACCGGTGTGGCGCTCATTATTGGTGTGCTCTGGGGTACCATTGCTGGCTATGCCGGGGGGCGAGTAGATGCAGTGATGATGCGCCTGGTGGACATTCTCTACGCCCTACCCTTCATGATCTTTATTGTGCTGCTGATGGTGGTATTTGGCCGCAATATCCTACTGCTGTTTCTCGCCATTGGTGCCGTTGAGTGGCTCACTATGGCCCGTATTGTTCGCGGGCAGGTACTCAGCTTGCGACGGCAGGAGTTTATTGAAGCAGCGGTTTCTTTAGGCCTCTCCCGCTGGACGATTATCCGCCGTCACCTGATACCTAACACCTTGGGGCCGGTGATTGTCTATACAACATTAACGATTCCCAGTGTGATGCTACTGGAAGCATTTCTTAGCTTTCTTGGACTCGGCATTCAACCACCACAAAGCTCTTGGGGGTTGCTGATATCCTATGGTGTTGAAACCATGGAAGAGTATCCCTGGTTGTTGTTGTTCCCCGGCTTGGCCCTCTCAATCACTCTATTTGCGTTGAACTTCCTAGGCGATGGGCTACGGGATGCACTTGATCCACGAGCTTCCAGAAACTGAACAGAATAAACTTAATGTAAATTATACATTAATACTATAACTATTTGATTATATAAATAATGTCATTATTAGAAGTTAACAATTTGACCACTCACTTCCATACCCGAGAGGGCGTGGTAAAAGCAGTGGACGGCATTAGCTTTTGCGTCAACAGGGGTGAAACGCTCGCCATTGTCGGTGAATCCGGATCAGGTAAATCCGTGGCCTGCTACAGCCTACTCAAGCTAATTCCGCAGCCGCCAGGAATCATTGCTGGTAGCGCCCTGTTCGAAGGTAACGATTTACTACAAGCCGACGATAAAACCCTACGAAAAATTCGTGGCAATGATATCGCCATTATTTTTCAAGACCCAATGACCTGTCTGAACCCCTATCTGACGGTGGGCGAACAGTTGATCGAGCCATTGATCTATCACCGCAATATTTCTCGTAAAGACGCCACATATCGGGCTATTGAGATACTGGGCGAAGTGGGTATCGTCGAACCTGAAAAACGTGTTGGCAGTTACCCCCACGAATTCTCAGGAGGCATGCGTCAGCGGGTGATGATCGCCATGGCGCTGATTACCGAACCCAAGCTGTTGATCTGCGATGAACCTACCACCGCACTGGACGTCACCATTCAGGCACAAATTCTTGAACTGGTGAAAGTATTACAGAGAAAGCGCAATATCGCGGTGATTTTTATCAGTCATGATCTCGCCGTCGTCGCTGGTATCGCGGACAACGTAGCCGTCATGAAAGATGGGCTGATTGTAGAACAGGGGCCGGTGGATGATATTTTTTACCACACTCAGCATGACTACACTAAAAAACTGCTCGCCTCCATTCCTGAAGGCGCCAAGCCGCCGCCTAATAGCCCCTTGCCAGCCAATACCAGTATCACCGAGAACAAACCGCTGCTCAGTATCAGTCACCTAAAGACCCACTTTCACGACTATTCTAGTGGCTGGCTCAAACGAAACCAAAAAGTTATCAAAGCCGTGGATGATGTATCCCTCAATATTAAACAGGGGGAAATTCTTGGGCTTGTGGGTGAATCTGGCTCGGGGAAGTCAACCTTGGGGCGCTCTATTCTACAATTAGTACCCGTTACCAGTGGTAGTGTCGTTTTTGACGGAACAGATCTAACCAACTTATCACCCGCCCGGATGAAACCTATGCGCCGGCGCATGCAGATGATCTTCCAGGACCCCTACGCCTCTCTCAATCCTCGTATGACGGTATTTGATACGCTTGCCGAGCCGCTGCTCTACCATGGACTGGCAACCCGAAAAAATGTCACAGAACAGGTATTAGCACTGATGGATGACGTAGGCCTCGCCCACGCAGCTATTCGTAAATACCCTCATGAATTTTCTGGCGGTCAGCGCCAGCGGATTGCTGTAGGCCGAGCTATCTCCACCAAACCTGAACTGGTAATAGCCGATGAACCCGTGTCAGCTCTCGATGTGACAATTCAGGCACAAATTCTTGATCTGATTCTGGAGCTGGTAGAAAAGCACAATCTGACCATGTTGTTTATCTCACACGACCTCTCTGTCGTACGTTATATCGCAGATAGAATAGCGGTAATGCACCATGGAAAATTAGTGGAAACGGGTAGCACTGAATCCTTGTTTGCCGCGCCACAGCATGAGTATACAAAAAGATTGCTGTCGGCTATTCCTGTGGCAGACCCAGCAAGGGAGAGAAAACGACAAGTCGAGCTGACTCAATTAGGCGTTGATAACTAGCTATGAGGCGATCTAGCTACGAAGCACGCTAACTACGGATTAGTCTGACCCGAAAAGAGCGTCCCTTCAATTTTCCCTGTCCTAATTTTTGCAGCGCAAGTTTATACACATCGCGACTAACCGCCACAAAAGCCCAGTTATCAAAAATATTGATTTTTCCCACCGCTGTACCAGGAATACCATCTTCACCTGTCAACGCACCCAGAATATCCCCCGGACGTATCTTTTGTTTTTTACCGCCGTCAATTTGCAGGGTTTCCATCGAGGAGCTAAATGTCGATCTCTCTAAAAAATGTGCTGGTGGTAGAGGCTCACCGATGATCAGCTGATCCAGATAATCCTCTAGCAAAGACACTTTATAGTGTTCCTTATCGCTAAATAAAGAACAGGCTATCCCCTTGCTGCCAGCACGGCCAGTACGACCTATACGGTGGATATGTATTTCTGTATCACGGGCAAGATGGTAGTTGATCACCGCATCTAGAGCTTCAATATCCAAACCACGGGCCGCCACATCAGTCGCCACAAGAATTGAGACGCTTTTATTGGAAAACCGCACTAAAGCCTGATCCCGCTCCCGCTGCTCAAGATCGCCATGTAGTGCTTGAGCGCTGAAACCATAGCCAACAAGCTCGTCAGCCACTTCCTGAGCTTCTCGTTTGGTATTACAAAAGACCACTGAGGATTCTGGTCGATATTTCAGTAGCAGTAAGCGCAGTGCTGTCATACGCTCGGCATTATCACTCACCTTGAAAAAATGCTGCTGAATTGTGCTTTTGTCGTGGGTAGATTCAACTTGGGCCATTACAGGCTCAACCATAATACGTTTAGCAATGGATTGAATTTGGTCTGGATACGTCGCACTAAACAAGAGTGTTTGGCGTTTAGCAGGTATTTGCTCAACGATGGCATCCAGCGATGGCTGAAACCCCATATCAAGCATACGGTCGGCCTCATCCAGAACGAGCGTCGTCAAATTGTTCAGTACCAGTTTGCCTTTACGCAAGTGCTCTTCGACTCGCCCGGGCGTTCCAACAATGATGTGCGCACCGTGTTCAAGTGAACCCACCTGGGGACCAAATGGCATGCCACCACAAAGCGTAAGCACTTTAATATTATGAATAGTCCGCGCCAGTCTACGTATTTCTTTGGCCACCTGATCAGCCAACTCACGGGTAGGGCAAAGTACCAATGATTGCACACGAAACTGCTTCACCTCAAGCCTTTCCAATAGACCAAGAGCAAACGCTGCTGTTTTACCCGACCCAGTTTTACCCTGAGCGATAACGTCCTTCCCCGCCAGAATATGAGGCAAACTCAGCGCCTGAATAGGCGTCATCTCCGTATAACCCAGAGAAGATAGGTTTTTTAGTAAGTCAGGGTGTAGCTTCTGGGTTGAAAAGGCCGCGTCGTTCAAAGTGATGATCCTGTGATAATACCGTGGTGAAAAAGTGGCGCATAGAAATTACTGGCAGCTTAACAGGCCGCCCTACGAAGGGCGACCAATAGGCATTGTCAGGAGACACTTCAGCCCTAGATTAGGGCTTTATTGCATAAAAGGTCTGCCCTTCCCGGTTTTCACCCATCATTTAGAACAAAGTGATCCTGATCATTTTCCAGAACAAGCTTGCTAGCTATCGTTTGCGCCACTTATTTTCACACATCTATAGGCACTAGCTATATATAGGAGAAAACGATGAGCAGTTGTTGTGGTGCATGCGGTGGCCAAGATACCGAACCGAAGACAGATCAAAAACAGGAACAACCCGAGGAAAAACAGAAACAAGAACAATCTAATAAGCAGGATCAAAAACAAGAGGAATAATGACTCAAACCTTCGCTGTTCTAGGTATGCAAAAGGATGTCAAAAAACTATCTAAGAAATACTAAGGAAACAGAGAGATACTAAAAGTAGTATTTTCACTGAATACGCAGTGGCTTTAACCGTCGTATAAATGGCAGGGTAAGAAATAAGCTGTAAAAAAACCCTGTGGGGTAACCGCACAGGGGTTTTTTACATGAGGTAAAGAATATCGTGGAGATTATTCTTCTTGTTCGAGAAGCCACATTGTGTGATCTACACTACCTGGTTCGATGCCTTCAGGAATTTGACGCAACTTAGGGTTTTCCTTTGCTGTTTCCACATCACGATTTTTAACGACTTCGCCCTGCTCATTAATGTATTCGCCTGGCTTTAGGTTTTTAGATTGGAAGAATGATGGGGCAGGAGCAGTAGAAACGTCACCACTAGCGCCCTCTCCAAATTTCTCTGTATCAAATTTGTTCTTAACTCTCTCAGCTGAATCTTCAACTTCAGTTTTTACAGCTTCCACTACTTCGCTTGCTTGTGCTTCTACTGCTTCTACTGCTTCTACTACAGCATCCTGAGTGGTTGCCGCTGCTTCAGTTGCATCGCCAGCTTCTTCAGTACCAGCTTTATCAGCTTCGCCACATGCGGCTAAGCCCAGTACCAATACAGATACTCCAAACAGTTTAATAAGGTTCATTATTGACTCCCCCAAGGTTGTTAATCTGAATAATTTTCGACTCTGCGGTCAAGGGTACGCAGTCTAATGGCCATTTTCTTAAAAATCTAGGCTTTCAGCCCCATTTTTACTGCAATTTTATCGATAACCATAAAATTCTTATGGACTACCAGCTCAATGAGAACAACTCTCATTGTATGCACCTGAATAAGCCATCAAACTCTGGGAATGTGCACCAAAACAGTACGGAGGCACAATAACATTAACTGAACTATTTAACCGAACTACATGATATAGCCAGTTTTTGTTATAACGGCCAACCCTCTGAATATAAAATGTTGTATTTTATAGTGTTCAAGTCTTGAATCACAATGAACACAGGGCTTTCTAATTCCGTTGAAATCAACCTCAATGCATTCAAACATCCGTAAACTTTATATCGGTAACCTGAATTGATTCTTTAATTTTTGGCCAAGGTAGACTTAACACTACAAAGCATGCGTGGCATCTGGGTGATACTTTACTAGAACGATACAACCTAGGAGGCATCCGACCCTAAAGGCGTTCTCTCTCTGACACAGCTTAGGCAGATGCAGCTTTTACGGGCAGGCTCTCCAGAAAGGCTTAATAACGCCTCGGTAAAGGTTTCAGAGCGACACCAACAATTGGCTCCATCACCAACCTCACAGTTATTAGACTGACCACACAGTGGACACAGACTGGAATCAACAGCCTCGTTATTAGCAACACTCATCACTCACGCCTTTTGAGATATTACACCGCACTATTCAGCCCATCTCGTACAGATTGTCGGCACCATCGTCATAATCGAAAGCGCCCAAGAAAGACATATAATTATCCTTATCAACCCCAGAAACCTTAGGACTGTACTCACACTCAAACAACAAGATAATCCAAGTAACGTCTTCCAGCTTCTTTTTTCTCGCCTTGCTCATCAATACCTCTATATAAGAAGAGGAAAACGAGCACTCACCCGCCGCTTTTTCGATATTCACTCTACCTTCATGAGAGCCGTTGGTTTCCATGTTCTCAGGGTTGAAAAATCGTAGATTAAAGTTATTTGACCACGTATTCGTCGCCCGCGTGTTGTTACGACTAAATGTTTCTTCAAAATACACTTCAGGCACACCTTCATAGGGATGCTGTGAAGCCCAGACTGACACTTTGTGCTTCTTAGAGAAATCGTGACCTTTAACCACCTTAGGCCTCTGTTTTACATTCATGTCCACTTCCTTCTGGCGACAAATACACCATTCACATAATTAAGAAGCCTCTGTGAAACACACAAGCTGACAACTCTAGTCTCTCAGGCCCAGAGTCTAAGTCTAAGCCTAAGCCTAAAATAAGAGGCTACCATCAATTTCACAGAAGCTCTTGCCCAATGTTATTTGCTTCACATTCAGTTAGCGCCCTACTTTTTCCCGGTGCCAATGACGGATCTAACGGTAAGTTACCAATAGCGATCCTATGCAGCGTCAATACCGGGTTCTGGAATCGTCCAAACATGCGCTTAATCTGATGATATCGACCTTCAACAAGACTAACCTCCGCCACAAAATCACTCAAAATATTGAGCTTAGCGGGAAGCGTCGTGATATTTTCATAAGAAAAATACATACCCTCTGCAAAAGCATGAACATAGTCTTCCGTTATGGGTTTCTCCAAGGTCACTCGATACAACTTGGCAATGTTTTTTTCCGGCGTAGTCAAATGCCGCGACCACTGGCCATCATTGGTCAACAACAACAAACCCGAAGAATTAAAATCTAACCGCCCCACTATATGAAGATTCTCTCGATCAGACCTATCCAGTAGATCAATTACCGTTTTGTGTCGCACATCCTTTGTTGCGCTCACTACCCCGGCGGGTTTATTCAGCATGACGTAGCTTGGCGTATTGGCCTGCAACACCCTGTGATCCAACATCACATGGGAAAATTCGCCAATGACCTGGTTAATATCAGTCGCGACACACCCATCCACCAACACTCGTTTCTGAGCCAGCATAGGCCGCACATCACGACGATTTATACCGACCACGCCACTCACAAAGCGATCTAATCGTGCTCGTTTTGATTGCATGGGACATTGTCCAAAATTTAATAGTCAGCGACTAGCAGGTAGCTGTCATGTAGTTATACAAACCAAATTCCATTAGTAAACTGGCAATCCATCCCGTCCAATATCATATGAAGCACTAATCCAACACCAATATAGCGGAGCTTTGGTACCAGGCAAAATACCACATATAACGTTATTGGCAGGAGCTCATGAAGCGGGTGAAAACCAATACTACATCGACTCGGATCATAAATAGGTGTTGCCAACAGGTGATCAACATCCACCAACATTGTGGCCATCATCACCCAAAAGACCACTTTCCAGTTTTTACGAAAGAAAATGCCAGATACGATAGCTGGAACAAGGAAGTGTAGAAAAAGATGAATGCTAAATACCCTTTATTGACGCCTATAGCATGTCAATCTGTCGACGATTAAGTGGTTGGCTGCTCTAACTTTCTTGAACCGCGCAGGCTGTAAGCTAAAATAAAATAGCCCAAAATCCCAGAGGTCAGTGACCCCAAAATGATACCTAAGCGTTCATCAAATAACAGGTTCACACCGGTTTGTTCGAAGGCCAATGAACTGACAAAAAGACTCATGGTAAAGCCAATGCCACAAAGTGCAGAGACGCCATACAGCGTTAGCCAGGAAATACCTCTTGGAAGCGCTGTAAGCTTGAGTTTTACCGCAATCAAACACAGTCCAAAAATGCCAATTTGTTTGCCAAAAAACAAACCGAAGGCAATACCTATTGGAACACTATGAAGAATCTGTTCCGCCCCAACACCCTTGAGGCTAATCCCTGCATTTGCAAATGCAAAAACAGGGAGTACAAAGAAGGCCACAATGGGATGTAAATCATGCTCCATTATTTTTAACGGTGAGATATCTGGGTCTGTTTTGGAACGGATAGGTATAAACATCGCCAGAACCACTCCAGCAAGAGTAGCGTGCACCCCAGACTTCAATGTTGCTACCCACATAATAGTCCCCACCAAAATATAGGGACTACTGTGAATGACATTACGTTTATTCAAACACATCAGCGCCAGAATGCTGCAAGCAACAACAATCATCGCTGCAAATGAGATTTCAGCGGTATAAAAAATGGCGATAATAACAATTGCGCCAATATCATCAAATATTGCCAGAGAGGTAAGAAATATTTTTATTGAAATGGGTACACGAGAACCTAGCAAGGCTAAAACACCCAGCGCAAAGGCTATATCTGTTGCAGCGGGTATTGCCCAGCCTTGCATCGCAATTGGGTCATGGCTGTTAAAATAAATATAAATCACGGCAGGAACTAACATTCCGCCAACTGCCCCAATGCCTGGCAAAATGATATTACGCTTATCTGAAAGCTCACCTTCAATAAGCTCTCTCTTCAATTCAAGGCCAATCAAAAAAAAGAAAATTGCCATTAGCCCATCATTAATCCATAGCAATAATGGCTTGGCTACCTCTAAAGCACCAATACTAATGACCACAGGAATGGAGAGTAAAAGTTCGTACGCCGACTGTAGAGGGGTATTTGCACAGACCAGCGCAAGCAATGCCGATGACATCAATAATATGCCGCCTGCTGACTCAAGTTTTAAAAACGATACGACAGATGATTCAGGTGGGTTTTGCATAATTATTTCGCTATCTAGCCGTTAAGATAATAAGTGGTTTAAACCACTTTTTCTTATGAGTGATACCTGCTGTTCTTATGAGTGATACCTGCTGTGTATTTATAACAACTCTTTTCAAAATATACATGCGTAAATAAAAAAAGGCCGGGGATCAATCCCTTCTAAATATTAGAAATTATCGATTTCCGGCCCTGACATTCTATTGTCAATTTAGTACAGCATTTATATCTAGTCAGAATCTCTTATATTGAGCCTTTTTTTAGGAGCTCTATTTTTGGAGTTCTTTTTAGAGTCTATTACTTAGCGTCACCCATAGGGGCATTCCACATACCAGTTTCTTTCAACGCTGTTGTACAAGCCGCAGTCACTTCAGCTTCATTTGCCTTCAGGCAATTCAAGATTGCCCCATCACCTGGTTGAACATCAAGGCAGAATTTATCAGCATCTGCTTCACAGGACATCAGTGAATATTCAATAGCCGCAACACCCTGTTTGATTGCCATCGCAGCTTCCACGATACCCATTTTACAAGAGTCAGTCAGGCTTTCTTCATAGGCCATCATACACATAAAGGCTTTTTTACTTTTTGGGTCCAGGCCTGGGCAGTATTTTGCTGAATCTTCATCACAACCCTTGAGGTCAGCCTCTATAGTTATCACGCCTTTTGACAGTTTTTCTTTCAGCCCCGACCTTCTTCAGCCATAGCAGGATTGAAAAAAAACATTGATGTCAGAATAAAAATGGATATTGCTCTAATCGTTTTCATTTAATATTTCCTAATTATATTGATTGAAAATTTCGCATATTCGCCAGTGGTAGTCTTATCTACTACTTTTGCCCTGTCTCATACCAACGTGGGCGCCATCATACATTAGTCCAAGGATATCCTGTCAATAGGGCCCCCAAAGTACATACAAGCGCCAAAAGGTATACCTGCCATCTAAGACTGCTCTTTTAATGCTACATATGAACTGGACCTAGAGCCTTGGTCAATCCAGAAAGACTGGCACCTAATCTGGTATAGGGTAAGAGTTACTGCCGTAGGTAAAGGCATGGCGTAATTACCTTGTGCATAAAAAAACGGGCTGTATCTACAGCCCGTTTTCTACCCTACCAAAATCTATTTTCTAACATTTTCTATCATTCTCTCTACTTCACGAGCGGCAATATCCTTACTGCCAAGCCCTATAGCAATAGCGGCCCCAATGCCCAAGGCACCCAAGATGATACCAAAGGCCATATTGATAATATCTTCGGCCAAACCAATTTGACGCAATGCCATTGCAGTAGACAAAACTAAAATAGCAATTCTTGCTAGGTTACCTGCAACTGGAGCAATTCCAGCACCTGCTATCAAACTGCTTACTTTGTTGGCAATAAGGATACCTACACCCAGAATTATAGCCCCCAACACGACCTGGAAGGCAAAGCCAATCAACACTGACACAATATCACCGAGAGGCTGGAAGCCTAATAGCTCAGTAGCGCCCAGAATCGCAAATAGAATGACTCCAATTAAGACTAGACTACCTACATATTGGCTAGGTGTTTTAGCCATTTCAGCCCTCAGCCCTGTTTTAGCAACCAGGCCATCAAAACCACCCGCTGTGAGCAGGTCACTTACCAAGCCTGCTATCAGCTTGCCTACATAGTATGAGATGACGAGCACGAGAATTGCTGAGAGGATGCCGGGAACTGCCATAAAGATCATATCTATCATGTTTTTAGCAGGGGAAGAAATGGCCTCAATTTTCAAAGCATCCAATGATTGAACAATCACCAATAGCAGTATAACTGTATACGAGATGGTACCCACCAAACCAGAAACTGTCTGAGTCATACCCGCTTTTTCACTGAGATGATCAGCACCTGTAGCCACTAATAAGCTGCTAACAATCTGACGTACGATGCGTGCTACAAAACAACCAATAATAAAGATGAGGCCTGCAGCAAATATATTCGGCAAATAGGTAAATAACTCGCTGAACATATCCTGCAATGGTGTTACCAGGCTTTCCATGCCCAGAGTACCTAACACCATCGGCAAGAAGAGCAAGAAAACGAACCAATAACCTGCATTGGCCAAGGACCCACCTACTGAAGAATGGTTTTCACCCTCTTCATCCAAGTCATCGAGCCGCTTGTCTAAGTTAAACATCTCGGCAGCTTTAGATATACCCAGTTTTAACCCGCTAGCCAACAGCCAAGCTAGGATCAATAATCCCAGCGCAGCTCCCAATTTTGGCAAGTAGGCAAATATCTCTGTGAGAAAGGTATTAATTGGCTGTGCTACGGTTTCTAGGTTCAGCTTGTCAAAGAACGTAACGATACCGTAAGACATAATAATCCAGAAGCCTAAACCCGCCAGAATACCCTCCACAGGAAAGTCATCTTTTAAGCCCACTGTTTTTACAAAACGGTTATCGATATCCGTTTTTTCCATCAGCTTACGAATAATGGAGCGGACAATACGAGCACCGATATAAAAGGCTAAAAGAAATAGTAAAGCGATAATAAAATTGAGAATAGGGCCGCTATAGTCAGCCCATAATCCATTGATATATTCCATGATCTACCCCATGTACAATTTAAATGAATTTCTTATAATCAAGTTAAAAGTAACCTATTAATTTTTAATTTCTAGCTTAGGATATTATTGTATCTTCAAATCAATTAAAAAAGAGCAATGCCCCTGATGCCACTTCAACCGCAAACCTAGCACCGACCACCTGCTCCTAGACTAGTAAAAATATGGGTATTTATCCGCTAATTTTACTAGAATTAGTGGGTATTGGTAGATCAGCTTTTGATGCATTTTCAAGCTGCTTTCTGATGTCAAGCAACACCTCATTGACGTCATCACCTGCAAACTCTATCGATAGAGATTATAGTTTTATATACCAAACTTAAGTTTTCGAGCGGCCGATAATGAACCAGTGGTTAATCAGCGTAGCAGAGCTTCATCAACTAGAAGGCAGCAATATTGTTATTTTTGACTGCCGGTTTTCATTAGCCGATCACAACATGGGGAAAACCCTCTATCAGCAAGGTCATATTCCCGGGGCCCGTCATTTAGATATGGAAAAAGACCTTTCGGGCCCAAAAGGCTCACATGGTGGGCGCCACCCTCTTCCTGAAACCGAGGTGTTTTCAGCCCGAATAAGACAATGCGGGGTCAACCAGAATACGTTTATCGTGGCCTACGATAATAACCGCCTGGCTGGCGCAGCACGTTTATGGTGGCTGCTGGGGTACTTTGGGCACCATCGAGTGAAAATACTGGATGGCGGGTTATCTGCCTGGGAAGCAGCCGGGTTTTCCGTAACAGATGATGACCCTACGTCGAGTGAGGGTGATTTTGAAGCTCGAGAGAACCCCTCGCTGGTGGTAGACCACCACTGGGTGAGAAAACACTTAACCAGTCGACCTATTACGCTGATTGATTCACGGGAAGCACCTCGTTATCTTGGCCGTGAAGAGCCCATTGATCCTGTCAAAGGGCATATTCCTGGAGCCGTCAATGCCCCGTGGCAGCAGGTGACTAACGAAGCTGGGTTTACCTGGCCTCAGGAGCAACAACAGAAAATCTGGCAGGCTCTACCTATAGCCGACAACCCCGTGGTGTATTGTGGTTCAGGTATTACTGCATGCGTTAATTTGTTGTCGTTATCGCTGGCTGGCGTGGATAATGCGCGGCTTTATGCGGGAAGCTGGAGTGACTGGTGTAGCTATCCCGCGAATCCCATAGAACCTCCTAGAACAGAGCCGCCAGAACTTGAATCAACACAAATAGAGCCGCCCTAGCCATTATGATTTTTCTTATATTATTTATTGGTGGGGGTATTGCCTGGTTTATCAGTACAGTAGCCGCCGGTGGCGCCGCCATGCTGATGATTCCTGTACTCAGTTTAATGTTAGGCCCCCAAGTGGTAGCACCGGCCATTAGCCTAGGTGCCTTTCTGGCCAACCCTTCCCGGGCCTGGCTATTCAGAACTCATATTAACTGGCAGGTAAGTCGCTGGCTCATACCAGGCAGCCTAGCTGGCGCAGTGCTCGGCGCCTGGGCCTTTACTCAAATTTCGGCCCAATGGATTCAGATAGTGCTTGGGCTATTTTTAATCTCAACGGTGTTCCAGTATCAATTTGGCAAGTCTAAACGCTCGTTTGTAATGAAGCGCCGCTGGTTTTTTCCACTGGGGCTGTCTGTGTCTTTTCTATCTGGCGTAGTCGGTGGGACTGGACCAGTACACAACCCCTTTATGCTGAATTATGGGTTGGAAAAAGAGCAACTAGTGGCAACTAAAGCAATGAACTCACTGGTGATGCAGTTGACCAAATTAATTGCCTATACCGGGTTTGGCGCAATGACACTGGAAATTGGCACCTATGGGCTCATTATCGGTATCGGTGGCGCTCTCGGTGCATGGATTGCCAGCCACCATCTGAAGAACATCAACCCTGATCGTTTTCGACTTTATACCCTTATTTTGATGCCTATATGTGGCGTACTACTATTGAGCAAGGCATTCGCTTAGTCATAACGCTACGCCTCCCCATTTACTCTGTTCACTGGCTCCTTCATCTATCTTTGTCTATACCTATAGAGTGTCTCTTCATGTTAATCGCTATCTCTTCTTACTGTGTGATATGAGATTGCGAGTGCGTATTTAAACGAGGTAAGGCGATAAAGGTGGGGTTATGAAAGAAGCTACGGATAAAATCATTGAATTACTAAACAAAATTATGGAAACAGAGCTGGCAGGTGTCGTTCGTTATAACCACTATGCGCTGATGGTATTTGGTTTTGGTCGGATACCCATCGTCAGCTGGTTGCGTTCGGAAGCAAATAACAGCCTGCTTCATGCGCAGGAAGCCGGTGAGCTAATTACCTCTCTCGGTGGGCACCCCTCACTAGGTATAGGCCCACTGCTTGAAACTCACCAACATGACATTGGCGATATTCTTCGCGAGTCGCTGGAACACGAGTCTAGAGCAAAAGCACTCTACTACAAACTGCTTGAGGAGGTTAAGGACAGCTCCCTAATGCTGGAAGACTACGCCCGCCAGAAAATCTCCGAAGAAGAAATGCATGAAGGCGAAGTGAATAAAATGCTACGTCGCCCCGGTGACATTGCAGCCTATAACGCATAGGTTTTCGTAATTTAAACGGTTTTCTCTGGATAACCTGAACTTGTACGCCTAGGGCCGGCCTTAGGCGTACCTATATTCAAGCTGATTACCCTCGGGCTACTGCCGAGATAGGCTTGCCGTCAATGGCAGGGCCATCGAGGGGTAATCCGTAATCACACTATCAATCTTCAAGCGGTTCAAGTTTTTAATCACACTAGCATCGTTGACCGTCCAGACAGACACATGCAGTCCCTTCCGCCGAGCATGCCCAACATTGATCAAATTACACACACTCCAACTCAATGCCAGTAAGCTACAGTTAAATCGATCAAGGACTGGAAACGGATTGAGATTCATTGAGATAAATCCCCTAGGGATATGAGGCGCAATAGTCATCAACTGCTGAAGCAATGTCAGGCTGGATGAAGTGATAACAATACGTTCAACTGAAGACTCGGTGGGGAACTTCTCAGCCAGCAACTCAGCTACACGGTTCATCTGAGCGGTTGAGCCCGTTTTTACTTCTAACTGATACCCCTTGATTTCGGGTGTCGCCTTCAGCATGGCATCCAATGTCACGATACCGGTATCTCGTTTATTGGGCCAAGGTGTACCACTGCGGCGCGCATCCATTTTCTTCAACTCTGCCACAGTATAGGTACTCACCTTGCCTTGCTGATCAGTGGTTCGATTAACCGTATCATCGTGAAGCATCACCAGCTGATCATCTTTCGATAAACGCATATCCAATTCAAGATATTGAACTCCACGTGCTATGGCATGCTTACACCCAGCAATGGTGTTTTCGGGTGCCTCGCCGCCCGCACCCCGGTGACCATAGACCAGCATACTGTCTTTCCTTTGAGGTAATCCGAGCATCAACGTCGCCTTCCCTTTTGTGTATGATGGCCATTACCGCACAAGCGCTAATCTTTTGTCATTCGATTTGTGTCGCGAGACAAACCATCAACATACTTTATCACCACGATCATCAGACCATGAATATGCAAACATTATCAAACCGCTATTTTGTTATGCGTCATGGTCAAAGTGAAGCCAATGTCGCCGGTATTATTGTTAGCAATCCTGCAGTGGGATGCGCCTCCTACGGACTCACTGAAACGGGAAAGCAACAGGCCGCCAAGTCCATCAGTCAGTCATTGCAACTTGAAGACACTATCCGTATTTATAGCTCAGATTTTTTGCGTGCCAAAGAAACAGCTGAAATTGTCCACAAATTACTACATGGAAAACACCCTCTCCATTTCACACCACAACTTCGAGAACGGTTCTTTGGTGATCTAAACGGCCTTGGCGACAACAACTATCAAAAGGTATGGACCCTGGACCAGACTGACCCCAATCACCATCAATACGGGGTTGAGAGCGCTAACCAAGTGGTCACACGCACGAAGGGCCTGATCGATGAGTTAGAGAGCCAATTTGAGAATGAAACCATTTTACTGGTAGCCCACGGTGATGTGTTACAGCTACTCCAAACCTGGTTCCAAGGCGTTTGTGCCAGCCAGCACCGGCAGTTACCACATTTGGATACTGCCGAAATACGCCATTTGAAACCCATCTAGCGGTTGAATACCGAGAAGCCTTAACCTGGGCACGTAACCCCCGTCCCACCAAGCCCGCAATAACCGCCCGGGTTTTTCGCCAAATATTGTTGGTGATAATCCTCGGCATAGAAAAACGCCTTATCGCGAGCAATTTCAGTAGTAATCGACTGATACCCCGCCAATTTTAGCTTTTCCTGATAGCTGTCCCGGCTCTGTGTAGCAAGGCTTAACTGTGTTGAATCCTGGCAATAAATAGCAGATCGATATTGCGTACCCTGATCATTCCCCTGACGCATCCCCTGAGTGGGGTCATGGGCTTCCCAAAATACGTTTAATAATTGCGGAAAGCTCAGAATTGATGGGTCATAAACCACCAACACCACTTCCGTATGCCCCGTTAGCCCGGAGCAAACCTCTTCGTAAGTAGGGTTTTCAGTGTATCCCCCGGCATAACCCACAGCCGTCGTATAAACACCCTCTTTCACCCAAAAACACCGCTCTGCGCCCCAAAAACAGCCGAGGGCAAACACCACCTGCGCCATACCATCCCGGAATGGCGGCACAATAGGCGCACCACTTACATAATGTCGGTCATTAACCACCATTGGAGTCGAACGACCGGGAAGCGCCGCCTGCGGATCAACCATTTGTGCCTTATTGTGATTTTCGAACATATCTCATCAACTCCACAAGGTGGTAAAAAACATGTCTTACCGATACTCTAGTCCAATAATCTAATCCGGTGCTCTAAACACAGACATGCACTCATTATTGATTAAATTCTGAAGGAAACGTTCCATGATTGAACTCTACACTGCAGCCACGCCCAACGGCCACAAAATCAGCATTGCACTAGAGGAAATGGGGCTACCCTACAACGTTCATCATCTGAAACTGAGTAAAAACGAACAAAAAGAGCCCGAATACCTAAAGCTGAATCCCAATGGACGAATTCCCACCATTATTGACCGTGACAACGATGATTTCGTGGTGTTCGAATCCGGCGCAATTTTAATGTATCTAGCGGAAAAAACCGGCCAACTATTACCGACTGATTCCAAAGAGCGTTCTCGCGCCATTCAATGGCTGATGTTTCAAATGGGTGGTATTGGCCCCATGATGGGACAAGCCAACGTCTGGTTCCGTTACTGGGATGAAACCTACCAACCCGCCATCGACCGCTACCAAAACGAAACGAAACGCTTATTTGGCGTGATGGACGGGCATCTCAAGGGCCGTGAATATCTCACCGATGAACTCAGTATTGCCGATATCGCCAACTGGGCCTGGGTAAGAATTTATGATTGGTCCGGCGTACCCATCGACAACTTCCCACACCTTTCCGCCTGGCTAGACCGACTCGACCAACGCCCTGCCTTTCAAAAAGGCATTAACACACCGCCGTCTGAATATGAACAAGAGGCTAAAGCGGATGATTTTGTGAAGGGTGCAAGGAATATGCTGCTGAAGTAATACGTTGTTATGAAATTGAGGCTGTACAGCCTAGTTTACGTGCCGTGCCTATGGGTTAAGCGACTTAAGAAAAGCTTAAGTAACGCATGCTAGGATAAATATCCTTGCCCAACTAAGTTGTGGAAACAATCATCAAACACCTCTTCTTTAAATGCCTAATTGGTTTCCTTGGGCTTGTGCTCTTGGCTATGTGTGTACTGCGTTTTGGGGTTCTTATTCACCACGACAAAAAGAACAATGCCGTACTAATACCAGGCCCTTACAACGTTCCCGATACAATCCGGAAAATCCACACTGCTGCATTTGTTGCCGACATGCATGCTGACTCACTCCTATGGCACCGCGACCTTCGCAAGCGCTATACCCGAGGCCAGGTAGACTTACCACGTCTGGAAGATGGCGGTGTTGATCTGCAAGTATTCGGTGTGGTCACCAAAGTACCAAAACCCATAAACTTTTTTATCAACAGCGGCGATACCGATAGTTTACCGTTGCTATTTCTCGCCTCATGGCGATCACCCGCAACATGGTTTAACCCGAAAGAAAGAGCACTGGCGCAAGCCAGAGAAATTATGCAATTAGCCAATACATCGCAGCTCACGCTTGTACTTCGCAAGCAAGATATATCGGCAAAAGGTATCAAGGGGCTGCTCGCCCTAGAAGGTATGCACGCATTCAACGGCGAAGAAACGTCACTCAACGACCTCTATTCTGCCGGGTTCAGAATGATGGGGCTGACCCACTTTTTTGATAACGAAATAGCGGGATCCGTTCATGGCATCGACAAGATCGGACTCACCGAATTAGGCCGCGCTCTTATTCCTCAAATGGAAACACTTGGTATAACCATAGACCTCGCTCATGCCTCGGATGTCGCGTTCGATGAAACACTCGACCTTGCCACCAAGCCAGTCGTTGTCTCTCATGTGGGTGTTGCTGGCACCTGTCCCGGCTCACGTAGTTTGACGGACGACCAGTTACAACGCATTGCCGAAAATGGCGGCGTTATAGGTGTAGGATTCTGGAAGAGAGCCATTTGCGATGTTAGTGTGAAAGGTATTACCGCCGCCATACGCCATGCCATTAAAGTCGCAGGCGTTGATCACGTCGGTCTCGGATCGGATTTCGACGGCAATGTCACCACCCCATTCGATACGACCGGCTTACCAATGCTTACCGAGGCACTACTTGCTGCAGGGTTGCCAGAAGAAGATGTACTCAAGGTACTCGGTGGTAATGTACGTCGAGTACTTACTACTAACTTACCGGATTAGAGCTTTTAAATTAAGATGGGGCTATTTTATGTTTATAGAGTTTTCATACCGATATAAAATTAAAATTTACCCTACTTATTCTGCTACTTATTTTTTTATGGGTATAAAGCGGATTGGCTGGGCTGTTCTTGTTGCGGTTCTTGGTGCGGGAAATGCTATGGCAATAGAGGAAGCCGAATACCTAATCGTACTCAAAGAGCAAAGCTTCGAGGTACGTCAGTATGAGATGCACGTTCTTGCAGAAACCATAGTAGACGGAGACCTTGAAAGCGCAGGGAACAAGGCCTTTAGCCCGCTGTTCAAATACATTTCTGGCAACAACAAATCCCGGCGAAAAGTCGAAATGACGGCACCCGTTACCCAAGAGACCGTAAGCGAAAAAATTGACATGACTGCACCTGTCGGCCAACAGCGTAAGGATGGCAGGTGGGCCGTGAGCTTTATGATGCCCTCATCCTATTCGATGGAGACACTCCCGGTACCAACGGATCCTAACGTGACCTTGCGTCAAGTTCCTGTGCGATACATTGCGGCCATCAGGTACTCTGGCTTCTGGAGTGAAAAAAATTACCGCCGTAATTTGGACAACCTGAATAGTTGGATGGAGAAGCAACATCTCAGCGTGGTTGGAGACCCCATATGGGCACGATATAACCCACCCTTCATGCCATGGTTTTTGAGGAGGAATGAAATCTTAGTGCCCGTTGAGTGGCATGAAATTAAAGCTCAAAAAAAGTAGGAAAAAGGAAAAAGTTGTACCTGACCCTACTTTTTTTATTCCTGTATCTATAAATATCAAGGACTTACGATCTTCCATTCGGTGATATAGTGCCATTGGCCGCTGATCTTGGGAATAGACGGCGAAAGGATGTGCCAACACTTTATTTTACTCGCCTAATAGCCCACTTCAGTACCTTCAGCCGCTCCTGACTCTCGTTGCCATAACGCATATGTTCATACACGGAGTTAATGGCTTTAACCTCCCGAGCCAGATCTGGCCGCTGTTCCGCAACTCTTTGTGCGTAGGCTCTTGGCCCCTCACCTGAGATGCGGGGAATACCTGCTTTTGCCAATTTTTTACATAATTGTAAAAAAGCTCGATCCAGTTCATCGTGTTTAGAGCTAAACCTGTGCCTTAACTGCCAAAGGGCCAACAAGCCCAGCATGCCCCCACCGCCTATCAGCAGAGCCAATGCAATTCTTAGGGGGCTGTAACTACCCAGCCACTTTTCCAGTAGGTTTTCCTGTATCGCGTCGTAACCCAATACCCATCGCGCCCAGCTGTAGTTCAGCGAATCCAGTTGCAGTCGAATATTATTAAGCCAATTAATATGTCGAAAGCGCATCAGCGACAGGGGGGAATCGGCTAAAAACCCTTCTTTATCCCGTAGAGCTTCTTCTAGGTTGGCTTCAATGCGTTCTGGAGCCACTGCTGCTGTGGGATCAACCCTGACCCACCCTTCGCCCGCTAGCCAGACTTCAGCCCAGGCGTGGGCATCGTATTGGCGTACCAACAGATAGTTATCCGGGTGTCGCTCCCCGCCCTGGTACCCGGCAACCACTCTGGCGGGGACACCGGCTGCACGCATAAAGAAGACAAAACTACTGGAGAAGTGCTCACAAAAACCACGTTGGGTCTCAAATAAAAACTCATCCACACTGTGCTTACCTAATAGCGGCGGCTGCAATGTGTAGACGAATTTTTCGTTATAGAGGCCAAGCACTTTCCGGACCAATGCCTTATCGTTACTGTTTTGTCGTCGCCAACGTTGGGCCAGTTCCACGGTACGCGGGTTATAGCCCCGGGGTATTTGAAGTTCGGTGGCCCGGCGGTAATCCGATACATCATTGGCGGCTATTTTGTAATCGAGCCAGCTATCCACCTCGTACTGTTTTTTTGTGGTGACGGAGGTGGAGGACAGAAGCCGAAAGTCGCGGGTTAGAGCAATGCCGGTGCTTTTGGGGAGCGGCGTAGGCAGGCTATAGAGCCAGGGTTGTTGGGATGGTTCCATCACGACACTGTAGTGAAGGGGTTGCCCTAGGCGCTCTATCAGTGAATCCCAAGGTTGGGTTTGCCGACCAAACCACTGCAATATGCCACCCTTATCAAAACCACCATAATTAAAGTCATCCGGGGCAGACCGCGACCACTGACGGCCATCGAAATTTGAAAGAACGAGCCCTCGCCAATAAAGCGTGTGCTGACGGGGTATTGCGCCGTCAAAACTCACTCGAAAGGCTAAATCGGCAGATCGCCCAAGGCGGCTAAAATCCCCCGGTGTCATGGTGTCGGTGACGCCGGTTTTTGCGCTGTGGCTCTGGATCGGTACCGCCCAAAGAGAACCCAGCCGGGGCATGATGATGAACAGCAGCATCATCAGCGGTATGGCTTGTAACAATAGGACAGCAGCCTTCATTAAAGGCCGTAATGGCTGGATTTTGGTATCCCCTTGATGCAACCCAACCAGCGCCGCTGTCACGAGTAAAAAACAACCCAGAATGTACGCTGCATTGCCTATACTCTGATCAAACAACGCTTGTACCGCTGCGACAAAAAATGCCAAGAAGACAACGAGAAGTGCATCTCGCCGGTGTTCCATTTCCAATAATTTTAAGGCGTAGGTCGAGACCAACAGCGCCACCATTGGCTCTAAACCAATCAGGTGGCTGCCGTATTCGAGAAACAACCCCGCCAGACACAGGGCCAGCAGGCTCAGTTTTATCCAGCGGTTTGGGGTTGGCCAGGCACCTCGATAACGCTGTACTCGACAAATTATGGCGACTAATGCCGCCACTATGATCCAATGTGGTAGGTGAGCCGAATGAATGAAAATTACGGCTACAAAAGCAAGCAACAGCCAGATCAGGGCATGTCTATTAATTTGCCATGAGGGGATCACAGTGGCTTTTTCCTAAACGGCTGTTCCTCTTCATCCCCCCTGCTTGGCTCTTCAAATAGGGCCAGCTCACGGAGTATTTTTAGTCGATGTTCCTCGTTATTATCTGGCAATATTTCTATACCTGGCAACCTTAAACCATAGGCCTTATCGGTAGCTGAAACCTGTAACAGGCTGCCACAAAGTCGGGATAAACGGGTCTCGCGATCCAGCCCGGGAAAATCATTCCAATCAAGCCAGATTCGCTCATCCTGATAATCTGCATAGTGCTTGGTATACATGCCCTGTTCTTTGGCATATTGCTTCCAGGCAATTTTTTTCAGTGAATCGCCCTGCTGATAATTATTAAGGCCGACAAAATCTTCACTGCCATCACCCATTTGCAGTGGGCCATTGCCCCGACTCTGAGCGTTAACGGTTTCGGGTGAAGTAAAAATGGGTTGAGGATAAATAAGACACCCGATGTCGAGGTCCAACTTGGTCCAGACTCTCAATAAACCTAGGGGGTAGGCACTTTCAAGCGTTAATCTTCCCGGATTATAAATTCCGCGTCTTGGGGCATACAGTGGTACCTTTACGTGGATATATTCTTGATCATGGAGTGTTGTCGCCACCGCTTCCTCTCCCAGAAAAGAAAGGCTCAAGCTTTCACGATAACGAGACTGCTCTTGGTGCAATACCAACTCAACAACCAATTGCTCTCCTGCAAATGCAGGTGTTGCTCTGACAAAACTCAGCTTCAGCCCCGATAGATTAGAAAAACTATGGAGAATGGTGATAACAAAAACTGATATCAAAAGACAGGTAATGGCAAACACCACATTGTTTTCATAATTGGTGGCCATTAACCAACAAATCAAAACCAACAGTAAAAAGCCAAAACCTGCTTTGGAGGGAAAGATAAACAAACTGCGGTTGTTCAGCGCGATGGAACGAGAAGGTGGGATACGGCCATAAACCCAATGGGAGAAGTGGTAGCGGAAAAACTTGCCGAACCTCTCAACCATCGTCTTAACTCCTGTTTAAAGCTCCGTATCCGATACTGCTAGATAATATCCACAGAATTGAGCACACGTTGAACCAACACTTCGCCAGACTGACCTGAAGATTCTGCTGACCCACGCAATCGATGCCCGACAACGCTCGGCAACACGGCTTGAATATCTTCTGGAATGACGTATTGGCGACCCTGAATCAATGCCCAAGCACGAGCACACTGTAATGTCGCTAGGGCTCCACGGGGTGATAACCCGGACATGAACATAGGGTCATCACGGGTAAATTGAACCAGCCGTTGTAAATAGTCGACGAGACTGTCAGATACCGTTACCTGTAACACTTGCTGCTGGATTTTCAACAGTTGCTCTGACGATATGACTGCTGGAATATGAGCAAGCTGCTTTCGTGGGTCTTCACCTGACAGCATTTCTCGCTCTGAAGCCGGGTCTGGATAACCCAGTTCAATTCGCATTAAAAAACGATCCAACTGGGACTCTGGCAAAGGGAAGGTGCCGGCCTGTGTGCTTGGGTTTTGTGTAGCGATAACAAAGAATGGCTCAGGCAATGGGCGAGTCTCACCCTCAACGGTAGCCTGCCCTTCAGCCATGGCTTCCAATAATGCACTTTGGGTTTTAGGTGTGGTGCGGTTAATTTCGTCCGCCAGTAATAGCTGATTAAAAATAGGGCCGGGGTGAAATTCAAACTGTGCTTTGGTTCTATCGTAGATAGAAACCCCGAGAATATCGGCGGGAAGTAAGTCACTGGTGAACTGGATACGACTGTAGGAGAGGCCCAGAACCTTAGCCAAAGCATGGGCCAAGGTGGTCTTTCCCATGCCGGGTAGGTCTTCTATCAGTAAATGCCCCTGAGCAAAAAGGCACGCTAGCGATAAAGTAATTTGTTGTTGTTTGCCTATCAGCACCTTGCTGACATTGGCAATAACTGCATCAACTACTTTTTGCATGATGCCCTCTAATCCACTGGCATTTTATAGGTACTAG
>Ga0129324_10000262_pt1 | contig 38001 bp, 32 predicted proteins | sample CPBDNA_7_FD_96879 | JGI IMG/M metagenome (GOLD analysis project Ga0129324, IMG submission 96879) | Freshwater to marine salinity gradient microbial communities from Chesapeake Bay, USA - CPBay_Spr_15_0.2_DNA | ecosystem: Environmental > Aquatic > Marine > Coastal | place: USA: Chesapeake Bay...
AGCAAAATTGGTCTCGGTGACGAACCGTAATGTTGTAGAAAAGGGTGCGCGCCCCGAACTGGCAGAAGCTGATGTTGTGGTCAGTGGAGGCCGGGGTGTTGGTGGAGCGGAAGGCTTCGGGGTGATCGAGGCGCTAGCTGACAGTCTCAATGCGGCGGTTGGTGCGTCTCGCGCGGCCACGGATGCCGGTTGGTACCCGCATCAATTCCAGGTGGGACAAACAGGCAAGACCGTTTCGCCTTCGCTCTACATTGCAAACGGAATCTCGGGTGCAATTCAGCATCGCGCTGGGATGCAAACATCCAAGGTGGTCATTGTGGTCAACAAGGATTCCGAAGCACCAATTTTTGAGTTGGCCGATTTCGGAGTTGTGGGAGACTTATTCTCGGTCGTTCCCCAATTGACCGAGGAAATCGCTAAACGCAAATAATCGGGATTGTTGTAATCGGGACGTTAGGTAGTATTCGGGACTGTGCAACGCGTTTACCTTGATCATGCGGCAACTACGTTAATGCTGCCGCAAGCACGCGCAGCTTGGCTTGAGGTATCTGAGCGTGTGGGTAACGCTTCGAGTCTGCACACATCGGGTCGCGCGGCTAGGCGCGTTGTGGAATCAGCTCGCGAGTCAATTGCAGATGATTTAGGGATCAGACCCTCCGCCGTAATTTTTACGGGCGGTGGCACGGAATCCGATAACCTCGCAGTAAAGGGCTTGTATTGGGCACGTTGCGCCCAGATGGGGAAAAGTTCTCGCACAATTGTCACTAGCGCCATTGAGCATCACGCAGTGCTGGATCCTGTTGTGTGGCTGAGTGAACATGAAGGCGCCGTTGTTGAGTTCGTGAATACTGATGGGCAAGGGCGCGTCAGTGTCACAGAAATAGAAAGCGCACTAACGCGCGGAGACGTGGCGCTTGTTTCCATCATGTGGGCAAATAATGAAATCGGTGCGATCCAGCCAGTTCACGAGATCGCAGAACTGTGCAAGAAGTTTGACGTCCCATTTCACACTGATGCAGTTCAAGCCCTGGGTCAACTGCCCCTTCGGCTTGGGGATCTTGAGGCGACCGCAGTGACAATTAGTAGTCACAAAATTGGTGGACCGGTTGGGGTTGGTGCACTCATTGTTGATCCATTTGCAAAATTCACACCGGTACTTCATGGTGGGGGTCAAGAGCGCGAAATTCGCTCTGGGACATTTGACCCAGCATCAATTGCCGCATTCGCTGCCGCAATTCATTACTCAGTCTCCGACCTCGATGACCATGCCGCAAGGCTGCGTGAATTGCAGGAGTATCTGATCGCGGCTGTAACCAGCGCGGTGCCGGAGGTAATACTCAATGGCCCGAATCCCGGTGATGCACGTTTACCCAACAACGCGCATTTCTCATTCCCCGGTTGTGAAGGCGACTCATTATTAATGCTTCTCGATGCTGCCGGCATTGATTGCTCAACGGGTTCGGCGTGCACTGCTGGCATCCCTGAACCGAGTCATGTCTTACTGTCCATGGGAGTGGATGAAAAAACAGCGCGCGCTTCACTGCGCTTTAGTCTGGGCCGGGACAGTTCCAAAGAAGGTATTGATCAATTGGCTCAGGCTTTGCCTGGAGTCGTTGAGCGGGCACACCGTGCAGGGTCAGTGTCAGCATGAGTGCGATGCGAGTGATCTCGGCAATGAGCGGGGGAGTTGACTCCTCCGTGGCTACCGCGCGCATGATCGACGAAGGCCATGAAGTTGTTGGGATTCATCTAGCGCTGTCTCGTACGGATTCAAACGGTAAAAGTCGAGGGTGTTGCACACTCGATGACGCACGAGATGCCCGCCGTGTTGCGGACAAATTGGGGATCCCTTTCTATGTGTGGGATTTCTCTACCGAATTTGCCGAGAGTGTGATGGACAACTTCCACGCAGAATACGAGCAAGGACGCACACCAAACCCGTGTTTGCGCTGTAATGAAAAAATCAAGTTCAGCGCCGTGCTTGATCGAGCGCTCGCGCTTGGCTTCGATGCCGTTGCTACAGGGCACTACGCTCAAATAGAGCACGGACCAGACGGGGTTGAACTGCATCGAGCAATTGATCCGCTCAAGGATCAGTCCTATGTTTTGGGTGTCTTGACCCAGGTTCAATTAGCCCATTCACTGTTTCCACTCGGTGGGGATACCAAGGTTCAGATCAGGGAAGAAGCACTCGAGCGTGGCCTGATCACAGCCAAGAAGCCCGATAGCCATGACATTTGCTTCATTCCCGATGGAGACACTGCGGGATATCTGGTTCGCAAACTCGGGGAGCAGCCCGGGGACATCACGGACGCGTCAACGGGTGAAGTCCTTGGTCGCCACAGCGGGACATTCACGGTGACCATTGGGCAGCGCCGGGGGCTCAATTTGACCGTTCCCGCCGAAGACGGGGCTCCTCGATACGTAGTAGATATTGACCGTGCGAGCGGAACGGTGATTGTGGGAGCGCCCGAACTACTTGATGTTGACTTCATTCGGGCTATCAATCCCATTTGGGCGGGAGCTCCGTTGGGGGAGGTGGCCGTTGACGTCAGTACTCAGGTGAGAGCGCATGCTGAGCCGGTTCCGGCAAGTGCATATGTTCACGACGGGGAATTGATTATTGAATTGCACGAGCCAATCAGAGGATTAGCACCTGGCCAAGCCGCAGTCATTTACTCTGGCACCAAAGTACTAGGTTCAGCCACGGTTGCGAGCACTAATCGAGTCGGTCAGAACAATTCGTTGCATGGAAGTTGACAGTGTCTAATGCCAGGGCATCAGCTTTAGGTGTTCTTCCGGGAGTGTCCGCACAAGAAGCAGCACAGGTGGTTGCGGGTGAATTTTCCAATGCAATATTTCTACCCGTCTTGCCAGAGCGTGGACCGGGGGCGGACCCCGTTGGACGCACCGCAGGGATGCTCAGTGCAATTAGTAGCGACTTTTCGACAAATGTTGTTCCATCGGGATGGCAGATTTCTCGGACACAGGGTATCGACATGCAACGGGCCCATGACTTCCTGCGGCAGGATCAAGACGCTATCGAAGAGCACGCCCAGGGATTTTCTGAGCGATTCACCTGCACGGTCGTAGGTCCACTCAGTTGGTGTGCCAAGGTCGAAAGCGCATCGGGTGAAAGCCTTATTCGCGATCTCGGGGCAGTGTCTGAAGTCTCGCTGGTTTTGGTTGAAGCCGTCGGTGAGCACCTCCGGGCTGTACAACGGATTTTCCCCAAGGCTGAGTTAACAATTGTGCTCGAGGAGCCGCATGCAGCGGCTGCGTGTGCGGGAACAATTCCAACGGCCAGTGGACTCAATAGTTATGTCAATATTGATCGGGCGCGAATACTGGATTTTTGGGCACCACTAATTGCACTCGCTCGAAATTCCCACGTCGGGTTTGGGATTGCCATGGGCATCGATAATGATCTTTTCATTGAACCCTTGTTAAACGCAGGTGCCACAACCTTCTTTGATGTTGCTGCTAATAGTTGTCTTGGAGATTTGATTGACCAAAATTGCACAACGTACTGGCCGATCAAGTCCGAACTCACAGCCCGAGAAAATGCGTTAGACATTGCGAATCGAATAACTAGCCTTGGGTTTGTATTAAGTGAGACGGTGGGATCATTGATAGTGGTTCCACGGCCAACTTCGGTTTCACGCGATTGGGCCGCGGCGCGGTCGGCTATCACTATTGCGCGGGAAGTTGTAGATTTGTTGAATGACGAGGATCGGCTTTTGGGTGATTGAGCCATTATTGATTGATTCGCTGTGGCTGTGAATTCACCTGTCGGAGAGCCACCGAAAAGTGCATTACAACGTTGGCAGGAACTCGTCGAAGTCATTAATCATGCTAGGAGTCAATATTCCCTGCAGGCAAGCCAGACACTCTCTGACTCAGATTACGACCGATTATTCGTTGAACTTATCGCCCTTGAAAACCAGTACCCCATTTTGATTACGGGGGACTCTCCCACCCAATCGGTGGGGGGCCTTCGATCCGAGCTCTTTGATCCAGTGGTGCACCTTGAACCCATGTACTCACTGGACAATTCCTTTAGCTCTGAGGAACTCCGTGCTTGGTGTGATCGAGTAAACGGTGCACTTGATCGAGATCCGGAGTATCTGTGTGAACTCAAAATTGACGGGCTCGCAGTCGATGCCGTTTATCGAAGTGGGCAACTTGACTCACTCGCAACGAGGGGGGATGGCACAACGGGTGAAGACGTTACCGCGAATGCAGCCTTTATCGCATCAATTCCAAAAACACTACAAGGAAAGTCAATTCCTGCGCTGTTGGAAGTGCGCGGTGAGGTCTTTTATCCACTGGAAGCTTTTGATGTAATAAATAGTGAACAAGTGAAAATGGGCAAGCCGTTGTTTGCAAATCCGCGCAACGCTGCTGCAGGGGCACTGCGCCAGCGGATTGACAAGCGCGAGAGGGAAGTGCAGGATGCAAAAAGTCCTGAACGCGCAGCTAAATTAAATCAAGACCTCAATGCTGCCGTTGCGAGACTGTCGGCATTGCAGTTCACGGTCCACGGATTCGGCGCCCACGACTCCGACATCTTGAATAAGGCTAAGACACAAAGCGAGGGATACGATCGACTTTCGCACTGGGGCTTGCCCGCAACATCACATGCGCGTGTTCATGTGACTTTCGACAAGGTGTTGGAGTACATCGAATATTTCAATGAGCACCGTTCCGAGGTCAGTTTTGACATTGATGGCGTTGTTGTGAAAATAAACGATCTTGAAGATCAGGAATTATTGGGATTCACTTCTCGCGCACCCAGATGGGCAATGGCATACAAGTATCCGCCCGAAGTTGTCCGAACGCGATTACTCGACATTGAAGTCAGTGTTGGTCGCACTGGTCGCGTGACACCTTATGCAGTCATGGAGCCAGTGCAAGTTGCAGGAACAACGGTTTCCATGGCCACGCTGCACAATCCTTTCGAAGTTGAACGCAAAGGCATTCTCATTGGGGACATGATTTTTTTGCGAAAAGCCGGTGAAATCATTCCTGAAGTTTTGGGTCCAGTACTCGAGGAGCGAGACGGAACCGAAGTTGCATTTGTCATGCCTGAGTTTTGCCCTGAATGCGGCTCGGTGATCGCTCCAGAAAGTGAAGGCGATAAAGATCTCCGTTGCCCGAACGCTCAGGGCTGTCCCGCGCAATTGCGCGAACGCCTATTTCATATTGGTTCTCGTGGGGCACTGGATATTGAGGGGCTGGGAGAAAGGGCCGCTCAGGCATTATTGGCAAGTGGTGTTATCACAAATGAAGCGGAGCTTTTTGATTTAACGGCTGAGAAGCTTTCCACAAGTAGTTTCTTTGTGAATGCGCATAAGGACACGGAAAGCGCCCACATTAACAAGGCGGGAGAGACCTTGTTGGCTGAATTGGAGAAAGCCAAGAAGGCGCCTTTATGGCGATTTCTAGTGGCACTGAGTATTCGCCATGTGGGCCCAACGGCAGCCAAGAAACTAGCGCGGACATTTGGATCCCTTGAGTCAATTGAAGCGGCAAATATGGAGGAATTGTCGGCGGTTGACGGAGTGGGTGAGCGAATTGCCGAGAGTATTATTGAATTTTTTGAAACACAGTGGCGCCGCGATGTTGTCGCACATTGGCGGGCCGCGGGCGTCGGATTCATCGATCAACAAAGTGCTATCGAGGGCCGAGCACTTCCATTAACCGGAAAAACAATTGTGATTACCGGTTCTATTCCGGGTTATACACGTGATGGCGCCCAGGAAGCGATCGCATCCTTAGGTGCGAGCGTTGCCGGTTCGGTATCTAAAAAGACTCACTTGGTGGTGATTGGGGAAAAGGCCGGGTCCAAGGCAGACAAAGCCGAAAGTCTGGGGGTACCTAGAACAGGTATTGATGGTTTCCATGCCTTGCTGCGTGGGGACTTCGACGGAGCCCTCGCCCAGAAACCAGAGTGACGCACCGTGATAGTCAACCCATGACGCTCAATAGACTTGCGACATGACGGACTCTGCGGCAAACGGCATCGATCAAGATCTCGTTGTGCACTTAGGCAAACTCGCCCGACTTGAACTCACCGATCTTGAGGTGGAGCATTACACCATCCAGCTCGAACAGATTCTTGGTGCGATTACCTCGATTAGCGAAGTTGCAGCAGCTGACATCCCACCCACGTCCCACCCAATTCCCTTGGAAAATGTATATCGGGAAGACATAGCTGTACCAGGGCTTCTTCATGAGGATTTTGTGCCAGGGGCGCCGTCATTTGAAGATGATCGATTCAGGGTCCCAAGAATTCTCGGTGAATCCACATGAATGATTTGATCCGGCAAAGCGCGGCAACACTTGCTGGGGCGATCGCCCGAAAAGAGGTTTCTAGCGAGGAAGTAACTCGGGCGCATCTTGAGCGAATCTCCCAAGTTGATGAACGGGTCCATGCATTTCTTTTCGTCGATCCCGAAGCGTCTATCGCGCGGGCGCGCGAGGTTGACCAGCAGCTTGCGAAAGGTGCACTTTCATCGCCACTTGCAGGTGTCCCCATTGCGCTTAAAGATTTACTCGCCACCAAGGGTGTCCCGACAACCTGTGGCTCTCGGATTCTGGAGGGGTGGAAACCGCCTTACAACGCGACTATTGTCAACAAACTCCATGCCGCAGGTGTTGTTTCATTGGGCAAGACCAATATGGATGAATTCGCCATGGGTTCGTCAACCGAGCACAGTGGGTATGGTCCGACCCACAACCCATGGGATTTAGAGCGTATTCCGGGGGGCTCTGGCGGTGGATCGGCCGCGGCGATCGCCAGCTTTGAGTCACCGCTTGCAATCGGTACCGACACCGGTGGCTCGATTCGTCAACCTGCCGCAGTGACGGGAACGGTTGGTGTCAAGCCAACATATGGCGGAGTTTCTCGATACGGAATCGTGGCATTGGCTTCCTCGCTAGATCAAGCGGGTCCGTGCGCTAGAGATGTAATGGACACGGCCCTGTTGCACTCGGTTATTGCCGGCCATGACCCACATGACTCCACGTCGATTAATGCACCTGTGCCGGACTTTGTGGCAGCGGCACTCAATGCCGATGTCCGTGGCATGAAAATCGGAGTCATCAAGGAATTGCAGGGGGAGGGTTTTCAATCCGGAGTTCTCCAACGATTTAACCAGTCCCTGGAAATTCTGACCGAACTTGGAGCGGAAATAGTTGAAGTGTCATGCCCGCATTTTGAGTATGCATTGGGCGCCTACTACCTGATTCTTCCCTCTGAAGCATCCAGCAACTTGGCCCGCTTCGACGGAATGCGGTTCGGTATTCGGGTCGATGACGGGGATGACCGCTCCGTGGAAGAAGTGATGAGTGCGACACGGGAGAAGGGTTTCGGAGCCGAAGTCAAACGTCGCATCATGTTGGGAACATATGCACTATCCAGTGGTTATTACGACGCCTACTACGGGCAGGCTCAACGAATTCGAACGTTGATTACTCGAGACTTTGTGGCGGCCTTCAGCCAGGTTGACGTTCTTGTGTCCCCGACTTCTCCGACCACGGCTTTTAAAATAGGTGAAAAGCTCGATGACCCTCTCGCTATGTATTTGAATGATATTGCCACCATTCCGGTTAATCTTGCGGGAAACTGCGCAATGTCGCTTCCCATCGGGCTCGCACCCGAAGATGGACTTCCTGTTGGCCTGCAAATAATCGCCCCGGCAATGGCCGACTCGTTGCTCTACCAAGTTGGCTCGGCACTTGAGAGTGCCTTGATCGATCGCTGGGGTGGACTGTTGATTTCGGAGGCGCCATCATTATGACAACGGAATACAACGCGGTAATCACTGAATTCGATCCAATTATTGGGTTAGAAACTCATATCGAATTGGGCACCAAATCAAAGATGTTTTGCTCATGCTCAGCGCAATTTGGTGGAGAGCCCAACACTTTTGTCTGCCCAGTTTGCCTTGGAATGCCGGGAAGCATGCCCGTTGTTAACCGGGTTGCAGTTGAGTCGACAATCCGCATGGGTCTTGCATTGAATTGCTCGATTGTTCCGTGGTGTCGATTTGCTCGGAAGAATTATTTTTACCCTGATATGCCCAAGAACTATCAAATCTCTCAATACGACGAACCCTTGTGCATCAATGGGTACCTCGATGTCACGGTTGCGACCGAGAACGGACCTCAAGTCTTTCGGGTCGAAATTGAGCGAGTCCATATGGAGGAGGACACTGGAAAACTCCTTCACGCGGGTGGTGCCGGCCGTATTCATGGCGCAACACATTCACTCGTTGACTACAACCGTGCCGGAATCCCATTAATTGAAGTTGTTACCAAGCCGATTCTTGGCACAGGGGTTCTGGCGCCTGAAGTTGCCAAGGCCTATGTTGCAGAGTTACGCGATCTAATGCGGGCGCTAGGTGTATCTGACGTCCGCATGGAAGAGGGATCGTTGCGCTGTGATGTAAACGTGTCACTGAGTCGTCCGGGTGAAGAGTGGGGAACGCGAACAGAGACAAAGAATGTGAACTCGCTCCGATCTGTCGAGCGTGCCGTTCGCACCGAAATGATTCGTCAGGCAGATCGGCTGCGTGCTGGTGAGCGGATCATCCAAGAGACTCGACATTTCAATGAAGAGACCGGGGACACCACATCGGGTCGTTCAAAAGAGCAGGCTGAGGATTACAGGTACTTCCCTGAGCCTGATCTTGTTCCTATCGCGCCAAGCGAGGCGTGGATTGAGGAATTGCGCGGCACGTTGCCGGAAATTCCTTCGGTTCGTCGGGCCCGACTCCAAATTGACTGGGGAATAAGCGATTTCGATATGCAAAGTCTGGTCAATGCCGGGGCACTTGAACTAATTGTGGCTTCAATTGATGCCGGTGTGCAACCGGCTGCTGCCCGCAAATGGTGGACGGGTGAATTAACCCGAGTGGCTAATGAGCGTCATTGCGAACTGGGGGATCTCACGGTCAACGCCAGCGATATCTTCGAAATTGAGGGATTGATCTCAGCAGGCGACCTCACGGACAAAATGGCGCGATCAGTGTTTGAGGGCTTGCTCGATGGCGAAGGTAGCGTGTCGCAAATTGTCAGTCAACGCGGGCTTGTTGTCGTCAACGACGACGCCTCCCTCATTGCTGCTATTGCGACAGCATTGGCCGATTCACCCGATATTGCTGAAAAAATTCAGGGTGGAAAGATCGCGGCGGCAGGTTCAATCGTAGGTGCGGTAATGAAGGCAACTCAGGGTCAAGCAGATGCAGCGAAGGTGCGCACTCTGTTACTTGAGCAACTTGGAGTAACGGAATAGGGGTCTAAATGACAAACATGAAACCACGCAGTGCAGATGTAACCGATGGACTTGAGCGCGCTCCGGCCAGGGGAATGTTACGGGCCGTTGGCATGGGAGATGATGATTTCACAAAACCCCAAATTGGGATAGCTTCAAGTTGGAATGAGATTACTCCCTGTAACCTCTCACTCGATCGACTTGCAAAGTCGGCCAAGAACGGAGTCTTCGAGGCTGGCGGTTTCCCAATGCAATTTGGAACCATTTCAGTTTCCGACGGTATCTCCATGGGTCATGACGGAATGCATTTCTCGCTTGTCAGCCGAGAAATCATCGCTGATTCCGTTGAAGCGGTTATGCAGGCTGAGCGTATGGATGGAATGGTGACATTTGCCGGCTGTGACAAGTCACTGCCTGGAATGCTGATGGCTTCCGCTCGAATTGATGTCGCATCAGTATTCGTCTACGCCGGCTCAATTCTGCCGGGATTTGTAAAACTCGAGGACGGCACCGAAAAAGACGTCACAATTATTGACGCGTTTGAAGCCGTTGGAGCATGCGCTCGGGGCTTGATGTCGCGCGAAGACGTGGATCGAATTGAACGCGCGATTTGTCCAGGTGAAGGGGCCTGCGGTGGAATGTATACCGCGAACACAATGGCAAGCGCCGCGGAAGCAATGGGAATGTCGCTACCAGGTTCTGCTGCTCCGCCAGCTGTTGATCGTCGCCGCGATGGGTTCGCCCACAAATCCGGTGAAGCAGTTGTTGAGTTGATCCGTCAAGGGATTACAACCAGGGACATCATCACCCGTCAATCCTTGGAAAATGCGATTGCGATACTCATGGCATTCGGTGGATCCACTAACGCGGTACTCCATCTTTTGGCAATTGCTCACGAGGCTGAAGTCGAATTGAGCATGCACGATTTTCACAGGATCGGTTCGAAAGTTCCCTTGCTCGCTGACGTAAAGCCCTTCGGGCGGTATGTAATGAGTGACGTTGATCGCGTCGGTGGCGTCCCAGTGGTCTTGCGCGCACTCCTGGATGCCGGATTGATTAATGGCGATTGCCTCACGGTAACTGGCAAAACGATGGCCGAGAACCTTCGAGATATCAATCCACCTGATCCCGATGGAGATATTTTGTACGCCTCCAAGAATGCGATCGCGACATCGGGAGGAATCACGATTCTGGGTGGGTCTCTAGCCCCAGAAGGTGCTGTCGTGAAGAGTGCAGGCGTGCCGGTTGACACATTTGTTGGTAATGCCCGCGTTTTTGAAAGGGAGCAAAGCGCCATGGCTGCCTTGGAAGACGGCACGATAAAGGCTGGCGATGTTGTGATCATCCGCTACGAGGGACCCAAGGGTGGGCCTGGAATGCGGGAAATGCTCATGATCACCGGAGCTATCAAAGGGGCTGGCCTTGGCAAGGAGGTTCTCCTGATCACCGATGGTCGGTTCTCCGGCGGTACAACTGGACTTTGTGTAGGGCACGTAACACCCGAGGCCGTTGACGGAGGCCCGATTGCTCTAGTCATGGAGGGGGACCGTATTTCAATTGACCTTCACGCACGTACTCTGGATTTACACGTTGAGCCAGCAGAATTGGAGCGGCGCAGGGCCGCTTTTGTTCCGCTGCCTAACCGTTATACGCGTGGAGTGCTTGCCAAGTACGCCAAATTAGTGGGATCGGCATCTCATGGGGCAGTTCTTGACTAACTCGAGATATTTGTGCCCTTATGGACCCCTCCAGCACGGGGTATTAGGTCACTGATGACAAAGGAGTGCTGACAGGTTATGGTTCTCTCGTGTCACACACCTCAGTCGTAGTTATTTGGCGCACGGGCTAAGCAGCAGCCAGTATCCGTGCGCAGCCCTCCGCAACCCCTAGGGGTCGGGGGGTTTTGCATTACTGAATCAGACACAAACACACAAAACCTAACGCGAAAGCAAACCGACCTAAGAGAGACGAGGCACAGCAATCGTGAGTAATTCACATGAGGTGAACTCCGTAGCAGGCTCAGATGGGATCCGGATAACCGGAGCCCAGAGTCTGATCTCATCCTTGGAATCCGCGGGTGTCGACGTAGTTTTTGGCATTCCAGGCGGGGCAATTTTGCCGGCCTATGACCCAATGATGGACTCCACCAAGATTCGCCACATTCTTGTCCGACATGAGCAAGGTGCAGGTCACGCCGCAGAGGGTTACGCCAGCGCAACGGGTCGGGTGGGGGTATGCATGGCAACAAGTGGACCTGGCGCGACCAATTTGGTCACCCCCATCGCTGATGCCTATATGGATTCGGTCCCCATGGTTGCCATCACGGGGCAGGTCCCCAGTGCCGCAATTGGTACCGATGCATTTCAAGAGGCTGATATTCGCGGGATCACAATGCCAATCACCAAACATAGTTTCCTGATCACCGATCCAGATCAAATTTCCCAAGCTATCGCGCAGGCTTTCCACCTGGCATCAACTGGTAGACCAGGACCGGTACTTGTTGACATTGCCAAGGATGCGCTCCAAGCCGACACCACATTCGTCTGGCCAGATTCAATTGACCTTCCTGGCTACAACCCTCGGACTCGACCCCATTCCAAGCAAATTCGTGAAGCGGCGAAACTGATTCTTTCGAGTCGTCAACCGGTTCTCTATGTTGGTGGTGGCGTCATTCGAGGGAATGCGTCAGCATCTCTGCGCACCTTGGCTGAATTAACCGGAATTCCGGTGGTCACAACCCTCATGGCGCGTGGGGCGTTTCCTGATTCACATACCCAGAATTTGGGAATGCCAGGTATGCACGGGACAGTTGCAGCGGTCGGGGCATTGCAAAAGGCAGACCTGCTCATTACTCTTGGTGCTCGTTTCGATGACCGGGTCACTGGCAAACTTTCCTCGTTCGCACCCAATGCGGCGGTGATTCACGCCGATATTGATCCTGCGGAAATTGGTAAAAACCGCGAAGCTGACATTCCCATTGTCGGTGACGTAGGTGAAGTGATACCGGAACTAATTGCGGCAATCAAGGCTGAAATCGAATTAGGAAATATAGGTGATTACGCGGGATGGTGGAAGGAACTGAACCGACTGCGCGAAACCTACCCGTTGGGCTACGACCTGCCAACTGATGGAAGCCTTTCACCCCAATACGTGATTGAACGGCTCGGTAAGATTTCCGGCCCTGAATCGATTTATGCAGCGGGTGTTGGCCAGCATCAAATGTGGGCCGCTCAATTCATCGGCTACGAATTTCCCGGGACTTGGCTGAACTCGGGTGGCGCGGGAACGATGGGTTATTCGGTCCCGGCGGCTATGGGTGCAAAGGTGGGTTGCCCCGATAAAACTGTGTGGGCAATCGACGGTGATGGATGTTTCCAAATGACCAATCAGGAACTTGCCACCTGTACTATCAACGATATCCCGATCAAGGTCGCGCTGATCAACAACTCGAGTTTAGGCATGGTTAGGCAATGGCAAACTCTTTTCTACAATGAGCGTTATTCAAATACCGATCTGCAGTCGCATAGATTCCCAGATTTCGTGAAGTTGGCTGAGGCCTACGGTGCGTATGGACTCCAATGTGACAATGCGGATTCGGTGGACTCAACTATCGAAAAGGCACTCAGCCTTAACGATGCACCGGTGGTAATTGATTTTGTTGTCCACCGGGATGCCATGGTTTGGCCAATGGTTGCTGCCGGAACCGGAAATGACGAAATCCTGTATGCGCGCTCGATCGCGCCTGATTGGGGCAGTGACGACTAATGACTCGACATACTCTCTCCGTTCTGGTCCAAGATCAACCGGGAGTTCTGGCACGAGTGGCGAGCCTGTTTTCTCGTCGGGGGTTCAACATTGAATCCCTCGCCGTTGGACCAACCGAGATATCTGACATTTCTCGGATGACGATCGTGGTCAATGTTGACCGATTGCCACTTGAGCAAGTAACAAAGCAATTGAACAAACTGATTAATGTCCTCAAAATTGTAGAATTAGAGGCAGATTTATCAGTCCAGCGCGAGATCCTATTGGTGAAGGTGAAGGCAGATCTTGACTCTCGGAGTCACATTCTGGAGACGGTTCAACTATTCCGCGCAAAAGTTGTGGATGTTGCTCATGACACCGTCACAATTGAGGCAACGGGCGCTCACGATAAGTTAGAGGCCTTGTTGAGAGTTCTTGAGCCATTCGGTATCCGGGAATTAGTTCAATCAGGCATGGTTGCCATGGGACGTGGTTCACGCTCCATCAGTGATCGCAGTTCGCGCTCCACCGAAAAAAGCATGTAGATAATCCACCTGCCCCAATAAATCTAAATGGCAAATAATTAAGAAGGAGACCCCCGTGGCCGAAATGTTCTACGAAGTTAATGCAGATCTTGATGTGATTCGAGGTCGTAAGGTAGCTGTGATTGGTTATGGAAGCCAAGGTCACGCGCATGCACTGTCTTTGCAGGATTCCGGCGTGGACGTGCGGGTAGGTCTCGCCGAGGGGTCGAAGAGCCGGGCTAAAGCTGAGGCAGATGGACTTCGGGTGGTAGATCCAGCAACTGCAGCCGAAGAGGCGGATGTCATCATGATTTTGGTGCCCGACCCCGTCCAAAAGAAGCTCTATGAGGAATCCATTGAGCCACATCTCAAAGAAGGCGATGCCTTGTTCTTTGCGCATGGTTTCAATATCCGTTTTGGTTACATCAAGCCACCAGCTTTTGTTGACGTTGCCATGGTTGCTCCTAAGGGGCCAGGCCACCTTGTTCGTCGCGAATATGCGGCCGGTCGCGGGGTACCCGTTTTAGTGGCTGTTGAACAAGATGCCAGCGGAAAAGCTTGGGCATTGGCCCTGAGCTACGCCGCTGCGATCGGTGGTCTTCGTGCCGGGGGAATTAAGACGACCTTCACTGAAGAAACTGAGACAGACCTTTTTGGCGAGCAAGCCGTGCTCTGTGGTGGGGCTTCTCAATTGGTCATGTACGGTTATGAAACTTTGATTGAGGCCGGTTACCAGCCCGAAGTCGCCTATTTCGAGTGCCTTCATGAATTAAAATTGATCGTCGACCTCATGTACGAAGGTGGAATCGCCAAGCAGCGGTGGAGCGTCTCAGATACAGCTGAATTTGGCGACTATGTCTCGGGCCCCCGGGTAATTGACCCTAGTGTCAAGGTCAATATGCAGGCTGTGCTCGCTGACATTCAGAACGGTAGTTTTGCTGATCGCTTTGTCAATGATTACAACAATGGAAGCACAGAGTTTCTTGAACTCCGGGCTAAAGGGGAAAAGCACCCGATTGAAGCAGTTGGTCGCAAGCTTCGTTCCATGATGTCGTGGGTTTCTGGAGACGACAAGGACTATGTTGAAGGCTCCGCTCAAAGGTAACTGGTGAGAGAGTAAAGGCTCACGAGCAGGCCTTTTGATAGGTCATTAGGATTACTCCGTGCCTAAATCCCGAGTACTCATAGCCGAAGAACTTTCACCCGCCACAGTTGAGGCCCTTGGTCCAGATTTTGAGATCATCAACTGTGATGGCGCCAACCGTGCGGAACTACTCGCAGCAATTGTTGACGTCGATGCGTTGCTCGTTCGTTCAGCAACCTTGGTAGATGCAGAAGCACTATCGGCAGCGAAGAATCTCAAAGTTGTCGCTCGAGCAGGGGTTGGCCTTGACAACGTTGACGTCAAGGCTGCAACTCAGGCTGGCGTGATGGTAGTCAACGCCCCGACCTCAAATATTGTCAGTGCGGCGGAACTAGCAGTGGGACTCCTGCTCGCCAGCGCTCGCAATATTGTCCCAGCCAATGAAGCATTGCGAAAAGGTGAGTGGAAGCGCAGCAAGTACAACGGGGTCGAGGTTGCGGACAAGGTTGTTGGCGTTGTCGGATTGGGGCGCATTGGAGTTCTCGTTGCCCAGCGTCTCAGCGCATTTGGTGTGCGGCTGATTGCATTTGACCCCTATGTTCAACCAGCGCGAGCTGCTCAACTCGGGGTTCGCATGGTGAGTCTGGACGAACTATTGGTTGAGAGTGATTTCATTACTGTCCACTTGCCAAAAACGCCGGAGACGATTGGTCTTATCGGTGATGCGGAATTACACAAGACCAAGCCAACAGTTCACATCATAAATGCTGCTCGTGGTGGAATCGTCGATGAAACTGCGCTCTACAACGCAATTGTTGACGGCCGCGTGGCTGGAGCAGGAGTCGATGTCTACGGAAAAGAGCCGTGCACGGACTCCCCATTGTTTTCACTTGAGTCTGTTGTGGCGACGCCACATCTTGGTGCATCCACAGATGAAGCTCAGGAGAAGGCTGGCATATCAGTTGCCCGATCAGTGCGATTGGCTCTAGCTGGCGAATTAGTGCCAGACGCGGTCAATGTTCAGGGTGGAAATCTTCATGAGGACATCAAGCCATTGATTCCGCTTGCGGAAATGCTTGGCGTGATTGCTTGTGCCCTGGCAGATTCCGCCATAGTTCGCGTTGAAGTTGAAGTTCGTGGAGCTGTAACTGATCATGACGTTCGAGTGCTAGAACTTAGCGCCACTAAGGGAATATTCCAAAACCTGGTTCATGATCCCGTTTCCTTCGTAAACGCCCCGGTTCTCGCGGAACAGCGCGGAGTTGATATCTCGCTGAAAACAGATAGCGTCAGTGACGATCACAAGAACTTGGTGAGCGTGAGCGTCACTCAGACAGATGGCGAAATCGTTTCTGTCTCCGGGACAGTAGCAGGGAGCAAGCACCAAACGAAAGTTGTCAACATCAATGGATTTGACATCGATGTCCCCATCAGCTCACACATGGCATTTTTTCGTTATCACGATCGACCAGGAGTTATTGGCCAAGTGGGCAAGCTGTTGGGTGACTCAGAAATAAACATTGCCGGCATGCAGGTGAGTCGCGACAATGAGGGACACGCATTAATCGTCCTCACGGTCGACTCACCGATTGCCCCCACCCTCATGGAACAGATCACGGCCGAAATCGGTGCACACACAGGAAAGTCGGTAACGCTCTAATCCCTTTTTGCCCTATTGACTGCACTGATAATTCCCTTAAGCGAAGACGTGGTGATGGAAGGATCAATCCCCACGCCCCACAGGACTTTGCCATCGACCGCGCATTCCAGGTAGGAGGCTGCTGTGGCATCCCCGCCCGCACTCAGGGCATGTTCGGTGTAGTCCAGAACTCGAACGTCAATTCCATAATCTCCCATTGCCTGGCAAAATGCAGCAATTGGGCCGTTGCCCGACCCGCTCAAAGTGAGTTCGCTCATTCCATCAGTAATTTTTGCCTCAATTGTGGTGTGCCCGTCGACTTCTGAATTCTGACTCACTGACCGTAGGGAGAAACGACCCCATGGCGCCTTGGGGTCAGGCAGATATTCAGATGAAAAGGCGGACCACATGGCGCTCGGTGCGATTTCTCCACCTTCAGTGTCCGTCACCCTCTGAATCACTTGTGAGAATTCAATCTGAAGGCGACGAGGTAGGTCAAGTCGATGCTCGGTGCGCATGATGTAGGCGACTCCGCCTTTGCCAGACTGTGAATTCACCCGGATTACAGCCTCGTAGGTGCGGCCTAAATCCTGTGGGTCAATGGGAAGGTAGGGAACCTCCCAGCGAAATGCATTGACGTCAACACCGGCAGCTTGGGAATCGGCCCTCATAGCATTGAGGCCCTTATTGATTGCATCCTGATGCGATCCAGAAAAAGCCGTGAATACGAGGTCGCCACCATATGGGTGACGTTCATGAACCGGGATCTGATTGCAGTATTCAACGGTGCGTCTAATTTCATCGATATTTGAAAAATCAATTTCGGGGTCGATGCCTTGGCTGAAGAGGTTCATGCCCAAGGTCACCAGACAAACGTTGCCAGTCCGCTCACCATTGCCAAAGAGGCAACCTTCAATGCGATCGGCGCCAGCCAGGTAGCCGAGTTCAGCGGCGGCGACACCCGTCCCGCGATCATTGTGGGGGTGAAGTGAGAGCACAATTGAGTCACGGCGGGCAAGGTTGCGATTCATCCATTCGATTGAGTCAGCGTAAATATTGGGAGTTGCCATCTCGACCGTGGCGGGGAGATTCAGAATGACCTTATGATCAGGTGTTGGTTGCCACACATCGGTCACGGCATCACAAATCTTTAGGGCGAATTCCAGCTCGGTTCCCGTATAAGACTCGGGGGAGTACTCAAAGTAGATGTCCGTATTTGGGGTGATTTCCTCTGCATATTTGGCACAGAGTTGGGCCCCATGCACGGCGATATCAATAATTCCCGACTCGTCAAGTCCGAAAACGACCCGGCGCTGCAGTGTCGAGGTTGAGTTGTAGAGGTGCACAATGGCTTGCTTGGCCCCCACCAAAGATTCAAATGTTCGCTCAATGAGGTGTTCCCGTGATTGGGTAAGTACTTGGATCACGACGTCATCCGGTATTTTCCCCTCCTCAATAATTTGCCTCACAAAATCAAAATCTGTTTGCGAAGCTGAGGGGAATCCGACCTCGATTTCCTTGTAACCCATGGAGACAAGCAACTCGAACATTGCCATTTTGCGTGCAGGCGTCATGGGGTCAATGAGGGCCTGATTGCCGTCACGTAGGTCTACGGCGCACCATCGAGGCGCACTCGTGATTGATTTGGTGGGCCAAGTTCGATCAGCAAGGTCAATGGGGGTGAACGGTCGGTAGCGATCGAATGGCATTCCAGAGGTTTTTTGACTATTTCGCTCTTCGTAACTGTTGGCTGTGTTCATTGTGGTCTCCGCGGCTAGGTTATTTCGGCTGGTGAGTTAACCGGTGGAGCAGATTCTTGCTCGACTGCTCCAGGATTTCGGCCCGCGACGAGGATCCGGCTGTTATGCCTCGGCGCGGCAGCGAAGTGAGAGGAGGAGGAGACGCGTCATAATGCATAAAGACTAGCACCGGTCTTTGAGAACCCGAGTACCCACTAAAGTTCATGCATGAAAGCCAACTACTCGATCGCACTAATCCCAGGAGATGGAATCGGCACCGAGGTTGTTGCTGAAGCCGTAAAGGTTCTGCAAGCAGTGGCCCCCAAGGCCGGTTTCGCTTTTGAAACGACGGAGTACGACTTGGGTGCGAAACGCTACAACGCCACGGGAGAGTTGCTACCCGAATACATCATTGACGAGTTGCGCGGCGCCGATGCCATTCTTTTGGGTGCCATCGGCGATCCGAGTGTTGCACCCGGAATCCTCGAGCGAGGTGTCCTACTGCCCTTGCGTTTCACCATGGATCATCACGTAAATCTGCGCCCGGTCAAACTCTACGAGGGTGTCACGGGGCCGCTGGCGGGCAAAGGTCCCGAAGATATTGATTTCATTGTCTGCCGTGAAGGAACCGAAGGTCCCTACGTGGGCGTGGGTGGAACGTTGAGAAAAGACACACCACAAGAGGTGGCAACTGAAGTAAGTGTGAATACAGCATTCGGTGTTGAGCGCATTGTGCGAGATGCGTTTGAGAGGGCATCCCACAGACCGCGTAAAAAGGTGACACTTGTTCACAAAACAAACGTGTTGGTTTTCGCTGGCAATCTCTGGGAAAGAACATTCAATCGCATTGCGCTTGAATTCCCAGATGTCACAACTGAGTATTTACATGTGGATGCGGCATCCATGTTCTTCTTGACCAACCCCGAGCGATTCGACGTGCTCGTCACCGATAACCTCTTCGGCGACATCATCACAGACATTGGGGCCGCAATCGGTGGAGGGATTGGCCTAGCGGCCAGTGGGAATGTTGACCCCAGTCGCAAAAACCCCAGCATGTTTGAACCTGTTCATGGTTCCGCGCCGGATATTGCGGGGCTGGGAAAAGCCGACCCCACAGCAACGGTGATGTCACTCGCCATGCTTTTGGACCATATTGGAGAGAGTCAAGCGGCACAATGGGTTGAGCGTGGCGTCGCAGCAGATCTCGGTTCGCGCGGAACTCAGGTCCGATCCACCTCTGAAATTGGATCCGCGTTGGCGATTGCGAGTTTGACCGCGGCAGAAGGAAGCTAACATGTCCGGACTGTGGAAGATTGCAAATAAGACTGCGGGTGCAGTGCGTCAATCTGATGCACAACGCGAAGAAATTCTGGTCAACCCAGGCTTTGGAAAGTACTTCACGGATTCCATGGTGACTGCGGACTGGGATGTGGAAAATGGTTGGAATGATGCTCAATTGATTCCCTATGGTCCTTTAGTCCTGGATCCGGCGACCAACTTTATGCATTACGGACAGGCAATTTTCGAGGGACTCAAGGCGTATCGCCATGCAGACGGCAGCATTAAGACTTTTCGACCATTTGAAAATGCTCGGCGCTTTGATCGCTCGGCTAGGCGCCTAGCAATGGCGGAAGTTCCCGAGGAGCTTTTTGTGGCTAGCATTGAAGAATTGGTGGCACAGGACCAAGACTGGGTTCCCGCAGGGCGGGAGCGCTCTCTTTACCTTCGGCCATTTCTGATTTCAACTGAGATTGGGCTTGGAGTAAGGCCAGCAAACGCATATAAATATGTTCTCATCGCCTCTCCAGCAGGCGCGTATTTCGCAGGCGGAATCAGTCCAGTGTCCGTTTGGATCTCAGATGAGTATGTCCGAGCCGCTCCCGGTGGCACGGGTGAGGCTAAATGTGCCGGAAACTACGCAGCATCCCTGCTCGCTCAGGCGGAAGCTGCTGCCCATGGCTGCGACCAAGTGGTTTGGTTGGATGCGGTTGATCGGCAGCGGATTGAAGAGATGGGGGGCATGAACCTATATTTCGTGTACGGCGCTGGAGATTCAGCTCGAATAATGACACCTGCATTAACGGGTTCATTACTTCCGGGCATTACTCGTGAATCCCTAATTACGGTGGCCACTGACCTGGGTATTCGAGTTGATCAAGGGGAAATCACCGTGGATCAACTTAGGACTGGATGTGAAAATGGCGAAATAACGGAAGTCTTCGCCTGTGGAACTGCAGCAGTGATCACTCCTGTTGGGACTGTCAAAAGTCGTTCAAACGGCTCCTTTGATGTAGCAGGAGGCAAGTCTGGTGAGATCACTCTTGCGTTACGTAACGCATTGCTCGATATACAGTCAGGCGTGGTAGCTGATCGTCACAACTGGATGCATGCGCTCGTCAACTGAGCAATTTCTACGATTGAAGATCGAGTTTAAAGTGGTGGAAACGGAGTAAGGAAATGGCTAAGAGTGACTCTTTTCATGTCTATGACACAACGTTGCGGGATGGTGCCCAGCGCGAAGGTATTTCCTATTCAGTCAATGACAAACTCGCGGTAGCACGATTGCTGGATGACTATGGTGTTGATTTTATCGAAGGTGGCTGGCCTGGCGCTATGCCCAAAGATACTGAATTCTTTGAAATTGCTAAAGCGATTCCTTTCCGCAACGCTCAATTGGTCGCATTTGGTGCTACCCGAAAAGCAGGCGTCAGGGTAGAAGATGACTTGCAGGTCAAGGCGCTCCTTGACAGTGAAGCTCCCGTAATCACAGTAGTGGCCAAGTCTGATATTCGACATGTGGAACAGGCGCTAAAAACTTCCGGTGCACAAAACTTAGAAATGGTTTCTGACACCGTCAGACACTTGGTCTCTCATGGTCGCAGAGTCTTTGTTGATCTGGAGCATTTCTTTGATGGGTATAAAGCCGATCAAGAATACGCGATGTCAGTGCTCGTGGCCGCACATGAGGCAGGGTCATCAGTTGTCGTACTCTGCGACACCAATGGTGGAATGTTACCTAGTGGCATTGAAAGAATTGTTCGAGAAGTTCGTGAACACTCGGACGCCAGAATTGGGATTCATTGCCAGGATGACACAGCATGCGCGGTTGCCAACACGTTGGCTGCGGTTGAGGCTGGGGCCACGCATGTTCAATGCACTGCCAATGGTTACGGGGAGCGCACAGGAAACGCCGACTTGTTTGCTGTTGTGGCCAACCTGCAATTGAAAATGGGCATTGAATGCATTCCAGCAGATGCGTTAGCGGAAACGTATCGGGTGTCACACGCGATTGCAGAAATCGCGAATATTGCGCCGGACACTCACCAGGCCTATGCGGGAGTGTCATCATTCGCCCATAAAGCCGGGTTGCATGCGAGCGCCTTAAAGATAAATGCTGAGTTGTATAACCATATTGATCCGGTATCAGTGGGAAATATTCAGCGCGTTTTAGTGACTGAGATGGCCGGGCGGGCCTCCGTGGAACTCAAGGGGGCCGAGCTAGGCATAGATTTACGAGAGAGTCCCACGGTGGTTTCTGCTGTTGTTGAACGGGTAAAGGCGCTGGAGGCGCAAGGGTGGTCTTTTGAGGCAGCAGATGCCTCATTCGAATTACTGGTGCGTGAGGAACAGGGCGCCGACCGGAAATTTACGGTCGAGTCGTGGCGAACAATTGTTGAACAGCGCGAAGATGGAAAAGTTGTCAGTGAAGCGACCGTCAAGTTGCATGCTAACGGTGAGCGTCTCGTTGCCACAGGAGAAGGAAATGGTCCGGTGAACGCACTGGACAATGCGTTACGAAATGCCATTTCTCAATTATTCCCGGATCTGGGCAAGCTTGAATTGACCGACTACAAGGTGAGAATTCTCGAAGGAATCAAGGGAACTGGCGCAATTACGCGCGTTCTTCTTGAAACCACCAACGGCGAACGTGCGTGGACCACTATCGGTGTCCACGAAAATGTAATCGCGGCATCATGGCAAGCCTTGGATGACGCCGTTCATTACGGTCTTGTACGCGGCCGTCCGTGAAATGGGGATAGTCCAAGCCGCTAGTGTTGTGGCGTGCGTATTTGTCGGTTCAGTCATGACGAAGAAGTAAGTTTCGGGGTACTCGACAACCTTGATGATCAAGGAGAACTCACGGACAATTCAATAATTGCGATACTACGGGGTCACCCATTCGGTGAACTCGATCCCGATGGTCGTGTGATTGCCGCGTCCTCAGTAAAGCTTTTGGCACCGATTCTCCCGAGTAAAATTATTGGCATTGGCAAGAACTACGCGGATCACGTCGTTGAAATGAATAGCGAACTCCCATCTGAGCCACTCATGTTCCTTAAGCCGAACACATCGGTCATTGGACCAAATGAATTTATTGTGCTCCCACAGCAATCATCAATTGTTCATCACGAGGCGGAGCTAGCGGTCGTTATTGGCAGATTCTGTAAAGACGTTCCGAGAGAGCGAGTTGCTGAGGTGATTTTGGGTTACACCTGTGCAAATGACGTATCTGCTCGTGACGTGCAACAAAATGATGGACAATGGGCAAGGGCCAAAGGATTTGATACCTTCTGCCCGCTCGGACCGTGGATTGAGACTGACTTGGATCCAACGAATCTTGCCATTTCGGCATACATTGGTAGCCAAGAGCGCCAATCGGGGAACACGAAAGATCTTATCTTTTCAGTTGTCGATCTGGTGAGTTATGTGAGCCACCAAATGACTTTGCTCCCAGGAGATGTAATTCTTACGGGAACGCCCGCCGGTGTCGGGCCAATTATTGCGGGGGATGAAATCGAAATTGCAATTGAAGGAATTGGAAGCTTAATTAATACGGTGAAGGATGCCCAATGAGTGACATTCGAGTTCGATTCTGCCCGTCTCCCACGGGGAACCCGCACGTTGGCATGATCCGAACCGCACTTTTCAATTGGGCGTTTGCTCGTCATGTTGGTGGGACATTCGTGTTTCGTATCGAAGACACAGATGCAGCTCGCGACTCGCAAGATTCTTACATCGCGCTCTTGGAAAGTATGCGTTGGCTTGGATTAGATTGGGATGAAGGCCCCGAAGTTGGTGGTCCGTATGGTCCATATCGCCAGTCTGAGCGGATGGGAATCTATGCAGAGGTCGTTGAGAAACTTCTCGAGGCTGGCTTTGCTTATCGTTGCTATTGCAGTGCCGCGGAACTGGAATTAAAGCGCGAACTTGCCACGGCCGAAAAGCGAACGCCAGGCTATGACGGTTCCTGCCGAGAACTGAGCACGGAGCAGGTGGCTGCTTTTGTGTCGCAGGGTCGCGAACCTGTTATTCGGTATCGAATGCCGGGGACAGACTTCACGTGGAATGACCTCATTCGCGGGGAGGTCACTTTCCAGGCGGAACATGTCCCTGATTTTGTACTGGTCCGAGCAAATGGAGATCCCCTGTACACCTTGGTGAATCCGGTCGACGACGCAATGATGAACATTACCCATGTGTTGCGGGGTGAGGATCTTCTATCGTCGACCCCACGGCAACTTGCTCTGTTCGAAGGACTCACATCGATCGGAGTTGCACAGTGCACTCCTGCATACGGACACTTGCCGTACGTCATGGGAGAGGGCAATAAGAAACTGTCTAAGCGTGATCCCGAGTCTTCACTCGCCATGTACCGATCAAAAGGCTATCTACCCGAGGCCCTGTTGAACTATTTAGCACTTCTGGGATGGTCCATGGGCAATGACGTTGAGTTCTTTTCGCCGAAGGAATTGACGGAAGCCTTTACCTTGGAAAGGGTGAACCCCAACCCCGCGCGTTTTGATTTGAAAAAATGCACATCGATTAACGGTGATTGGATTCGCCACATATCTGAATCTGATCTGTGCGATCGACTTGTTCCTTTCATGGAGTCTGCCGGGGTCACGTCAGCAGATATTTCCGCGAAGGAAAAAGCCCTACTAGTACAAGTTGTTCCGTTGATTCAAGAACGCCTTGACACGCTCGATGCCGCACCGGCATTAGTTGCATTCCTATTCATTCCAGCTGCGCAAGTAACCATTGATCCAGATCTGTGGACGGCCGAGTCAGTTGAAGTCCTCACAGGTGCTGGGAGGGTCCTTGGTGAGGTTCGTGAATGGAAGGCTGAGGAGATCCAAACCGCCCTGCGGGAATCCCTTGTTGAGGGGTTGGGTCTCAAACCCAAATTGGCCTTTGGGCCGGTTCGCACCGCAATCTGTGGACAGAAAATCTCGCCCCCACTCTTTGAATCTATGGAAATATTGGGTAAAGAAGAGTCGCTCTTGAGAATTGAAAATGGACGTGCCCATGCGTTGGCCCGACCTTTGAGCGAGTGATTTTTTCCCGGCGATAGACTGTCTCGGCACCCTTGGGGTATGGGGTAATTGGCAGCCCAACTGATTCTGATTCAGTTAGTCTAGGTTCGAGTCCTGGTACCCCAGCGAATCGCGTTCATCTGCGATTTTTTCACGGCCCCGTTGTGTAGTGGCCTAGCACGCCGCCCTCTCAAGGCGGTAGCGCGGGTTCGAATCCCGTCGGGGCTACAACGGTGGGGGAGTCCAAACGGATTCTCCCACCTGGCGTAAACACGTATTGAGGAATGGGAGTAATAAATGGGCCGCACATTGGCTGAGAAGGTCTGGTCGGACCACATCGTCCACGAAGGTGATGGATTACCGGATCTCCTTTACATAGACATGCACCTTGTCCATGAAGTAACCAGTCCGCAGGCATTTGATGGATTACGGGCCACTGGTAGGCCATTACGTCGACCCGACCTCACTATTGCAACTGAGGATCACAATATCCCCACGGTAGATGTGGATAAGCCGATTGCAGACCCAATTTCGCGCATCCAAGTTGAGACGCTTCGCAAGAACTGTGAAGAATTTGGCGTCACGCTCTTCCCACTTGGTGATCTTGAACAAGGAATCGTGCACGTTGTTGGGCCACAGATGGGTCTCACCCAACCCGGTATGACAATTGTGTGCGGTGATTCACACACAAGCACTCATGGCGCCTTCGGCGCATTAGCCTTTGGGATCGGTACCAGCGAGGTTGAGCACGTGATGGCAACCCAAACCCTGCCGCTCAAGCCATTTAAAACCATGGCCATCAATTTTGAAGGAGAATTGCCTCTCGGTGTCAGTGCAAAAGATCTCATCCTTGCAGTGATTGCTCACATCGGAACTGGTGGCGGACAAGGGTACGTCCTGGAATACCGCGGTGAAGCGATCAAAGGGCTTTCAATGGAAGGCCGAATGACAATCTGCAATATGTCAATTGAAGCGGGTGCTCGCGCTGGAATGATCGCTCCAGATGCAACGACTTTTGAATTCATCAAAGGCAAGCCTCATGCACCGCGTGGCGAAGATTGGACGACTGCCCTTTCCTATTGGGAAACACTTGTCACGGACCCTGATGCGAAATTTGATAAAGAAATTACGATCGATGCATCTTCCTTGCGTCCCTTCGTGACATGGGGGACAAACCCGGGTCAAGGCTTGCCACTGGATCAGGCCGTTCCCGATCCCCAATCATTTTCTGATCCAGTTGAGCGGAAAGCTGTGGAAAATGCCCTGGCTTACATGGGTCTTGTCCCTGGTCAACCGCTCAAGGAAATTGCAGTTGACACGGTTTTCCTTGGGTCCTGCACTAATGGCCGCATTGAAGATCTGCGTGCCGCCGCGAATGTCATCAAAAATCGAAAGGTTGCGCAAGGTGTTCGACTCCTCGTTGTCCCAGGGTCAACTCGGGTGCGGATAGAGGCTGAGCATGAGGGCCTGGACAAGATCTTCCTTGATGCGGGCGCCGAGTGGCGTGGAGCCGGTTGCTCAATGTGTCTGGCTATGAACCCTGACAAGTTAACGCCCGGTGAGCGAAGTGCGTCGACTTCAAACCGTAACTTTGAAGGGCGCCAGGGCCCCGGCGGTCGAACGCACCTCGTCTCCCCGGAGGTTGCGGCCGCAACTGCCGTTCGGGGCACACTCAGCGACCCAACAGACTTAGTGGAGGTTTAAACATGGATGCATTTACCGTTCACACGGGCACTGCGGCACCGTTACATCGAAGCAATGTCGACACGGATCAAATAATTCCTGCTGAATACCTCAAGCGAATTACCCGGCATGGCTTTGAGGACGCTCTATTTGCGAGTTGGCGTAAGGACCCTGAGTTTGTGCTCAACCTGCCTCAGTACGAGGGTGCCTCGATCTTGATTGCTGGCCCCGATTTTGGGACTGGATCCTCACGCGAGCATGCTGTTTGGGCCCTGCAAGATTACGGATTCAAAGTGATTCTCAGTTCACGCTTCGCAGATATCTTCCGAGGAAACTCAGGCAAGGGCGGGCTGCTCACCGCGGTCATCCCGCAAGATGCCATTGAGAAACTGTGGGAAATCACTGAATTGAGTCCTTCCGCTCCAGTGACCGTGGATCTTCAAGCACTTACGGTTACTGCAGGAGATTACCGTTGTGAATTTGAAGTTGATGAATACGTTCGCTGGCGGCTTCTAGAAGGGCTTGACGACATCGGAATTACGCTTGAGCATTCGGAGGCTATTAGCGAGTTTGAAAAAAATCGCCCTTCATTTAAACCTGTACTCAAGTAGCATTCACAAAGTTGCCAATCACAGGGCGACAAAGTCACAAAGTCACAAGTCACCCAGCTCCGAATAGCGAAAGATGTTGCGCGCCAACACCTTTCGGCGTGGCTAATGCGAAATATCGACCATTTCAAGTTACATTTAGGCGTTGGTCACAAGATCAACCTAATCACCCTCCGGAGGGGTTAAATCGTGAACAAAGCAGAACTCATTGATGCAGTAGCGGGTCGTGGCGACGTTAGTAAGCGTGAGGTCACCGAGATCGTTGATGCATTCATCGAAGAAATCAAGAAGTCCGTAGTTCGTGGCGACAAAGTTGCTATCAGTGGATTTGGAATCTTCGAAGCCCAAGCCCGCAAAGCCCGTCTTGGCCGCAATCCACGCACTGGAGAAACCGTAAAGATTAAGGCAACCAAACTTCCCAAGTTCCGTCCAGGTGCAGAATTCAAGGCCGTCGTTTCCGGTGCAAAGAAAATTGCAACTGCTGCTCCTAAGAAAGCTGCACCAAAGAAGGCAGTAGCAAAGAAGGCCGCTCCGAAGAAGGCAGTAGCAAAGAAAGCTGCACCAAAGAAGGCCGCAGCAAAGAAGGCTCCTGCTCGTCGCAAGTAATTTTTTTTATCACGTAGGTGGTCGTACCCAATGGGTGCGACCACCCACGTATTTCTAGAGCAGTATCCGTCGGTTTTCAGAGTCGATGTGAACCCTTTGCCCAATTCTTGGGGCTAGTAGTCCGGGCATCGCGTAATCGGAGTAGGACCGTTGAAGGCCGGATTCATCGACTGCTGTGAGTGGATCTATCCCGGATATCGTTGCGCTGAACATAGTGGGAGCGCCTAATGCCTTCAATGTATGTTGCCCAACCCCAATGCGAATGGCATCCCATAGGTCTGTCGATGTGTCGACGTCTCGGTGGGCGCCAGGGGAGCCACTAATTTCGACCGCCCCATGCATTCGGTGGTCCGCGCGGGATCGAACGCCAAACCGGGGCTTTGAATCGGATCCCGGCAGGCGAGCCCACATTGTGCTTCCGGTGCCCCCAGAGTCGCAGGTGAATGAACTGTCGTGGTGAGCTGCTTGCTCGAGGAAAAAGTCCACATCCTTTGTACTTAGGCATGGAAGATCACCCAAAGCAATGACAACGCCGTCGCTGGGCGTGACACATTCAAGACCTAGTTCCAAGGCAGGAAGGAGTCCAGTTGAAGAGCGCTCAAGGATGACATCCCCACCAAGATTTTCAACCAAGGCTGCTACTTCTCCATCTGCGGTGATTACGGTGAGTTGAGCCACATTCGCCGAACCCAGGAGTGCCACAACCGTGTCAGCGAGGAAAGCGGCGGCTAAATCATTTCGGTCTAGCCGCGACTTCGAGTTGTGAAGTGCCTTTGCAGGAATCAATGCGTGCCACTTGACTTCTGGGTGCACAGACTGATCCAACATGGGTCCATTTAATCGGGTTGACAGGTACGCTGATGCGGTGGCTGGACATACGACGAGGCGATCGAAGATCGGTCTTGGTTTTCGGATTGCCGTGTTCTTCGGCCTCCCTTTTCTCACGCTCTTCACCAAATGGAGTTGGCGAGGTTTCGAGAAACTGTCACAGCATGATGGGGGCATTATTGTCGCGACCAATCACACCTCATGGTTTGACCCGTTGGCCGTGGCTCATCCACTTTGGGCACATGACCGTCCGCCTCGATTTCTGGGTAAGGAATCCGTTTTCAGGGTTCCGATTTTTGGTTGGATAATTTCCAGTGCTGGGCAGATTCGGGTTTATAGAGAATCTAGTGAAGCTGTATTTGCGTTGCGGGACGCGGTTGTTGCCGCGAAATCCGGTGAGTGCGTGGTGGTTTACCCCGAGGGAACTATTACTCGTGATCCACATTTATGGCCCATGCAAGGGAAAACGGGTGCCGTTCGTATCGCTTTAGAGTCAGGTTGCCCACTATTTCCGATGGTGCAATGGGGATCACACAAGGTAATCGGACCCTACAAGAAAGAGCTTCGTCTTTTACCCCGCAAAACAATGTATGTCTGGTTGGGTGAGCCGATGGATCTTGCCAGATATCGTGACAAAGAATTGACTCCTGAACTGCTCCATAAAGCCACAGACGACCTGATGCTCACTATTGCTCATATGGAAGGTGAGATAAGGGGAGAGGCTCCACCGACCGTGCTCTATCGTCATACTGTGAATAACGGGAGCGATCAGTGACGAAGGTTGCCATGATGGGTGGCGGATCCTGGGGTACAGCCTTCGCCGCAGTATTAGCCGATGCGGGATCGCAGGTGACACTGTGGTCTCGGAGTGAGGAAATCGCTGCTGATATCAATACATCTCACCGAAATAGCCGCTATCACCCCGACATTGATTTACCTGAGTCAATCGTTGCAACGACCAATCCTCGAACTGCCCTCGAGGGCGCTGCCATTGTCGTCTTAGCGGTACCCGCACAATCACTTCGAGGGAATTTAATGCAATGGGCGAAGTGGATTGCCCCAGACACTCTGTTTGTGAGCCTAATGAAGGGTATTGAACTCGGGACATTAATGCGCATGAGCGAGGTTATTGTTGAAACTACTGGAGCTAATCCCGATCGCATCTCAGTTGTTTCCGGGCCAAACCTCGCCCGGGAGATCATTGCACGACAACCGACGGCAACAACTGTTGCTGCGCCCACCGAGGCGGGGGCAATTGCTATCCAGAGAGCCTGTACGACGGACTATTTCCGTCCCTATTGGTCAACCGATGTGATCGGTACGGAGATCGGTGGAGCGGTTAAAAACGTGGTCGCATTGGCCAATGGAATCGCGGTCGGCATGGGTCTGGGTGAGAATTCTCAGTCTTCTTTGATCACTCGAGGATTGGCTGAAATTGGCAGGCTTGGAGTTGCCCTCGGTGCCGATCCCTTGACATTTCAAGGACTCGCCGGGGTGGGTGATCTGGTAGCCACCTGTCAATCGCCGCTTTCGCGCAATCGGACTTTCGGCGAGAATCTTGGCAAAGGACTCACGGTGGAGGAAACAATTGCGATCACAAATCAAACTTGCGAGGCGTACAAGAGTTGTCAGCCAATTTTGGAAATGGCGCAAAAGTTGGGCGTGGAAATGCCGATAACGCATGAGGTGGTGGAGGTATTACATTTTGGCAAGCCGCCACGTGAGTTATTAAAATCTTTTATGGCGCGTGACACAAAATCGGAGATTTAGTTGTTAAGGGTTGAGAGCGCTTGATTCAGGTCAGTCCAAAGGTCATCGGGGTGTTCAATTCCAAATGAGAGCCGAATCAAGTTTTCTGGAACTCCATGGCTTTCAAATGGCCATCTGCGCCGGCGCTCCAATAATGATTCGACCCCACCCAAGCTAGTCGCGTAGGTCCACAGCCGGGTTGATTCGCATATCTGATCAGCGTTACCAACAACTTCAATCGCCGCAATTGTGCCCCAACCGGGATACCTCACCCGTGAAATATTGGGGTGAGACTCTAACTGTGAAGCCAAGGTGATCGCGTTGTTCTCTGATTTTTCGTATCGGATAAAAAGAGTTCTCAATCCGCGTAAGGCAAGGTAGCAATCAAATGCACTAGGCATAGCGCCGAGCAACACGCGTCGTACTTGCAGTTGCTCCCAAGCTGTTCGATCCGAAGTGATCACCGCACCCATAAGTAGATCTGAATGGCCACTGAGGATTTTGGTAACACTGTGCAAGACGAAATCGGCACCCATGGACAACGGGTTCTGCCGTACAGGACTTGCAAAGGTGTTGTCGACAATTGTGGTGACACCGCAATTGTTGGCGCGGGTGAGCAGTACCTCAAGTTCAGCGACTTCAAGCAGAGGGTTAGTCGGGGATTCAAGCCAGAGAACGTGGGATTCGGCAAGAAGGTCCGTGATGACCTGGGTCTGGGTGACATCACAGGTGCTCAGTTCGATCTGACCACGTTCGTGTAGTTCGCGCAATCGCACGGCAACTCCGGTGTACGCGGTCGTTGGAGCGATCACTTTCGCACCGATGGGCCACAGATCCATCAGTGCATTGGCAGCAGCCATGCCGGAGGAAAAAATAACGGCATCGCCACCTTCTAATCCTCCTAGGGCCTCTTCCAGAGCTGAGGCGCTTGGATTACCCTCGCGGCTATATTCATAGGCTCCGCCGGCATGGAAAGTGGAAGCGGGAAAAATTGGGGTATTAACTGGATTAGAGGGGGTCGCGGGTGGTCGACCTGAACTGACCACCCAAGTACTGGGATCAATTTCCTTGTAATCCATGTGCACACCTTAATGGCCAGCCCAATAACGTCTCGTTGTTTTGGATTGGGTCGAGATCGGGTCTGTAGATTCAATTCGCGGGTTTTTCCTTGGACAGCACCTCCAAGGATAAAAGCCAAGCCCGCTACGGTGAGGACATGCCTTTTGACTCGAGGACACGGATAGCGCTCGTTTTTGGTGGACGAGGTCCTGAACACTCAATTTCATGTGTGAGCGCGAAGTCAGTGCATGCCGCACTTGTGGATTTGGGTTATGAAGTTTTCTGCATTGGTATCACTCGTGCGGGGAATTGGGTTGAGGTAACTCCTACCGAAGTTGCAGGCTATGTCATCACGGCGAACCATCATCCTGAGGTGGTTGATCGGCCAGAGACCATCCGGCTCGTGATGAATTCAGCGGGGCCAGGTGCGCAGACTGATGGCGGGTTCCATCCGATCTCGGCTGTTTTCCCCGTGGTGCATGGCGTCGGCGGCGAAGACGGCGCCATCCAAGGGCTGTGTCAGAGCATGGGGATTCCAGTCGTTGGTTCGGATGTGCGTTCCTCGGCAATCTGTATGAATAAGTTGACCGCCAAAGAGTTGGTTCGTGCAGCTGGAATTGATTCTGGTAGCTGGTTCGGCCAAAATAATTCACGATTAATCGTGAAGCCGACTGCTGAGGTTTTCCCGTTCCCGTGGTTCGTGAAACCGGTCAACGGGGGTTCCTCAATTGGAATCAGTCGCATCGATTCGCTTTGTGAATACGAACAGGCATGCAGGGAAGCGTTCCTCAGCTCGAATGAGGTAATAGTTGAACAGGGTTTGATTCGCCCGCGTGAGTTGGAAGTTGGGATTCTGGTGGGCGAGTCGGGGATTGAAGCGAGCCCAGTTGGTGAGATTAAGGTTAACGATGATTTTGAATACTATGACTTTGATGCGAAATACATTAGCGATGGCGCAGAATTAATTGTCCCGGCACAACTTGACCCCAATATCGCACAAGAAGTACAACGGATTGCCATTCGAGTCTTCGAATTGTTGGGGTGCGCAGGATATGCGCGCGTCGACTTTTTCCTTGATGGTGAAAGAATTATTTTTAACGAGGTGAATACCATCCCGGGTTTCACCCCAATCTCTATGTTTGCGCGAATGTGGTCATTTGCGGGAATTGATTTTCCGCAAATTGTCGACCAACTAGTTCGGTCAGCCATGGAGAATGCTCAGTCCTAGGAAATATTCAGGTGACCTGGCCGGTTACCCTTCTAGCGAGCTAATAGCTGAACTCAACTCGGTGAGTATTTCAGCCGTTGAGTCGTATTCGCTTGGGAGAGAAACCTCGACGAATTCACTAGTTTCGATTGAAGTGAATCTCACCCCAGCCTGCAGTTCCTCGGGATACCAATTGACGTTGTTGACCGTGAGAAGTTGACTTGTTTGTGAATAGGCTTCCGGTGCTTTCACGCCGCAACGCAGCACAATGGCTGGGTCTCCCCAGGCTTTAGTGCCAGGGGAGAGGGGATGTGTACCTCGCAAGAGTGCCCCGCCAAGACCGACGGGGAGGATTGCACCTAATTCGATACAAAACTGGTTATTTGATCCTGGGGCGGGTTCAACATTTAGGGACGAGCTGCAAGCACTGGCGCTCACCACGATGGTGAGGCAGCAAGTGAGCCCACCTAATTTCCTAGCCAAGGTTCACGACGGGACAGGTTAATGTTCGGGTGATCCCTGGGACTGATTGAATCTTTGCAACGACAAGTCGACCGAGTTCGTCCATGGTGGCTGCTTCAGCTTTAACAATGACGTCGTACGGTCCAGTCACATCTTCAGCGACTGCTACCCCGGATATTTTTCGAATCGACTCGACGACGGTGCTCGCCTTGCCTACTTCTGTTTGAATTAATACATATGCTTGGACCGACATGGCCTCACTCTATATTTGAGTGGAGAATTTTACCCCGAAGATCACCCGAAAGGCTCAAAGTTGTGAGTTCCGATCCCAGTAGTGCCACTCTTGCCGCTCTTGGTGAATCAGGTTTGGTCGCCAAAATTTTGGCACGGATTGGTGAATCTCAGGTTGAGAGTTCGAGTATTGAGATCGCAGCAGGTGATGACGCGGCAGTCATGGGTACTTCAGGATCTTCATTTGTTCTTAGCGTCGATATGTATGCGGAGGGGAAGCACTTTCGAACAGACTGGTCAACGGCGATTGAGATTGGTCGACGTTGCGCGGCGGCCTCTCTCGCCGATGTATGTTCAATGGGAGCCGTTCCGGTCGGGGCTCTTCTTGCGATTGGATTGCCTGCTTCGACTACTTCACATTGGGCCGACGAATTCATGGCGGGCTTCATGCAAGAAATAGGCGACGCGGGTTCGATACTTCTGGGTGGTGATGTCAGCGGATGTGAGAGCATCGTGATTTCAGTTACCGCATTGGGAACCGTTGTTTCCGGAACCGCGATTACTCGCGGTGGTGCGCGCGCAGGAGACATCATTGGCATTTGTGGTCGATCTGGGATGGCTGCTGGCGGGCTTCGGGTGTTGCAGCGCGGCCTGCGCTCACCACGAGCATTGGTTGACGCGTTTCGAGTCCCTGAAATTGATTACACGGCAGGGACAAGAGCGGCTAAAAGTGGAGCGACCTCGATGATCGACATTTCTGATGGACTAGTGGCCGATCTGCAACACATTGCACGTGAATCAGGTGTTGGAATCGAAATAGATACCAAGAAAATTGTGGTTCCCGTAGAGTTAGGGACAACTGCCGCGGCATTTGGCGCCGACCCCATGGCTTGGATCTTGGCAGGAGGGGACGATCATGCATTCGTCGCAACCTTCCCACCCAAGAAGCGACTGCCAACAGGCTTTGCGGAAATTGGAAAAGTGGTGCCCGACCCTATCGGCGAAGTTCTCGTTGACGGAGTGCTCTACCGGGATGCGTACGAAGTTTCGCCCGGCTTCCAACATTTTTCGTCGTAGCGCACGAGTGACGGAGTGTTTAGGAGGCGCGCGCTACTTTACCGGCTTTGATACACGACGTGCATACATTCAGACGCTTGGGGGTTTTGCCGACCAGGGCGCGAACGCGCTGGATATTGGGATTCCAGCGACGGTTGGTCTTGCGCTGTGAATGGGAAACGTTATGCCCGAAGCTAGGGCTCTTTCCGCAGATATCGCAGTTTGCAGCCACAATGACTCCTTCGGTCAATTTAAAGAGGTGGATCCAGGCGGACCCGGTTGGAAATGTAGGCCTAATGCGAGAAGATTGCTCACCTCGTGCTAAACCCTGCGAAGAATAGCCGATCAACTGCAATGTGATGAAGGAGGGGCCATGGGAGAGTCAATCGCCGAATCAGCCAATGCCCCGAGCTCGAGTTTCACCTTGCCCATCTTGCACACCTGGCTTGTTGAAGCTCAGCGTTCATTGCGGGCCACACGTGAAGAAATTGACGCTCTCAACGTTTTCCCTGTTCCTGACGGGGATACGGGAACAAACTTGTACCTCACGGTGGAAGCCGCGTGCGCTGCATTTATTGAGCCATGCGAGGACCTGGCCGCAGCGGCCCTTGGGGTGGGTCGCGCGGCTATCTTAGGGGCCAGAGGGAACTCCGGGGTAATCTTTTCGGCCCTGCTGCGTGACTTAATGGCCGAACTAGCAAAAAGCCCAGAAAACTTTGCACATGCCCTTTCCGAGGGTGCCAGTGGCGCTTATCGAGCCGTCGCTTCACCGCTTGAAGGAACAATTCTCACGGTGGCCTCCCACTCAGCCCAAGAAGCTGTATTGGTTGCTTCTCGGGGTGCAGACCTTGCAGAGGTGGCGATTGCTGCAGCTGACGCCGCATACAACTCGTTACTACTCACGCCAGATTTGCTGATTCAACTCCGTGATGCGGGTGTGGTCGACGCAGGCGGCCGTGGGTTAGTTGTCGTGCTGGACGCATTGGTCACAGTGCTTACAGGCAGTACACCTCGGCGCACGGATCATGCCGTTCACCCTGTCGCCCGATATCCGAGACCAGGGCAGTCTGAAGATTTCTCGAGCGGCGAGATTGAATGTGAAGTGATGTATCACTTTGAGGCGAACGAGAGTGCTCAGTTACGAAATGTGTTGGAGAGCCTTGGATCGAGCGTAATGGTTGCCGGGATTGATTCATTGTGGAAAGTCCATGTGCACGTCCCGCTAAACCGGGTATCGGATTGCATCAATGCTGGGTTACTGCGGGGAATTGTGTCTCAGATTTGCGTTGAACCACTGGACCTACATTCAGCAAACCGAGTTCATTCGGAATCGACCGAGATTCGCTCCCGGATTTTAATTGCGGTCACACACGGGGAGGGTGTCCAGCGCCTGCTGGAGTCACTTGGAGTCACGTGTATTCCCACTCCTGCTCGCCAGCAACCTTCTGCCGCTGAGATCATCGCAGCAATCAAGGGAAGCCAAGCCAGGGAAATAGTCATTCTTCCTGCCGATCGCGATACGCATCCAGTCGCTGACATTGCCGCATCGGACATGCGATCCATGGGCTACCGGGTATCGGTAATCCCCAGTCGTGCCATAACTCAATCATTGGCCGCCATTGCTGTCCACGATCCCGCACTTGAGTTCGACCGTGATGTTGTCTCGATGACTCGGGCGGCCAGCGCCACCCGTTATGGCGCAATTACGCGTGCAACACGAGATGTTTTGACCATGGCTGGCGCTTGCAAGTCCGGTGATTACCTCGGGCTGATCGATGGTGAAATTAGTGTTATTGAGAGCAGCCTCCTGACAGTAAGTAAAAAAATTGTACGGAGAATGCTTACCCCCGGGGCCGAATTATTGACGATTGTCACGGGTAGTGAATTGACAGACTCAGAAATTGAATTATTCCTGACGTGGGTTAAAGCGAGCTATCCATTGATCGACCTTGAACTTGTTTCAGGTGAGCAGCCATTGTGGCCGTTCATTTTTGGGGTCGAATAGCGTGAGTGGGATTGATGGTTTTTTAAGTACACCCCTCAAGGAACTTATTGGTGGCAAAAGTGCCGCAAGTCTGGAAAAGGCTTTCGGAATCACCCGAGCAGGGGAGCTCCTCAACCACTATCCGCGGAGATACATTGATAGAGGAAGGCTCACAACTTTCAGTAACGTGGAAGTGGGAGTCCCCGTAACAATTATGGCCACCATTCACAGCATTGAGACCCGACGCATGACCCAGAAGCGCGGCTTTATTCTGGTTGTGAAAGTCACTGACGGAAATGACTACATGGAGCTCACATTTTTCAACCAGAAATGGCGTGAGAAGGATTTACAGGTGGGCCGAAGTGGGTTGTTCGCGGGGACGGTATCCGAGTACCGAGGTGTAAGAACATTGACACATCCGAAATTTGCACTCTTTGCTGACATTGGAATGGATGTTTCACAGGAGACTGATGCAATCACGAACTTCACCGGCGAGATAATCTCCGTCTATCCAAGTTCTCAGGACCTTGCTTCGTGGCAAATTCAAGCGGCCATTGACGTGGTGCTGACTTCAGCAGATGAACTTATTGACCCAATTCCAGCAGAACTCGTTGCCAAACATGCTTTCATGACCAAACTCGAATCTCTTCATGCAATTCATCAACCCAAAGATCATAATGAAATTGTTCGGGCGACTCAGCGAATAAAATATGAAGAAGCATTCATTTTGCTTGCACTCATGCGCCAGCGCAAGAGTCAGGCAAAATCAGCGATTGCCCATGCTCGCAGTGGATCAGACGGGGTGGCCCTCTCTGAATTTGATCAGTCACTTCCATTTGAATTGACACAGGGCCAGCGTGAAGTGGGTTTGGAGATCTCGCAAGATCTGGCTAGGAGTATTCCTATGACAAGACTGTTACAGGGTGACGTGGGTAGTGGTAAAACAATCGTCTCAATCCGCGCAATGCTTGACGTTATTTCCTCCGGAGGTCAAGTGGCCTTGCTCGCTCCCACGGAAGTGCTGGCCGTTCAGCACTTTGAGTCCCTTCAAAGGTTTCTAAAGGGAGTTACCTCACGAGCGATTCGTGTTGATCTTTTGACGGGGGCCATGCCAGTAGCAAAGAGGCGTCAGGTGCTCCTCGATGCACAAAGTGGAGATCTCGACATTCTTATTGGGACACACGCGCTTCTGGAAGAAAAGGTGCAGTTTTTTGATTTGGGGCTCATCGTTATTGACGAGCAGCATCGATTCGGTGTGGAGCAACGTGCAGTCATGCTCACGAAGGGCAAAGACGAATTACGCCCACACCTATTAGTCATGACGGCGACTCCAATTCCGCGGACTGTGGCTCTCACGATTTTCGGGGATCTAGACGTTTCAACCCTGACAGAATCACCATCCTTGCGAGCAGAAGTGCAGACTCACCTCGTATCGACTTCGGGAATGCCTCGTAGTGTGTCTCGGGTGTGGGAACGGATGGCCGAGGAAGTCGATGCGGGGAACAAAGTCTTCGTGGTTTGTCCGACCATTTCTCGATCGGAAGTTGAACCCAAAAAAGCGAAAACGTCACGTGAAAAGGCCTCGCAGCCGGAGCCGCTGGCTTCGGTCGAGGAAACATATGAATCACTTAGCAGACAATTTCCTAATATCGCATTTGCAATGTTGCACGGTGGATTGGACTCACACAGCAAGCAAGAAATTATGCATCGCTTCGGTGGACTGGAAGAGCCCAGCATTGACGTCTTGATTGCAACAACTGTGATAGAAGTGGGAGTCGACATCCCCGAGGCAACAATGATGGTGGTTCTCAACGCCGAGAGATTCGGAATGTCACAACTACATCAGCTTCGGGGGCGTATAGGCCGTGGTTCGTTACCCGGGCTGTGCATCCTTGTTCACGGCTTTTCATACAGTGCCGCGTCAATTGATCGACTAAGTGCAATGCGTGATTCGCGTGATGGATTCATACTCTCCCAGAAGGATCTTGAAATTCGCGGCGAAGGAGACGTCCTTGGGCAGGATCAATCCGGAGCGTTGAGTTCGCTACGGCTCCTCAAGATTATTGATGACCTAGACTTCATTGAAACCGTACGAATTGAAATCGAAGAGTTGTACGAGGGCAATAGTTGGGATTCGGTACTGCAAGCGATTGACTCCTTTGAAATTGCACGTGCACAGAATTTAGAAAAGGCCTAATGAGAAT
>Ga0129324_10000263_pt1 | contig 37973 bp, 74 predicted proteins | sample CPBDNA_7_FD_96879 | JGI IMG/M metagenome (GOLD analysis project Ga0129324, IMG submission 96879) | Freshwater to marine salinity gradient microbial communities from Chesapeake Bay, USA - CPBay_Spr_15_0.2_DNA | ecosystem: Environmental > Aquatic > Marine > Coastal | place: USA: Chesapeake Bay...
AAACTTTCCTAAAGCGACTTGGTACTCACCTTATTCTCCAAAGACAATTGTCAATTGGTGCTCAAATGATTATTTGGGAATGGGACAAAACAAGTATGTAATTGACGCAATGCAAACCGCGTTGTTAAAGACAGGAAGTGGTAGTGGGGGTACTCGCAATATTGGCGGTACATCTCATTATCATGTTACACTCGAAAATGTAATTGCGAAATTACATCAAAAAGAAAGTGGTCTATTATTTACTTCTGCTTATGTAGCAAACGAATGGGCGTTAATTGCTCTATCTCGTATCATTCCTAATATATGTTTTGTTTCAGATAACAAGAATCATGCCTCAATGATTATGGGAATGAAACACAGCAGAGCAGAGAAACATGTTTGGCAACATAATGATATGGCGTCATTAGAAGCCTGTCTTATTTCTGCAACTGAGGCTGAGTTAACACCATGCATTGTATTTGAATCTGTATATAGTATGGATGGAGATGTTGGCCCTATTGCAGAAATTTGTGACTTAGCAGATAAATATAACGCAATGACATATATTGACGAAGTACATGCAGTTGGTCTCTACGGAGATACAGGCGCAGGTTATTGCGAAAAGATTGGCTTACAAGACAGAGTGGATATTGTAAATGGAACGTTGGGAAAAGCTTTTGGATGTCATGGCGGCTATATTGCTGGCGACAGTATTGTGCTTGATGCTATTCGAAGCGTAGCAAGTGGATTTATATTTACAACAAGTATGAGTCCTGTAATGGCAGCAGGAGCAATTGCTTCTATTCGTTATTTAATGGATCATAATGAATTGAGAGAACTACATCAAGAACGAGCTGAAACATTAAGACAACTATTTATAGAGAACAATATCGAAATACATCCAAACAGTTGCACTCATATATTACCAGTGATGGTTAGAGATGCAAAGAAATGCAAACAAATGTCAGACAGGTTATTAAACGAACATGGATTATATGTACAGCCTATTAATTACCCAACAGTCGATGTGGGTAAAGAGCGGCTTAGAATTACACCTACACCACTTCACACCAATGGTATGATGGAAGATTTGGTCGCAGGATTACTGGAAACGTTTAAACACGTTCACTAATATTATGAAAATGAAATGGTTAACCCTCGGAACATCCCTTACTCTTGCTGCTACGGCTGCCTATTTTAGTATCGTCGGATTAATGACGATCTTCAGTGGAGCTGTCGTCGGTATTGCGATTATGGCAACGGTGTTAGAAATCGGTAAATTAGTATCTGCAGCATGGTTGCATTATGAATGGGATCGTATTAATAATTTAGTACGAGGTTATTTTACAGCAGCTGTTATAGTTCTAATGTTAATTACAAGTATGGGTATATTTGGATTCCTTTCCAAAGCTCATATTGATTCTGCTTTAACTGGAGATACCTATTCTCTCGAAGCAAGTATCATTGATACAAGAATAGCCGCAGAACAATCAAAACTCAAAGCCGCACAAGATCGAATCGAAGGATTGGATTATGTATTACAAACTTCACAACCTAAAGATCGTAATTATGTAAATGGCCGCCAAACAGAAGAAAGAAATAATTTAGCAATTACTATTGACAATGCAGTAGATAGTATTGTACAATATAACGAACAGAAGTTACCTATACAGAGACTTCAGTTAGAACAAGAATCAGAACTCGGTCCTGTTAAATATATCGCTGATATGATATACGGATCTGAGGCAGAAGAATATTATGACGATGCTGTTAGATGGATTATACTTATAATTATATTCGTATTTGATCCTTTGGCAATAATGTTATTAATTGTAAGTACGGCAGCTTTTAAACGCGATCGTGAAACTCCTTCTAGACCATTAGTTGATAACAGTCAAGTAATGAACATGGAGATAAAAGAAAAAGAAAGTGGCTTATCTGTTGAAATAGAAGAAAATAAAAGTGGCTTGGTTAAGACAGGTTTAACCACTACATTGAAAAGAAGGAAAATATAATGAGTATTGAAATGTTAGGAGACCAAGTATTAATTGCTGCGGTCAAAAAAGAAGAAAAGACGGCGGGTGGTATTATACTATCAGCTGATGTTAAAAAGACAGCATCAGAGCCTGGTGTGGTTTTATCAGTTGGTTCAGGTGCAATTGCAGCTACAAACGGTAAACTAAAAACTGGTGTTAAGGTGTTCTTAGATTGGAACGAAGCTTTACCAGTAGAAATTGAAGGTCAACAAGCCGTCATTATTAGTTCAGAACATATTAAGGCGATACTATTGTGAATATGAAAAAATTAATGTGGGGTGGATTGGGTTTCCTTTCATTAGGTGTTGCTTATATTGGAGTTATCCTACCGGGTATTCCTTTTAGCATTCCTGCTGTATTTGCGGCTTATTGTTTCGCAAAGAGTTCTGATAGAATGCATAATTGGTTATACGGACATAAATTGTTTGGACCGTTTTTAACTAACTGGGAAACAAAGAAAGTATTTCCACAAAAGGCAAAGTATATGATGTTAGGTATGATGGCTTTTGCTTTATTGTGTATGATTGTATTTACAGGAAATTGGAAAGCAGTTGCGTACTCTGGTACCTTTATGGCATTAGGCGCAGCGTGGGGTTGGAGATATCCTTCCACACCAGAAGAGTACGATCGCCGTAAAAAAGCAGGCGAGAAAATTGGTTTATTTAAATAAATAGTATTATGGACGATCAAAAAGACAACCCTTTTAACGAAGACGGCAACGTTGACTACCACAAGTGGTTACGTATGAACGCATTCGTTAAAAAGTTACATGATGAGTTTTATATAGAGCAAGTTAAGAAACAACACCGTGAAGAAATGGCGTGGTTAGAAAGACGAAATGAAATGCTCGAAAATTTAGATATTATTGATAACGTTGTTGATATGATGGATGAATATCCAGAAGCTGACTATTTGATTAACAAAATTAAAAGAAGGTTAGACAATGACAAAAAGTACTAAAGTAAACGAAGCAACACCAGCAGAACTAAAAGCATGGGCAGAGTCTGATTACTTTATATCAGGCAATTTTGATCCAATGACATTATTTGTTGTGATCCCTGCGATTGTACAGATTGCAGTATTTGGTGGAATGCTGCTATCATTTTATATAATTGGGAAACTATTCTAATGGAAGAAAAGAAAAAGTATATTTACGAAAGTCCTGATAAAGGCAAAACGGTTTATGCAAGAGAACTTGGTCAACCAACCTCTGAACGTAAACTAATTAAGGAGACGAAAGATGAAAAGTGATTATGTAGTGGTAGATACCATATCGACATTCAAACAAAGATACATTATACCACGTGAAGAAGTTCAACGCTTTAATGAAGAAATGAAGTTAACAGATAAGCTCGCAAAGCTCTGGGCTCAAGAATCTGTAGAATCAGAAGAAGTAAAAGAATTCAGCCAAAGATGGTTAGGCGAAACAGTAACTAACGTCGATTTTGCGGGTACAGAAAAAGTATTACAATTTTTTAAAGAAGATAACGAACAGTTATCGGAAGAGTGGTCTCAGGCTCAACAGCTTGACTATATTAATGATTGGAAAGATAAAACGCCGAAGATATGATCTTCATCTATGGTACCAAGGGGTGCCAGTTTTGTGAGAAGGCAAAACATAAAGCAAATGATATGTATGGTGAGTATAAATTCCTTGACATTGGACTCACTTTATATTATAATAAACTGAAAGAATTAAATGTAAGTACAAATGTATTACCTCAAATATTTGAGGATGATCGGTATATCGGTACTTTTTACCATTTCGTAAAGGAATGTCAATTGAAAATGAGTGAGGAATAAATTACACAATGTTAGATGAAAGAATCAATAAGATTTACCAAAAAGAACTATCACGCCAAAAATTAACCGTCGAGTTAATTGCATCAGAAAACTTTGCTTCTAAAGCCGTAATGAAAATGTGCGGTTCAGAGTTTACAAACAAATACGCAGAAGGATATCCTGGAGCCCGTTATTATAATGGTTGTGAATTCATGGATGAAGTTGAACAACTTGCTATTGACCAACTAAAAGAAATATACGGTTGTGAATATGCGAACGTTCAACCACATTCTGGTGCCAATGCTAATCTTGCAGTAATGAAAGCCTTTCTAAATGTTGGTGATACTATTCTCGGTATGGATTTAGCAAGCGGTGGACATCTAACTCACGGAGCTCCTGTTACTATTTCAGGTAAATGGTTTGATGCTCATACGTATGGTGTTGGTGAAGATGGTTTAATTAATTATGATGATGTTGCTTTAATGGCAGAAGCTCATAAACCTAAAATGATAATTGCTGGTGCAAGTGCATACCCAAGACAAATTGATTGGAAACGATTTAGAGAGATTGCTGATTCAGTAGGCGCATTGCTTATGGTTGATATGGCTCACTATTCCGGTTTGATTGCCGGCGGTGTATATGATAGTCCTGTTCCTTATGCTGATGTTGTTACTTCTACGACTCACAAAACACTTCGTGGACCTCGCGGTGGAATTATATTATGGAACAATCCTGACTATACAAGAAAGATTAATGGAGCGATATTCCCAGGTACTCAAGGTGGTCCTTTGATGAATATGATTGCAGCTAAAGCTCAGGCATTCATTGAAGCCAACACACCAGAGTTTAAAGCTTATGCCCATCAGGTTGTTATAAACGCGCAAGCCTTCGCTGATACATTAAGCAAATCTAAAACCTTAGAAGTACTTACAGGTGGAACCGATAGTCATATTATATTAGTTAGTTTAATTAACTCTGAATTGAGTGGAAGACAAGCTGCTGATATCTTAGAGAAACATCGTATCACTGTAAACAAAAATGGTATTCCTAACGATCCTCGAAACTTTAAAGAAACAAGTGGAATTCGTATAGGAACTGCCGCTGAAACAACTCGCGGTTGGGATGAAGAACAATTTGAAGAGTTAGGCGGAAGAATTATTAATATATTAGAAGATCCTACTCAATGGTAGCTCTTATATTAGGCAACGGAGAATCACGACTAGGTGTTAACTATCGTGAAGAATATCCAGGTGCCTTTGTGTATGGCTGTAATGGAGCTTATAAAGAAAGTCCTGATGCTTTAATTTGCAGTGACATTTATATGCAGCATATTATTTACAAAACAGGATACTGCAAAGACAATCTTTGTTACTTTAGTGAATGGACTCCAGTACCTTCTGGTGCTGCTGAACATATAATCATGGCTTTAAAAGAAAATGGTTTGCCAATCATTGAGAATACAAAAGATACGACATACGGCCTAACAAGAACGCAGGCAGTCATATCTGGTTCTGTGAATGCAAATTATGTTACTTGGGTTGACGATAAAGATATGGTCAAGTCAATTAAACAAATAGAAATAAGTTCTGGCTCAAGAGCGTTATTAACAGCTTGCGAGTCAGGACAGTATAAAGAAATCATTCTATTAGGATTTGATGGAATGGGCGCTTCAAATGTATATCAGAACGATGAAGGATACGAAAGATCTACCCCTCGTAATGAGTGGGTTCAAGAAAGACAAGATATTATGGATAAGTTTCCAAATATAAAATTCAATGTTGTATAATAGGTTAGCATCAGCAGCCTATGGCGAAGGTCGGAGATACTTCAAATGGTGGATAACTGTTTGGTGTAAACGTTAAGTATTTGTATAAATATACTTTATGGCCTATTCTAAAAAAGTACTCGACAGATTCGAAGCGGTAACCAATAATCCAGCAGCTCACGGAGTCGGAAGGTTTGATCCTAATGACCCTAATGTAGCAACAGGAATGACAGGTGCACCTGCTTGTGGTGATGTAATGAAACTCGATCTCAAGTTAAATCCTGAGACCGAAGAAATCATTGATGTAAAATTCAAAACTTATGGTTGCGGTTCAGCAATCGCAAGTTCATCAATGTTTATTGAAATGTTAGTTGGTAAAACAATAGAAGAAGCAAAACTAATTAAAGATAGCGAAATCGCAGAAGCTTTAGAACTACCCGCAATAAAAATACATTGTTCTGTATTAGCCGAAGATTCAATTAAGAAAGCAATTGAAGATTGGGAAGAAAAGAAAGCAGGTCGTAATGAATCGTGGATTGAGCGTCATACCAAAAGGACATAACAATGTATGAGTATAGAACTAACTTAATCAAAGTAGTTGACGGAGATACCGTTGATGTAGATATTGATTTAGGATTTGGAATCTGGTTAAGAAACGAAAGAGTTCGTATCATGGGTATTGATACACCGGAATCAAGGACTCGTGATACAGTTGAGAAGCTATTCGGCAAAGCTGCAAGCAAACGATTAAAAGAATTATTAGGTAAATCACCAACATTGAGAACTCAGGTTGCTAGTGACGGTGAAGATATGAAAGGCAAGTTTGGTCGTATCCTTGGAGATTTTGATGTATATTGTTCAACAACAGATGCTTGGAGACCAGTTACTTCGGTAATGTCAGAAGAAGGTCATTGTGTACCTTACTACGGTGGATCCAAAGAAGATACTCAAGCACAGCATATGTTGAATCGAGTTAAACTTCTAGAGAACGGTTACGTAGATCAAAAGGCATATAATAAAGAAATTGCCAAACAAGAAAAAGCTGCTAAAAATAAATCGTAAAAACTATTGACATTCATGATGAACTGTTGTATAATATACTCATATTGAAGGGATTTACCTTTAGATTTAATAACGAAGGTAAGACTTCATAACAGAGAAAAAAGAATGGCAACAGGAAAAGTAAAATGGTTTGATGGAACAAAGGGATTTGGATTTATCACACCAGATGAAGGCGGAAAGGATGTGTTTGCACACTTTTCAGCAATTAAAGCAGATGGATATGCATCACTAGTAGAAGATCAACAAGTGACGTTTGATATTGAAGAAAGCGAAAAAGGTCCACAGGCAACTAATATTGTTTAATGATGTATAATAAGAACCCAAGAAACGGTGGACGTTCAGTTGATCTAACTCCACAGAAAAGACACCCTAAAGATAAAAGACCACCATCAGCGATGCCGTTTGATATTGGTCTAAGAAAGTTCAGAAAGAATGTCGAATCTGCAGGAATTATAAAAGAACTGAGAGCAAGAGAATTTTACGAAAAGCCAACAAGCAAACGTAAAAGGAAAAAAGGTGAAGCCATTAAGAGACATCAGAAGAAGATCCAATCTGAAATGAGAGCTTTTAATGGTAGAGGTCAAAGGCACTATAAATAAATTCATAAAACTATTGACATTCATATATTAATAGATTATAATATAATTTGAGACGGTGGGAATAGACCATGACGGCGAGATGGAATCACGGAGTTAATAGCTCTACCATTTAGGACCCACGACGGTTACTGAGTTCGGGAGCAACTCCTGAAGCACCAACCGATATACCGAGCGACGTAAGTTTCGAGGTATGTCAACTGAGTGTGGACGAAACGCCAAAGAACCGACCACTGTCTCCTCTTTTTTGAATGGATTTTATATTATGGGATTAGTACGTGGAATGTCAACGCTTAACACTCGTAAGCGTAAAGTAAAAATCACAAAGGCCAAGTTAGCTCAATACGAGCTTGATTGGCGACTACACAATAAGGCAATGAAACATAGAGGTATGCATGATCTCAGATACGATAGTGTCGATGAATATATAAATTATTGTCTAGGAAGGGTGAAACCTAAATCTGAGTTCCAACCTTATAAACCAAAAGAATCATTTCGTAGAGAGGGTCCAACATACCCTTCTTTTACAGGGTCTTTAGGTGGAGGTCAAGGTACTAAGAAAGAATCACCTAAATATACAGGGACATTAGTAAAAGGAATAGCTACGATGCACAAAAGCAATGCTGTACCTATTATTAATCAAGAACAAGCAACTGAAATATCGAGGATGGCGCGATGATGTATTGTGACTTTAGATTTGAAATTAACGAACAGGGATTACTATTTAACGATAAACCTGACCCTGACGAAACCCACATGGTACGAATTAGTAATACTACGTTTGAACCCGGTGATAAATTTACTTTAGAACTTGACGAATTTGGTCGTATGTTCTTTAAAAAGGATGGACCCTTACAACTTAACTTGGAACTTTAATGGCAACAAAGAACGACATAACTGGTGATTCTTTAACAAGCAAAGCATCTACAAAAGCGTATGATGATGGTTGGGATAGAATCTTCGGAAAAAAGGATGACACTGATTTAGGTCTAGAAGGAGATACTCGAATGACTAGTAAAGAACGGCACGAAGCTGAATTTAATACCGTACATCCTGCAGAAACAAGGTATCCTCATTTGAGGGATAAGAACTTCAAGTATAAACAGCAGGATATGACTGAATTGAACGCTGATGGAAACGAAGATCGTGGTCGAAATGGTGAAGATCTCACAAATAACTGAAAAAAGTGAAATTAACTATTGACATTCTTTATGAAATGGTTTATAATATCTATATTAAATAATTGAAAAAGGTTTATATTATGAGTACTGAATTGAGAACTGTTCCAACAACAGATATCATGCAAACAAGGTTCTTCGGTGGAAAGGAACGTGGAACTTGTATTCAATTAACCCCACCATGGAGAGATCAAGGTCATATTCAATTGACCCGCGAACAAGCTGCGGTGGTTGCTGCTGAGCTAATGCTATTTGCAGAAGGCAACGAAGTTACTCAATCTCTTGCTGAAATCATGGAAGAACACAATATTGAAGCTGATGGCGAAGCAATCTGCGAGGCACTTTGTTCATGAATATAGAACCATGGAAAATAATACAGTTACTTGAGAGAGATAACAGTCGACTATATAAAGAAGATATGTTGTCTCAATATATTGATGATGAAGGTCTAGTCAAAGGTTTATCATATTGTCTTGATAATATGATTACCTTTGGTGTGGCTGATATTCCTACAAGTCAAAACGACGGCCCTGGTCTTTCTGCTGAGGATTTCTATATCCTCGCAGACCAGCTTCGTAATCGTGAATTAACAGGTCATGCTGCTCGAGACGCAATCGTCGTCGCAAGAGAAGCAGCAACAAACGAACAATGGAATGATTGGTACCGTAGAATCTTAATTAAAGACCTACGTTGCGGAGTATCTCTCAAGACAGTTAATAACGTTAAGAAAGGAACCATTCCTGTATTCACTTGTATGCTTGCCCACAGTGGTGACAACAATCCTAAAAAGATTACAGGAGACTGCATTGTAGAATATAAGTATGACGGTGTAAGAGCAATCATAATCGTTCAAAACGGTAATGCAGTCATCTATTCTAGAAATGGTAAACTACTTACCAACTTCCCACATATCGAAAAAGCGTTTAGTAAAAAGATCTTCGACGACTTAGTCTTTGATGGTGAAGTTATGTCTAAAGATTTCCAATCATTAATGAAACAAGTTCATCGTAAAGAAGGAGCTCAGACCGAAGATGCATACTTTGCATTGTTTGACTTTTTACCTATTGACGAATTCCAAACAGGTAGTGGTACATTACCTCTAATTAAAAGAAAAAAATTATTAAAAGGATTTGAAAGTTCTGAGTACTTTGATGATTGTGTTGTTGTTACGAAATACGATGTTCTTAATATCGAAGATGATGCTGATAAGTTCAAAGGAATTAATAATATAGCAATAGAAGAAGGGTATGAAGGTATCATGGTCAAACCTATCAACGGTCTTTATGAATGTAAACGATCTTACGGTTGGCTAAAAATGAAACCTTACATTGAAGTTACATTAAAGGTTATTGGCATTGAAGAAGGAACCGGAAAAAATGAAGGAAGCACAGGAGCTCTCGTCTGTGAAGGTACCGACGAAGGTAAACATATCAAAGTTAATGTTGGGACAGGTCTTAGCGATGCTAACCGGGATGATATTTGGAATAGTGTTGACACTGTCATTGGTCAGTTAGTTGAAATAAGAGCTGATGCAATTACAATCGCTCAAGATCAGGAAGCCTACAGTTTAAGATTCCCGCGATTTAAATGTTTTAGAGGTTTTGAACCAGGAGAGAAACTATGACACAATATACTAAAATGGTTGAAGATTTTGCCATAATGGAAGAAGCGGAGAAATGGGCTAAAGGAGTTCAGGCAATTCATGGTCATTCACTATCATCAATGTGGTATGACACTCGCCCACAAGATACCGAAGGTGGTAAATCTGTAACTGATGTTGAATTAAACAATGGAACCATTAAAAGGTATCAAGGCGATAAGTTAATACATACGTTTGGTAATGAACTCAAAGGTGATGAATTGGCTCAGCATTACTTAATGATGAATTCCAAATGAGAACCTTTAATAAAATTGGGTTTTTAGCTCTAGTGTTAATGGTCGGAATGATTTTTGGTACGGCAAAGGTTCAAGGTACTGCGATTGATTATGATATGCATGGAGATTCATTTGAAATGACTCATGATACATATTGTATGGCATTAAACATTTACCACGAAAGTAGATCTGAGAATCTTGCTGGTAAATTTGCAGTTGCTGATGTAGTATTAAATCGTGTTAATGATCGTAGATACCCTGATGAGATATGTGGAGTAATATACGATGCAGAACTCAAACCTTCTTGGAAGGATCCTACTATAGAGGTACCTGTAAGGAATCGTTGTCAGTTCAGTTGGTATTGTGATGGCAAGTCAGATGAACCTACAGAAACAGATGCATGGAACGAATCTGTTTTAGTTGCTCATCAATCAATATACGAAGGTCGTATGAATGGATTAACGGAAGGTGCAACTCATTACCATACAGTTTATATTGAACCTTATTGGGCAAGTTCTTTAGATTTAATTGGACATATAGGTTCTCATATCTTTTACCGAGAAAACTAATAAATAATTCTATAATTTAAATTATGGAGTTAGGTATGAGAGTCGCTGGTGTTGACTACAGTTTAAGTAGTCCAGCAATTTGTGTTCATGAAGGTGAAGAATGGAGTTACGATAACTGTACTTTTTATTATTATGTAAAGCAAAAGAAATTGCTAATTGGAGAGAAAGGACAGTATCAAGCAACAATGTATCCAGATACTTGGTTCAACGATCAAGACAGATATGATATCATTGGTTCTTGGTCTCAAGCTAAATGTTTTGAGTGTGACTTTGTTGGAATTGAAGGATACGCATTTGGAGCGGTTGGTAGAGTATTTCAAATAGCAGAGAACTGTGGTTTACTTAAACATAAACTATGGGAGAAAGGAATTGCTTATGATGTATACGCACCAACAATGATTAAAAAGTTTGGTTGTGGAAAAGGTAACGCGAATAAGGAAATGATGATAGAAGCCTTCGAAGAAGAATGCGGAGTTGATGTTCGCGAGAAATGTGGTATAGTAAACAAATCGTGGAATCCTATTACTGATATCGTAGATGCCTACTATATTTGTAAATATGGTTTCACACAACTTACAGAGAAGAAAGATGATAGTAATATTTAATGGACCGCCAGCTTCAGGAAAGGACGAAGCAGCTAGTTTATATAAAGAAAAGTACGGATTTGGTAATCTGTCTTTTAAGTATCAATTATTCAAAGAAACGATTAAACACTTTGATGTTGATAAAAGATGGTTTATGGAAGGTTATAACGACAGGGCTCAAAAAGAAAAATCAGAGTTTGCCTTACAAGGTATGTCAAGACGTGAAGCAATGATTCATGTTTCTGAAGATATCATTAAGCCAAAGAAAGGTTTAGATTATTTTGGTAAGTCAGTTGCTGAAGAAATCTTTGAATATAAAAACTATGCGTTAGCAGATGGTGGATTTGTTGAAGAACTTGAACCTATTATTGAAAAGGTTGGAGCAGAGAATATTGTCATCGTTCAATTAACAAGAGAAGGTTGTGATTATTCATCTGATAGTAGAAAATATTTTAATGGTCGACTGATTAACGAATGGACAGTCGGATCCAAAACAGAAATAGACAAAGCGTACGTTCTCAAAGAAGAGATGAATATTAAAACGTATCGCGTACATAATAATGGTTCACTGCGTAACTTACACGATGCTTTAGACCAAATATATAATGAAATTAATGGAGAACTAAAATGAGTTGCATTTATAAAGGTGTTGTGATAGATTCAGAACTGTCTGCCAATTCAAAAGGCGGAAGTGAAATGATGAGACAACGATTGATTGATAACATGGACGCGGAAGTACTTGAAAAGGTTGCTATCCATTTATCGAGACCAAGAGAATTATATGATGATGTACCAAATATCTTTTGGTGTCATGATCTATCGGAAGATCCAGAAAATCAAATTTTAAAAGATGAAGGTTGGCAAAAGTTTGCTCACTTTGTCTTTGTGACGGCGTGGCAAAGAGATCAATATATTATGAGGTTCGGTATACCTTATGGTAAATGTTCTGTTATTCATAATGCTGTTGAAGTTAAGTATGACCCAGAGGAAAAAGATATGGAAACAATTCGTTTCGTATATCATACAACTCCTCACCGCGGTTTAGAACTACTTGTACCAATCTTTGCTTCGTTAGCAAAGGAATTCGATAATATCCATCTTGATGTCTATTCAGGATTTGAAATTTATGGTTGGAAAAATCGAGACGAAGCATATAAACCATTATATGAACAAATTGAGCAACATCCTAATATGACTTATCATGGTGTTAAATCAAATGATGAAGTATTAGCAGCATTAAAGAAATCTCATATTTTCCTATATCCTAATATATGGAAAGAGACATCTTGTATTGCGTTACTCGAAGCCATTAAATCTCAAATGATTTGTATTCATCCAAACTATGGAGCATTGCCAGAGACTGGTGCTAATGCAACCATTATGTATGATTGGAATGAAGATATGAATCATCACGCAAATTATGCGTTTTCAGTAGCAAAACAAATTCTAATTGCGATGAAGAACGATCCTAATTATTTTAATGGATTTACCTTCTCTGATAGATTTAATTTGGCAAGAAATAATATACAATCATTTACCACAATGTGGAACACTCTATTGAGGAATATTGGTGATGCATACCAAGTCGAAGGGTAAATTAATACCCTTTCCTAAGATACATTCTAATCCACCTATTAATGAGGTAAGTGTTGGCGAAAGGATTCGTGAATATAAGGAATCTTATTCAAGCGAACTTGCAGAAATTATTTGGGAAAACGTACTAGGTGAGATGGCAAGAGCAGGATGTGACTTTGAAGAAAACATGGAAGAATACTTTCCATCTATGATACTTATCTTTGAATCTATTCGTTCTTTACATCTACAAACAATGAACGAAGAACATCAGTTACAAGCGTATGCTGCAAACAATGTTATCGTGGATGCAGATGAAAATGAAAATGCTATATCTGGTGGATTAAAAAAGAATTTAGAAGAAACCATTGACATTGATGAAGATGTTTGATATAATATAATCTGTAAATTTAAATAATGGATAAATTATGATATTAGTTGACTATAACCAAGTTATGCTCGCGAGTCTTTTCGCAGGTATTGGTAATCACACAAACATGGAAGTTGATGAAAATCTGCTTCGTCACATGTTCCTCAATTCAATCAGATTCAATCGTAAAAAGTTTTCGAGAGAATACGGCGAAATTGTAATCTGCGCTGATAACACAAACGTATGGAGAAAGGATTACTATCCATACTATAAAGCAAATCGTAAAAAGAACAGAGATGATTCTGATCTTGATTGGAATGCTTTGTTTGATATCATTCACCAAATACGTAGAGAAATTGAAGAGTTCTTTCCTTACAAGGTAGTATATGTTGACCGATGTGAAGCTGACGATATTATCGCAACACTCTGTATGGAATATGGTACTGAATTAAATAATGGTTCTGAAAAGATTCTGATTCTATCTGGTGACAAGGACTTTATTCAATTACAAAGATTCGCAAATGTTGACCAATACAATCCCGTTCTAAAGAAATGGGTAAGACATGCAAATCCTCAGCAATATATAACAGAACACGTTCTTCGCGGTGATACTGGTGACGGTGTACCAAACATATTAAGTCCTGATAATTGTCTTGCTATTGGTGAAAGACAAAAGCCAATGACTAAGAAGCGTATTGAGTTGTTTAGCAAAGATCCAGACGCAATGGATGAGGAAACAAAATTAAGGTTTAATCGTAATAAACAAATGATTGATCTTACAATGATACCTCAGGAGTTTGTTGATAATATTCTTGAGGCTTATAATAACCAAGAAGAGGTGGGAAGGTCTCACTTATTCAATTACTTCGTCAAACAAAAGTTGAAAAACTTGATTGGCGATTTACAGGATTTTTAATATGTTAAGAGTAGCAATCGCAGATATAATCAATACAGCTGCAAAAGAAAAAAGTGTAAAAGGAAAAGTCGAGCACTTACAAAAACACGACACTGTTCCATTAAGACAGGTTCTTCGTTTGATTTATGATGAAGATATCGAGTTCTTATTACCAGATACTCCACCACCATTCAAAGAGAACGAACTCGTTGACCTTGATACTATGTTATATAGAGAAGCAAGACGTTTACGAATATTCTTTAAAGGTGGCGGATACGACAACCTCAATAAGAATAGAAGAGAAGCATTGTTTATTCAGTTGCTTGAAGATTTGAATCCATCTGATTCAAGAATGCTTGCAGAGAATATGATTAGTCATACTCCTATTAAAGGAATAACTAAGAAAACATTAGAAGCAGCTTTTCCAACACTATTCACGGATCCACTTAACTTTAGATAATAAGGAAAATTGCTATGCCTCGGCAGCGCAAATCAACCATTCATTCTGACGATTGGTATGAACCGAAGATACAAGATCGGAAACAAAAGAAAAAGAAAAATCAGGCAAGAAAAGACCTTCAAAAGCAGAAATTGTCTGATAAAAGAACTTTTCTTTCATAAAACCATTGACATCCGGTCAATTGTTTGTTATAATATCTATATAAATTAATAATGAACAGGAATAATATGGACCACAGAGCAGAAAAGCTAATCCTTGTAGATTGTGACGGTGTACTACTTGATTGGAAGTATGCATTCTATAAGTATATGAATGAAAACGGATATACCGTTATTGAAGAAGGTCAGTACGACGTAGCACAAACCTTTGGTATTACAAAGGAACAATCAAGACAACTTGTAAGACAGTTTAACGAATCTGCAAGAATAGGATTTTTACCTGGCTTAAGGGATGCCATTAAATATGTCAAGAAACTCCATAGTGAAGGTTATGTTTTTCATTGTATTACTAGTCTCAGTACTGATTACTATGCCGGTAAACTAAGAGAACAGAATCTCGAAAGATTGTTTGGTAAAGATGTATTTGAGAGAGTGGTATGTTTAGACTGTGGAGCTGATAAAGACGACGGTCTATTACCTTATAAAGATAGCGGATGTATTTGGGTTGAAGATAAACCTTCTAATGCTGAATGCGGACTCGATATGGGACTTAGATCTATTCTGATTGAACATGACTTTAACAAAGATTACGAAAATAATAATTTGGTAAAAGTTAAGAATTGGAAAGAAATCTACGAATCTATCGTATAAATACTATTATGGAATATAAGATTGGAAACTAATGCCTACATATACCTTTGAAGATAAAACAACTGGTGAGCAATTCGAGAAATTCATGTCGATGTCTGCGATAGACCAGTTCAAAAAAGACAACCCCCATTTAAAATCTATCATTCTTAGCGGACAACCCGTGATTGAGTCTGCGCGCCTTGGAAGGATGAAACCTGACCAAGGTTTTCGTGATATACTTACATCAATGAAAGAAAACAAATCATACACTGGAAACAAAATCAACGATTGGAAGTAATTTCAATTGCTTCTTACATCTGTTGATGCAAAGGAGAGTTTTATGTCAAGAGCACGTCGTATAACAGCAAAGGATAAAAAAATGTCGCGGAGGGAAAAGGAAGGTTCAAGAATGGATACTAAATTCAGTATGAATCAGATTAGTCCTTTAACCGATAACCAAGCTCATTTTTTCGATAGTTATAACGCAGGTTATAATATAGCTGCAATTGGTACAGCAGGAACAGGTAAAACAATGTGTGGTCTTTATCTAGGCTTATGTGATATACTAAGCAATGATAATTATCATCAAGTTATAATTGTTCGTTCTGCAGTCCAAACAAGAGAACAGGGTTTTATGCCTGGTACTCTGCAGCAAAAAGAAGCCGTTTATGCTTTACCTTATGCTGATATAGTAAATGATTTATTTGGCCGAGGAGACGCATGGAGTATCTTATCTCAAAAGTCTTCAGTCAAATTTATGACGTCATCGTTCGTTAGAGGTTTAACATTCGATAATTCTATTATTATTGTAGACGAATGCCAAAGTATGACTTATCACGAACTCGATAGTATTATTACTCGAGTCGGAGATTCGTCACGAATCATATTCTGTGGTGATACTGCTCAGGATGATCTTGCTGGAACTAGACACAAACATGACAACTCAGGACTTCAGGATTTCCTCAAAGTCCTATCTCGTATGAACCATTCCTTTAAGGTAGTTCAATTTGGAATTGAAGATATCGTAAGAAGTGGTTTAGTTAAAGAATACATTATAGCAAAGGAGAGAACAGAACTCAAGCCTCGTATGGTGGCTTAAACAGAGGGGGTGGTCGCAAGGCCACCCTTTCAACTTAACTTATTGGATTATATTATGAAATTATTTGAACACAACTCAGAGGCTCCCGTCCTTGAAAAACTAACAAGAGCTTCAGTGGATGGTAAACGTATTTACCAAACTCCATCAGGCAAAGGTTATCCATCAGTCACTACTGTATTAGGTATTCTTGGAAAAGAAGATATACAGAAATGGCGTGATCGTGTTGGCCACGCAGAAGCAAACAAAATCTCTACTCAAGCCGCCCGCCGCGGTACCGCAGTTCATAAACTTTGTGAAGATTATTTGGATAACGATCCAGAATATGGCAAGAAACATATGCCTGCGAATCTTCACATGTTTAATACGATGAAACCTATCTTGGACGAACGAATAAATAATATTTGGTACCAGGAGTGTTTTCTCTATTCTAACGATGTAGAAACTGCAGGTCAAGTTGACTGTATTGCTGAATGGGATGGAGAACTTGCGGTCATTGATTTTAAAACATCAAAGAGACCAAAGAAAGAAGAATGGATTCTAAACTATTATATGCAAGTATCCTTCTACGCAAAAGCATTTGAAGAAATGACTGGTCATAAAGTAAAGAAAGGAGTGATATTCATTGGAGTTGATGGTAATGAACCTCAAGTGTTTGAGTTTGAGCCTGCTGATTACAATGATCATTTTAAAGCTGTAAGGTCAACATATAAAGAGCTCTATGAAAAAGATAAGGTACATAATAACGGATGATAACATGGGTGTATTCATAGGAACCTATAATGGATATGACCTAGGAATGGAAGATGATGGTAGAGTATATGCATGTTTTGCAGCTCACAACCCTTTCGGTATAACTAATGTTTGTAGTTTTAAAACTGAAAGAACTGCTCGTAATTATATAGCAGATATGTTCCCACACAAGAAACAAAGACAGCTGTCTACACTGGCAGTTGAAACAGAAACAGAATTTCCGACCGTCGTTGATTTAATAAAGTCAGGACACGGCGACCAAACATTTGATATGATAGATGGGTTAGTTGCGGAAGGAAGTCAACTAATACATTAATAGGATATGATTATGAATCACAATACGCTAAACAAAAATATGGACATGGGTTTTCTCGACATGGATCATGTAGCAAACATGAGAAAAGAATTCTTTATTAATAAGGATTATGAATGGTGGGGCCAAGTAAAAGAAGGTGATGTCGTAGTTGATGTTGGTACTTGTGTTGGTATGTTTAGTTGTCATGCTCTCGATTCTGGTGCAAGTAAAGTCTATATGATTGAACCAAATCAGCATCTATTAAAAACGGCAATAAACAATACTCTTCCTTATGTTATTAATGAAGTTGAATCTAAAGTAGTTCCATGTCATGCTGCTATTATGAATACTGACGATCATATTACTCATATCTATGATGGTGACAGTTCTGGAGATTTTAAACGTTTTCGCTTTAAAGAATTCATTGAACATTACGGTATCGAAAAAATCGACTTTCTCAAAATTGATTGCGAAGGTGGAGAGTACGATATCTTAACAGAAGAAAACTTTGATTGGATCTACAATAACGTTGGTCATATCGCAGTTGAAGTACATCGTCGTCATGCGGAATCAGGTAATCGTGATATGATTAAGTTCCGTAATGAATTCCTTAAAAAGTATGAAGATGAAGGCCGTTTGAGATATCAAAACGAGAAGCTTAGAAAAGGAATGTGGAACGACGAACTTATTCTTGCTAGTGATTGGTGGAACTTACCATCAGAATTCATGGCATATTTTATCAAAAAGTAGTTGACAAGTCTTTCATAATGGTATATAATTAACTCATGACAGATAAACAATTAATACAAGACGCGTTAATGTTGGCTATCAAAGCCCACGACGGACAAAGACGAAAGTATACCGGAGAACCTTACTCTGCGCATCCTATTGGAGTTTCAAAGATAATTGAAACAATTCCTGACCATACACCAGAGATGGTTGCAGCTGCGTTATTACATGATGTCGTTGAAGATACATCAGTAACGCTTTCAGAAATCAAAGAAGCGTTTGGCCCGACTGTTGCAGAGTATGTTCATTTTTGTTCTAACGTTTCTGAACAGGAAGATGGTAACCGTGCGTTTCGTAAAAAGATGGATGCTGATCATTTTGCGATGGGACCTGCGGAAGCGCAGACAATAAAAGTTGCTGATTTAATACATAACAGCGAAACCATTATACCTCACGATCCTAAGTTCTTTCACAAAGCGTACAAATACGAAAAACAGTACTTATTGGATGTTTTAATTAAAGCAAACCCAATACTCAGAAGTCATGCTCAATCGATGCTTGACAAAACGTGGGATCCGTCTTAATCGGCGGATTTCATTCCTTATTCTTTTTAGTTCTATCCATATTCCTATTTGATCTAAAAAAAGTTAGTTTATTTTCATAAAACCATTGACATTCTTTATGAAACCATATATAATGGTTGTATAAATTAAACAAATGGATCAAATATGAAAAATACCTATATCGTTAAACAAGTTGCCATTCCTAAGGAAGAACGAGAACTGCCTAACCAAAAAGGATGGGATGGAGCAATTGCAGAGTCTAATCATTGGAGAGTCAAGATGGACTATATGCATGGCTTTAAAGACGAAGGTTTCAAATCAGAAGATCTCAAATACTTTACCGATACTTACAAGGTTGAAGCTGACTGTTTGGAAAGTGTATTTAGAATCACTAACTTATGGGAAGAAGACGAATCTGTTGAGAGATTCAGAATGGGTCATTCTACTTCTGTTGGAGATCTTATCGAAGATACCTCTACAGGAAAAATTCATATGGTTGATAGCTTCGGCTTTCAGGAGGTAGTAGCATAATGGCATATTATAACCACACGGTAGCACCAATAGGTTGTTTTACTGAAAAGGAAGTAGGTAACTACTTTGAATACAGTGTTAATGACACTGGCATGTTTCCTGAGTATCCACATAAGGTGTGGGTTGGCAACACACTCTGCGGAGATCAAGGTTTTCGTTTTGCTAAAGTAAAGAAGACCGTTGCGTATATCCTCACTGATGAAGAAACGCTTGAAAGATGGTTTTTAAAATCAAATACGGAGTATGGATATTATGATTACGTGGGATGATTATAAAGCGCCTTACACATTCCCTAAAACGTGGGAAGATACATCTTGGGGTAACGACGAATTACCGTCCTTTGAGGTTAACGGATATCGTATCTGGGTCAATTCTCCAGATGAAGACGAAAGGTTAGAAACTGGTACAGAAGATTGGATCTTTGCTGTCACATATTGCTCGGAAATGGGAGCTGATGAAGACCTACTGACCACCATGGACTTCGACGAAGTGGTAGTTTTTGTTCATAGTATGCATTCTACTCAATTAAAACGAAAATAAATGAAATTTTTATCATAAAACTATTGACATTCTTTATGAAATGGTTTATAATATATCTATATTAAACAATAAGGAAAGGAATTAATTATGGCTACTAAATTTAACAAAGAAGATTTTACTTGGGACGGAATGTACCTAATGTATCGTGGAGAATTCCCAGGAGCTCCGTTAATGAACGAAGTTCACCCTAACTGCCATCCTTCATGGATCGGTAAAGTCAAACCTAATTTCATCGCAAGATTCAAGTACGGCTCAAAGCCTTGGAAATCTTGGGTCAACTGTATCGTAGATAACTACACTGTTGAAGACTACCTTGCGGTTTCAAAAGAAACAAGTCCTCTCCAAGCTGTTCAAGCTGTTGGTTATAAAGGTAGAGGCAGATACTTCGCAAGGAAGGCTGCCTAGTCAAAATAAATGAAAATAACTATTGACATTCTTTATGATATGGTTTATAATATCTATATTAAATAACAGGAAATATATTATGAAATTTGACTTAAACGGAAAACAACGTACTGAAGCTTACCAAGGTACCTTTGATGTATTTTGTGCTGAAGATATGCTGAGTGTTGAGACTATCAAGACTTACGTGACAAGCATGAACAAAGATCTTAAATATGCTGGTGCTGTCGATAGACGTGGATCACCATTAAGATACAGAGTTTGTGTTAAAGCAAGAAAGCCAATCCACAAAGTTCTTAATAAGAGAACAGGAAATATGATTGGTCATACTTACCATGGAGATGTTATCGGTGGAATGGCTAATGCTGCCGCTGTTGATGTTTACATTCAAAGAAGGTGTATGCTATAATGAATAAAGAAATGATATTTAAATTTTTAGATTCTCTCCGCGAAAGTGGTCAGATCAATATGTTTGGAGCTCCACAAGTTTTGAGAGAAGCTTTTGGATTAACAAAAAGTGAGTCAGTCGAGGCGTTTAAAGCTTGGGCTGACAATTTTAGTAATGCGGAAATGGAGAAAAGAAATGCATGAATTAGAAATAGTAAATGGTGAAGCTGCAATGGCTTATCGTCAATCGTCAGGAGTACCATGGCATGGTCTTGGAGTTCCGGTTGAAGACAACATGACACCAATGGAAATGATGAAGGCTGCGAATCTGGATTGGAAAGTATCCAAGCAACCATCCTTTGTAGAAATTAATGGAGAAAAGGTACTTACAGGTCAAGAAGCATTGGTTAGAGAAACTGATGGCAAGATTTTGACTAATGTATCTGGTAATTGGAAACCATGTCAAAACGAAGATGCATTTAACTTCTTCAACGATTTTGTTGGTGCAGGTGATATGCAGATGGATACAGCTGGTAGTCTTAAGGACGGTCAAATCGTTTTTGCTGCTGCTGATGTTAAAGACGGTTTTACCCTCGCAGGTGGAGATGAAGTAAAAGGTTACCTTCTATTTTCTAATCCTCATGTATATGGTAAGTCCATCGATGTTAAATTCATTATGACAAGAGTTGTTTGTAATAATACATTGTCTATGGCTTTAACTGAACGTGGTCAACCTGCAGTTAGGTTATCACACAGAAACCACTTTAATCCAGAAATGGTTAAAGAGTTGTTAGGTATCTCTCACAATCGTGTAGAGCAATTCAAAGAAGCCGCAGAATTCCTTTCATCGAAAAGATACTCTGATAAAGCTTTCAAGTTATTCCTATCGCAAGTATTCGGTACTTCAAATCAAGAAGGCAAGATCCTCTCAAGGACTGCTGAACGTGCATTGGAAATCGTTGATACACAACCTGGAGCTGATATGGCAAGAGGAACGTGGTGGAATGCTTACAACGCAGTAACATATATGACTGACCATGAAATGGGAAGGTCCGCTGATACAAGAGCTACAGCTGCTTGGTTCGGACATAACGCAAAAAGAAAGCTTGATGCTCTCGATACGGCAGTTAAAATGGCGGAGGTGGCGTAAGCCCCTCCTTTAAGGAAGAAGTATGAAAATTAAAATTGAAATAGAACTTGATACGGAAAGAGATGCACAAGAAATCAGTGAACTGATAGATATTGCTAATCGTATTAGGAATAACGTTGACGAGGCGGATGATTATGAGTAAAGTTCTTATTACTGGTGGCTGCGGATTTGTAGGTACAAATCTTCTTCCACTATTGAAAGCCGAAGGTCATGATGTAGTGATCGTTGATAATCTTTCACAATCTGTATATGTACCAGAGTTTCATGATCAAGCTAAGTTCTATGAAGAAGACATACGTAATGCTAAAGAGTTACAAGATATCTTCAATATAGAAAAGCCTGATGTTGTATTCCATTTTGGTGGTTTAGTGTCTATCTATGATTGCCACAATCATCCTGTAGAGGCTGCAACTAATAACATTGTTGGTTCTATTAACGTATTTGAAGCTGCCTTACAAGCAGGCTGTGAGAGAGTTATCTTTTCTGAAACTTCTGCGGTATATGAAAACGTTGATTTACCTGAAGATGGTTATAAAGAAGATACTTCAGATCCTACAACATTCTATGCTGCTTCTAAAGCATCCGTTGCTTTGATTGCTGATAGCTTCGCAAGAACAAGAGGCTTGAAGTATACTGCATTGAGATACTTTAATATCGCAGGACCAATTCAAGACTATAAGAGAACAGTGCCTCCATTATTTGCTGGTTTTGCTCTAAGGCTATTGGGTGGTAATAATCCAATCGTATTTGGAGACGGTACTCGAAGGCGTGATTTTATTCATGTTGACGACGTAAACAGGTTTCACTTACAATGCTTAACAGACGATAGAACAGTCAACGAAACTTTCAATCTTGGTATGGCAAGTAGTCATTCACTATATGAAATTGGTACGATCATCTTCGAATACTTAAGAGACGAGGTTACCTTGGATTACCTTGAGTATGACCAAATGGACGAAATCAATGGAGAAGCCCATACGATATTTGCTAATATTGAAAAAGCTAAAGCCATCGGTTGGGTTCCTGAGAAGACGATACAGGATGCTATATTTGATACGATAGATTACCTGAAGAAGGAAATTGAGTCAGGCAACGTTAACCCTAGTGACTTCATGAAGGATCTAGACACATCAAAGGTAAAAATATAATGAATAACAGATATGCAGAATCGGACGGAAGAAAGCGCGGTGGTAAAGGTGATAGGAACTTCGATAAAGAAGCTACTGAACTATTAAAAGGGTTATCAGAAAGACAACTCTATCAGCTATTTGAGATCGCTCACATTGAGTCAAAACGACCATGTTCTGACGAAAGAATGATGGAATTAGAGGCTGTTAAGAAAGCCATTAAGAAATCTCCTTTAGTTGAACTATATAGGTTCAATCGTATCATCAATGGTTATCAATCAGAGATGGCAAGAACTGGTAATCCAAAGGATGGTCAATATAAACCAATTAAGAAAAAGGCATAATCGTTATAACCATATAACGAAAAGTTCTAAATAAAATGATTTATTTTTCATAAAACTATTGACATTTGTTATGAAACCGTTTATAATATCTATATTAAATAATTAAAGGAAAGGTTAATATGAAATTAGTAATTCAAACACAATATAGAGAAAACTACGCGGCTCATAATGAGGATTATGTCCACGGTGTCGATTCACCATATTGGAAGTTCAAGGGTGGATCAACGTATGTAGTTGCTAACATTCAGTCTTCTGCTTTGTATACTGATAGCGTATCGGCCCAGGCCATGTATGAGATCGTTGATGAGATCAAGGCTTCAATCTGCTCTGCCGATGAATACTCTGAGGAGTATATTCTCGATTGGGAAATTGCTAACGACAATGCTGTCGTTTGTGAGGAGTGGGAATCACCTATTCAGTTATTCTTTACTGATGGCATTTGGTCCGCAATGAAGGTTGATAACAACCGAGGAGATATGGGATACAGAAGGCAAGAGATTCTCGAAGTAACCGAAACGTGGAACTATGAGTCAAAAGGTGAAAGGAGTAATTACAAGGCTGAGTACCTGATGGAAGATGGATCAAGGCTTACTTACTCTGAGCTCAATGAATGGTTTAATCAATTGGAGGTAGCGTAATATGAATAAGTTTCCTTTACAAGCAACTGCTGGGTATGCCATGGGTGTTATTGCACTCGTCGCTATGTTCTTCGCTTTAATAAACTCTCTTGATATTCCTGATGTATACGTATCGCATTCTACTAATGAGTGTGTTACGGTAATTAACTATACTGATGAGGATACTTACTCTTGTGAGAATTTACCTACGAAGTATAACAAAGTTTGGGTAAGGTAATTATGGAAATATTAACTAACTTATTTGGATTCCTTTTAGTTGGAGTATTTTTCTTATTCAGTTATGTAGGCTTACATATTGTGTTTGAGAAAGATGCAAAGAAAACTATTCCTTTAATTTGGGAGAAAGGTGGAATCCTTCACAAGTTTCTTAAACCTAAAGAATACGAAGTTTTTGATAAATCTAAAATGAAATATAGAGATGGAGACAATACATGAGACCATTGATTGATTACTATGAAACTGTTACTGATGCTATTGTTAGTAAAGTAAAGAAAGTCAATTGGAAGTATATTGGAAAGTTAAGTTTTATTATCGTACCTGTCCTCCTTTGGACAATTTATTGGGCTACCTTAGAATTCATTTACAATTTAAGTAAACGGATTAACGAAAGTGGCGGAGATTTACTTGAGAGGTTTATGAAAAATGATTAAGACACAAAACACTATCAATCGTGAAAAGAAAGAAGCAGATGATCTTGTGGCAACATTCATTGCGAATGGTGGAGTTGTACAGGTTATCCCACCATCAGCCTGGAACGAAGAATTAGAGAAACCTAGAGCCGCTCCTCGAGTGATAGGTGTATAATGGATTTTTTTGTATTACTAGGCTGCTTAGTTATAGTAATGATTATATTAAATAAATGGGATCGTGAAGATGATTGAGATTTTAAAAGAAGTAACTGATTGGGGTGAACTTAACATCCATAATGGTTTCTATCATGTGAATGGACAAACCCAACTTGTTGCATATCAACCTGTTGGTGGAGAACTTAAAGTCTTCAAGAAGCCAATGAAACATTTTTCTAAATCAAGACGCAAGTTTGTAAAGGTCGGAGACTACCAAGAGAAAGGAGCTCTCGGTGGTACGGCAGTAAAAGGAAGTAACGGTAGTACCTATTATATCACGAATGGTAAATGTTCTTGTAAGGGATTTACTTTCCGTGGTGACTGTAAACACATAAAACAATTAGAGGTGGCATAATGGAACAACAAGACGCGATCATTGAAAACAAAGTAAGGGATTACTTCGAAGCTTTTGGAAATAAGGATGAACAGACTCTGTGTAAGATGTTTGACCCCGATATCCATTTAACCGATAGTCACGTTGACTGTAAAGGTATCGTAGAGGTACTTCAAGCTAACGAAACTATCTTTAATAACTGTTTAAGGATTACTCCTATTATTGATGATATCATCATTGATGGTAATAATGTATGTGCAGTGATTGACATTGAAATCATGACTGAAGGTACTGATCCTATAAACGATTATGCCGAGAATCATGTAACCTTAAAGGTAGTTGATCTTATTCAGTTTAATGATGAAGGATTAATTACACGAATATCTGCATATAAGCAGTAGGAGAAATTATGGATGAAAGAGTCCTAAAAGAAATTCAGTTAGCACGTAATCTCGCAAGAGAGATTCAATGGGTTATAGATTCTGGTGGTGTAATGCCTGTTCAGATCCGTAAGCAATATGATCCTCTTAAAAAGTTTTACGACGAATGTATAGCTGAAGAAAACTCGATCTTTTATTAAGAGTGAGTGTTTGTATAAATAGCTGTGGAATCGTTTATCGGTTTCGTGAAAATAACTTCAAATGTAGGAAATCTTAAATGAAAGCAATCATAGAACGATTGCGTTTCAGTAGTGACATTTGTATTGAGTGTATTATATTTTCGGTCTTTATCGGAACGACATTATTTAGCTTGAGTACTATTGCCTAGCCTGGTGCAATCAAATAAGAACTTTAGGGGATCCGCAAGGGTCCCTTTTTTTATCTCCTAGGAATATAATCTGGATTTTCTTCTCCTACTAATACTAACTCAGGTATTAGTTCCATCTCTCCATCCTTTTTCTCTACTTCAATTGTATTACCTGTCTCCACCCATTCGGATTTCCAGCATACGACATGACTAGGACTATTTAGAAGTGGCAATGAACACACCATTCCAGTCTTTAGGTAGATCTTGGGTCTTCATATATTCACAACGCTCAATCCACATTGTATAATAACCTTTCATCTGTCCTTCGAAGCATTCCATTAAATCATTACATATTTTAATTGCTTTATCAAAGTTTTGTTTCTGATAATTCATATACATGGCTTCATGCATTTCAATAGGTTTAAGATACTTATCTTTATTTAAATCAAGTACAGTATGTATTCCTACACCAACCGTCTTACCTTTTACTGCAAGATCATCTACCTTTAAGAAAAGGAATTCTTCAGGATTACATCTGTTAACTGTTTCTTCTCCTACTAATAATAGGCATCCATATTCTTTACATTTAGATTCGATCCTTGCAGCAGTTGATACTGCATCTCCAAGTATATCGTAACTGTGTCGTGATGTACTTCCCATTTCACCAATATAACCAAGACCGCTATTAATGCCTGCACCCATACCAATAGGTGGTCGACCTTCTTTAACAATCTTATCATTAAATTTATCTACTGCTCTTAACATACGTATACCTGTTCTTACCGCAGATTTTGCGTGGTCTTCATCTTCCATTGGAGCATTATGTATATGCATACTTGCGTCTCCAATGTACTTGATTATCATTCCATTCGCATCTAAGACAGGTTGCGTGATAGCGTCCATATAACCATTCATAAGATCAGTCAGTCCTCTAACATCATCTCCAAAGGATTCGCCTAATGGTGTAAACCCTCTCAGATCTGAAAAGACAATACTTACATCTTTTTTCATTCCTTCCTTGACAAGTCCTGGGTTTTGTTGTAAAATAGTAACAACTTCAGGAGAACAGTAACCAGCGAATTGTTTCATGATTTCGCGTTTTTCTAAAAAGGTTAAATAGTATTTGTTAAAAGAAGATTGTGCAAAAACCACTAAGGATCCAAATGAAATCAAAGTTGCGTCAACAAAAGTTAATGAGGCAGTCCAAAAATAATAGCTCGCTGCGTATGCAGAACCGACAAGAGCAAGAGATGTTACCACCCCAAGACCTATGGGAAAAATATAGACCGCTCCAAGGATTCCTAGACTCACTAGGACCAGAAACAAAAGCTCGAATATTGCAGACCAGTCGGGAATCTGTATTTCGTATCCTGAAAGCAAGGTCTGAATCAACTGAGCTTGAACTTCATGGGGATACATTGCACCCGTTGGGGTTGCGACTGGATTAGAATAGCCTTCAGCGGTTATTCCAAAGACAAGTACTTTTCCTGCTGGTAATGGATCAGTGATACTTACTTGTTTAAATTGATTCCAAAAGGCAATAGGTACTTCACCAAAACTATTTGTTGTAATAGGATCTTGGCGACCCATACGAATCCATTCTACTCCTTGTGGACCTACCTTCATTTGATAGGATGATTCTCCAGAAAAGACTCGCAAGGTTTCGAGAGCGAGAGAGGGATATTGATTTCCGTTTGCGTTAACGACAAGTGGTGATCTTCGCACAACTCCAGTTGGCTCATCAGGTACTGCAAGAACTCCGCCAATGCCAAAGGCATAACTAGAAAGAACATCGATGGGATAAAGTAATCCCGGAATATTGTAGAGCCAGTTTGCATCTTGGTCACCAAATGTAGCAACACCGACAAAGTTGCCTACACCTCCGCTTGTTTGTTGAGTTGGAGCAGAAGCTAATACAACAGCCTTGGTTGCCATTGCTTCCTGTAATAAATGATCTTCTTTAAAACGATCTTCTTCAGAATATATTACGTTTAATACATATAAGCTATCATCAGGGCCAGACTCAATATACTTAGCCACAGAACCGCGAGGCCAAGGATATTGACCTTCGGCAGAGATTGCGGCTTCGTCGATGTTGACGAGGACCACGTCTTCAATAATCTCTTTTGTTTTATTCTGCTGTAACGAGTCATAGTAAGCGTATTCTATACTTTGTATAATGTCCGGGTTAGATACTGACAGAAGTCCAAATCCTGCGATAGTAAATAATACCGTCCACCATTGGGTTAACGTTTTAAACATTTTGTCGGAATTCTTTAACTGTATTAATTAGATTTCTTACATTCTCGACTGGAGTTGTTTTATCAATACCGTGAGCAAGGTTTACAATGTAAGGTCTATCTTTCATCTTCTCGAGAACAGGAGTAATATCTTCTCCTTTAATTAATCTCTTAACAGATATGCCACCCTGAATTACTTCACCATTAATTTCGTCAACTGGTAAATCATCACTAATATTAATTGCATCAGGATTTACTTGTTCAATATAATCATTAATTAATGGACCTACTAATCGTGGGAATGCGATAATACATACTTCAGGATAATGAGCTCTTACTACATCAACTATTGTTTTTGTTGGTGTAACTACAAATTCTTGAAAGTCCTTATTAGATATTTCACCTGCATGAGAATCAAAGATTTGTACTGTATCACAGCCTGCTTCTATTTGTTGTAATAAGTGATTAATAATATATGGTATTAGTTTTTGTACGACATCTAATTTTTGTTCACCATCACACATGTATTTACATAATGTCCATGGAGCTGCCGCAAATCCAATTAGAGATTTACTGTCGTCAAGTTCTTCTCTTACCTTTCTTATTGCTTCATAGACGGGTTCACACCTTTCTGAAAAAGTATCAAGTGGAGTATCGAAGAATGATTCTTTATATGGACCTAAGTCAGGGGAAGGATTATAATCGAGTTCTTGGCCGAGAGCGTAATTAATTACAAGTATATCACTAAAGATAATTGCTGCATCCATATCAAATTCTAATATGGGTTGCATTGTGATTTCAGCTGCCTTCCATGGAGTCATTGCCATGTCTAAGAAACCATTCGATTTTGCTTTCATTGCCATATACTCTGGCATGTATCGACCTGCTTGTCTCATTAACCAAACTGGGTATAGGTTTGTTTCTTTATCTTGTATGACTCTTTGTAATAGTGTTTTCATAATATACTCTTTGTTGAAATTAATTTAAGAAATCCATTGACAGATTGCTATAGTTGTGTTATAATAGATTTATCAAATCGTAATACTAAAATAGTTTTTATTGTTGAACAACTGAAATATTACAACCACCTACAGTAACGCAATTCTGCATTAAAGTATATGTTTGAGCCAGATCGCCAGTTTGATTCATATATAAGTTAGTAGGCGATGTACCATCAAGTTCAATCGTTGCAGTATGAGCGCCATAATGTTGATGTACACTCACAGCATTATCATCGTTATTAATTGTTAGATCTAAATTCTTTGCTCCGCTTCCAGCTTGCGTGAACCACACATCATTGTTATTGCTATTAATATCTATTGTAAGGGTATGATCTGGGTTTTCTATTCCTGCTTTCTGTCCACCACGAATCGCATTGCTATCACCAGTAATACTGATTTCCATTTCATGGCCTGCATCTTCTTGAGTATCTCTAGAACATTCAGTTGATGAAGCATATAAGAATTTACATCCTTGCCCAACATCTACCATATTATCATCACCGTTAATATCAATCCATATTTTATTATAATCAGTACTAACTGTATTATTCCATTGCTCTACTACAACTTGATTATTATCTCCACTCACTCCTTGTGATAACTTTAATACTTGGTTTCCTGCACCTTGCTGAGAAATTGTAGTATCTAGATATACACCACTGAATACAGTGTTAATAACATTGTTATTTCCTTCTTGATCTAATTGTAATAGAAGGTTGTCACCGGTTTGTTGTATGGTTATTTCGTTATCGGCGTTAGCGGCTAATGGTAGCACAACAAGTACGCCTATGAAAAATCCAACACAGAACCATACCGCCAAATCCTTGCCTGTCCAGATATGTGGCCCAACTGATTTGCGGAACATCTCCCAAGCTCGTTCCTCATTTGTATCTTTATATTTCATATTTTTATTTATCCACCCTGTCTTAAATTAATAATGGTATCTTCACCACCGTTTAATATGATAGTTCCGATATATCCGTCTACCGACGTTGTTATGGCGGCATTAGAATCAACACTTAATATGATCTGAATTGTTTCGTTTACACTACGATAAAAATAGATCTTCCCATCTGACTCATAAATGTTAAATTGTGAATCCTGATTGAACCCAAGGACAGCGCCTTTTAATTCAATTCCTAAAGAACTGCCATCTAATTTATTTGATAGAGAAGCGGCTGTTCTTACAAGTTCTTCGACTACTGATAAGGCATCTGTTAAAAAATCAACGTCTAAATAATCTATATCAAGTTCAGTAAATTCTAATGCATCGTCTTCAAGGTAATCATATTCTAATTCGTTAAATGCCAAAAAGTCAAAATCAAGTAATCCTTGATCCTGATTGGCTTCATCAAGTAATGTTTCGTCTAACGCTTCTTTTACCTCAGGAGGTGGAGAAACAATAAACATATTATCAATCATTGATGTTGTAATACCTCTTAATTCTATTTTCCTTGTTGGAGGAGTATCGAGTGATGAAACCATTGTAGCAGCGAATGCTTCGTTAAGTACAATTGTCCCACCCTTATTAGATACTGTTATTTCACCAGAAGAGTTTCCGAATTCATCAGGTAGTAATATAACGAGAGATCTTCCGAGTTCATCTATCGTTGTTGTAAAATCTGTTCCGCGAACTGTAATTGATGCAGTGGGAGTTTGAATGTCAATGTTATTCTTATTAACCATTCCTAATCGTCCAGACGCAAACCGTGCGGTGCCTAATGCCATACGCATTGCCATTTTTGATTTACTTGGATCTGGGTCGTAGTATACTTTGTCTATGTATACCTTCGTGTTTTCTGTGAGTGATAGTTCTGCCTCATCCAAGAACTGAATAAGCATACGACCATTGCCTGTCTCTGCCGTATCGTTTAGATTAACATCAGGAACGAAACCGATTTCAACATCGACTTCGTTCCCAGCTTCTCTAACTAATTTAGATTCGCCATTAAACTCGGTTATCTCTCCAATAGACGTAGCGTTAACATTAAGTGTGAATGTTAGTGCAACTCCTATTAAGAAAGTATTAACTGTCGCCTGAGCTATCTTTCTGATTGATTTGAATCGTAGCATTATCTGAAGTCACATCTAAAGTTATAATACCGTTACAAGTAGTAACACCTGTAGCACATGTACCGCTTAACTGGTTAATATCAATGTCTGCAGAATCTCCACTTAACGTTAAGTTGATTTCCTGTTCTCCACCATCTTTCTGCATAGTTTTGATATTGTTAGATGCACCAGTAACGTCCACATTCCAAATGGCGTCATCTACATCGATGTCGACATCAAAAATATTTGTGTTACCTAATACTGTTAAATCCAAATCTAATCTTTCAGCACTTGCGTTATAACCTTGGTCAAAGTCCATTACATTACTGTCACCAGTGATATCTACATCTATTGCAGATGCATCACTTGATCCAATATATCCAATGTTCCAATCCCATGAATTACTATCTCCTGTGAAAAGAAGATTGTAAGTCGAGCTATCAGCAGCTATTGTACCAAAAAGTAAATTTTCATTACCTACTTGGTCAATATTAATGTTTAACGAAGTACCAGTAACAGACATAGGACTCGATGAACTTGAGAAGTCATCTAATCCAATCTTGTTACCATAACCGTACTGGTCGATGAACAATGTTAATGTATCACCAGTTTGGGCAATGTTAATTTCGTTATCATCAGTTGCCTGAGCAATTGCGTTGAAAGAAAACATACATAATAAAGATAGGCCTATAATTTTATGTTTCATGTTTTTCCTTTTTATTTGTCATCAAGGTTGTGCTTCTCGTTTGTCCCAGCATGATCTCTCTGATGGGGGTGACGATGGCCAGCCTCGATTTCCCAGAACCCTCTATCGTGTCCTTGGTATACCATTTCTAGTACGGCAGCTTCAATTGCTGTTCGTACCGCGTATGTCACTGATTCATTATTACCAACTCCGTCTTCATACTCTAATAACTGAGTCCCCGCTTCTATAAAGCGAAAGATATCTCCACCTGAGCCATAACTCAGGATCGTTTTTCGAGTTTGAACATTCAATAATATTTCACCTGTCAATACTGAGACAGCGCGTATGGATACTGTCACTACATCTTGTCTGTAACTCCTACTGAACCCTATACCTAAAGTACGCGCTCCTCGGCCGCCTGTCCTAATATTACTATCATAACCAATAATTCCACCCTCTATAAGCATTCCCGCGAATAGCAAAGGCCCAACACCTGGAGATTCTTGCTTCAGTTTCTTTGAAGCTTCATCTCTTGCTGATCTTATAATCTGTCTTTCACGAACAAGAGCATCAATACCTTCTCGTTCGACTACTCTAAACCATTTACCGTTTGCGGCTGTCTTTAAAGCATCAATTAATAATTCTGTTCCACCTTGTGTTACTGCGGTGGAGAAACTTTGTCCTGTTTGTGAATCTTTTCTTTGTCCTGTTTTATCTGCAAATCTATATACTGCAACAACTGGCATTGTTGTTGCAGCTGGCAAAGCAAGTAAGTCAATATACGAAGGCAGCTTAATAACTTCAGGACCTTCTACGCAAATCTGTTTGCTTTCCTGATATTGTCTTGCACCCGTGTATAGATCTTTGCTCCATCCTTCCTTATACTCCCCTTGGCCGTATTCACACTTTGCTGGTCCTTCTGACCATTGTGGCATCTGTGCACAACCTGTAAGGAGTATTAGAAATAAACTAACCGCCGTCTGACGAATCATCACTACTCCCAAAATTTCCCGATCCTATAGGGATCTCAATAACTGTTGTTGAACCGTTCTCATCAACAATCGTCATCTTAATAAATTCAGTACCATTCTCATCTGTAATTACTTCGTATGTTACAGTTGAACCTTCTAGAACAAAAGACCCAAATCTAACTGGGCTATCGTTACTAAACATGTTGTCTACTAACTGCTTCGACATCTGAGCGTAAATGCGAGATTCTAAATTACGAATAAACTTTGCTAGTGTTGTATTTTCTTCAGCTCTTTCTGCTGCTCTCTCGGCAGCTTCCATGGCATCTTTAATTGCTTTCTTTCTACCGTGTTCCTGATTCTCAACAGTTAAGTAATGAGCTCCAGTTCCTATTCCGCTGAAAGACGGATTTTTAAAACCATGAACAATAGGCTCTGCACAAGCATGAGCTGTAAAATAGAAGCCTATTACTAATAACCCTAAATGTGTACCATTAATCTTCATTCGCCTTTTTTCTCCTCTTTCCTTCCTCTTTCAATTTTTCCATTTCTTTATATTTCAGAACAACATCTACTTTTTGCTGTAAACGAATTAAATCTTGGTCAAGCATTCTCATACGGTCAATGAGTTTGATTAGAGCAAAATGTTGCTTATCAATTTCTGGCTGTAACTTCTCATTCACAAACTTCCAAATAAAGAATACAAAATAACCAAGGCCAACCACCATGACAGTAGGAAACCCGTACTCATTAACTAAATTCGCAATATCCATTCTAATCTCTTCTTACGTCTATTTTCCCATCTTCTACAAAATTCTCGGCTCGAGCCACTCTGCCGATATCTGGGGTTAATCCTAATGCACTCGAAACAAGGAGATCAATCTTGATCATTTCGTTCGACATAGTTCTTGCTCTATTTTCTAATGATTCTGCAAACATTGTTAGCGTCGCTATATTCTCAACGATTCCTTCGAATATTTGCTTAATGATAATAAAAATAAAGAAGCCCATTGTCAATGCGCCGGCAATAGGTAATCCTACATCGCCTATAAGCTTAAAAATATCTTCCATACCGTTATTTATACAGATAAGGGTGTTCAATACACTGATACCAGGGTCTTTTATCGTCACTCTAAAGGACTTTAACCAGTCAATGGTATCAATATATGGAGAAACTGGAGGTCGTCTGGCTGAGGATAATCTGTTATAACTTCTGGTTCTATCCATATAACTAAATGTTCTAACCAGACTGAAAAAAGTTGTTTACATTCTTTATGAAACCGTTTATAATTGTTCTATAAATTGAGAAAAGGAAACAAGAATGGATCGTATTGACATGAAGAAGAAATTTGCATTAGGATACTTTGATACTAAAGCAAATGATGATACTTGGGTTCGTTTAGGTTCTTTCTCCAAGCTACAAGTTTGGGTTGATAACTCGATGCAAGATGAAGGTTACCTTGAGGTAACGGTAGTAGATACCAGCGTGGTTCATGGAAGAAGCCCTCAGCGAGTTAAAATCGTCCTTGAGATCAACCTATCAACAGAATGCTTCAAAGATGCTTTCCATATCAACATGACTCGGCTTGATCATCGTTATGGTGGTCGTGGTATTGCTGCTAAAGCTTACCGTTATATCATTAAGAAAATGGGAATTACTTTACAAGCTGGTACGGCTCAGTCGAAAGGCGGTCGAAAGATTTGGTTTGATCTTGCTCAATCTAATGATCTTGAAGTATATACTAGGTCAAAACGTGGTATGCCTTTCGTCGTTGGTATTGACGAAGAGGAACGCGAAATATGGCATCCTACTAAAGAAATATACGATGGGATGAAGGAGATGTTTGTCTTCGCTCGAGCTGCCTGATATATCAAAAAGTTATATGGATATAACAAAAAGTTCTATCAAGACTGAAAAAAGTTGTTGACTTTTGTTATGAAACCGTTTATAATATCTATATTAAATAATTAAAAAGGAACGAAAAAATGCAAGTAGAAACAATCCTAATTGAAAACATCAATACCTTCCGTGGTTCGCGACCTGCTGGTTTCGATCTTGTTGAATACGAAAAAGGTACAGATCCTATGGACGGATTTGTTCTTTACGGATTTGACGAAATTGGTATGATGGTTCCTCCATCAAAAGCTTCCCACGCTTTCGTTAGTACAGGACTATAATGATGATTGAAGTAAACAACATTGACCGAAAGATTTCTGCTCTGCAGGAAGCCCAAAACGCAATGCTAACATTGAACAAGCATTTAGGCAAGGAGTACTACTCAGGAGATATCTTAAGTATGATTTCAGAGCTTAAGGTAGATCTTGCTGAAATTCGTAGTGAAAAAAGTTTAACTTTTTAAGAAATAACTATTGACATCATAAAGAAACTATTGTATAATAGTTGTATAAATTAAATTAATCAGGAAATAAATTATGAAATTATCTAAAAGTGAAATGACTAAATTGGAATCTCTAATCAATAAAGCTGAAGGTACTGATGTATCGGTTATCATTCAGATGATTAAGGCAAAGCAAAGGAACGATCAGTTTCAAGCTGCTAGGTCTTTCCAAGTCGGTCAATCAGTTTCCTTTACTACAAGGATCGGCGAAAAAATCGTTGGTGAGGTTATGAAAGTCAATACCAAGAACATCAAGGTAAAGACACCTCAAGGTAATTGGAACGTTACTGCTTCGCTATTGTCCGTTGCATAAACACATTAGGAAAATGTGTCGACGTTTTAGTTAAATGTCGACATATTAAAATTAATCTGAAGAGGAGTTTTACAATGGCAGCAGGTAAGAACTGTCCAAGTTGTAACACTGATTGGGAAGAAGAAGAAACAATCACACAGTACTTCGAGAGTCAAGGTTACTCTCACAGGAAGGCAGTACAGACCGCAGCGATGTATGGATGTACTCCTAAGTCACCAAAGCATTTTAGCAAGGATGTAGTCGGTATAGAAATCCGAGGACAATACGATGGTGTTAGTTATTGGCAGTGCCAAGTATGCGAGGTCATGTTCAATCGTTGGACAATGGAAGTTGCAGATCCTAAGTGGGAGTTAGATAAATGACAATGCCAAATGAACGCCGATGGGCTGTAAACAACACTCGACGATTTTTAGTTGATCTGATGGATCCTAAGAAGACTCCACGAGTTCCTAAGGAAATTCGCAAAGAAGCATATCGTTGCTTAAAGCATTATCCTGGTGATTACTATATGGAAAAAGCGGCCGAACAGGCGCCTGACATATTTGGAGATTGGGATAGTGGATTATGAGTGAATATACACCCCACAACTGGGTTGTGTTGAAAATAACTCAGGGCGAAGAAACATTATATAAAGTACTAGGCGGTTGGTCTGGCGGTTATCTTGATGGCGACTATTGGAGATTGAACAGCGGTATCACGGGTGTAGAGAAACAAGCATATCTGTATGGATTCTATGGTAGTTCTGGTTCTGTGTATTGGTGTCATCAGGGTAGTTATCGCTTGACAATGGCGAACGCTGGAATATATAATAAACTGAAAAAACACTTTGGGGATGCAGTTGAACTGATGCCTGAAGATACTAATTGGATGGCGATTGAGTGGTGAGTGAAAAAGAAATAGTACTGGACGCACTAGCAGAGCTAGGTCAAGAGTTGGAGAATTCACGCAAGATTTATGAACATGATAATGATACTTGGTGGAATGGCTTAACTGAAAAAGAACGTGAGGATGCGTTCTATGCTGTTGTTAAGCGTATCCATAAAGCAGAGCTACAGGATCGCGGCAGTTATCGCTGGGCACTGTATGATGTATTTGGCTTTGATCCTGGTATGTACACACGTGGCATGGATTGTGGTTACATGGCACTACACAATGCTATTTACGATGGCGAGGACCTTCAAGCTATGAAAGGTGTCACACGCTTTGAAGTAATTGACGAAGAAGGTCGCACTTATGTGAATCGCTTGAATAATAATCAAGGTGTTAAGTTTAGTTTACAAGATGACAATCGCACACTAAAAGTGTTCATTGAGGCAGACTTATGAGTATTAAAGTAGATCAAAGGCGAGCAGTATTCGCAGAACTAAAACCTTACTGTCATCACTCAGGTAACAATGACTATATAGAAGTCACTGAGTGGACCAATGGTGAAGGATATGATATTAACATTGACCGCAAGCGTAGCTCAGAAAAGTTCAGTCTCACACACGGCGAGTTTGAGCTGTTACAAGTGTTGATGAATTACAAGGTGAGCGAGTGATAAAGACAATGTTTAAAGATTTAGCCGCTGGATTATTTGGTGTACCAACCCGCCATGAAAAAGAGCTACATAATAATCAAATACGACATGCTCGGCAAGTTGGCAAGCAACAACTGACCTACATCGAGCATAATAAGTTTATTGAAGACTACAAAAAAGAACTACTACGTTCAGTCAATGAAGATATCGAACAATCACTTCATGACGAGTTAGTTAAACTTGGCTGGACTCCTCCTAAGAAAGAGAATAAGTAAGTGATAAACTATAGTACTAACTGGATGGGCCCTGTATCTACTCGTTGGTACGAAGATAGAGACATACCATTTGAGATCAGAGAAACCTCTGGTAAGATACTCCCAAAAAAAGAGTATAAACACTTTCTTGAAAATTATTCGTGTGGTCGTATCGACATTCGTGGATTAGATGAAGAAGAATATTACAGCGGGTGGTACGAGTATGGTGTTGCTCCTATGTGTACCGAAGACTGGAATGCGCTTAGTGATTGGTTGGATGATTTAGAAACTACGGAGCTATGGGAATACGATATGCTGATATCAATATTTGAAGGCGAAGTATTAAACGGTAGAAAGATAAGGTGGGTAGAATAACGGGAAGGGCCCTTCCCGATGGTTGTAGTGTGGCAGACTACGACAGTTGTAAACCAGCTGGCATTGTAAGTCCTACGGCGTATGCACGGGCAGATAATGTGGATAAGGATTGAGGATTCTCGGTCGTGCCCCACACCTTTAACACTGTAATTTGAAAGGATGTAAAAAAGTTGTC
>Ga0129324_10000264_pt1 | contig 37889 bp, 32 predicted proteins | sample CPBDNA_7_FD_96879 | JGI IMG/M metagenome (GOLD analysis project Ga0129324, IMG submission 96879) | Freshwater to marine salinity gradient microbial communities from Chesapeake Bay, USA - CPBay_Spr_15_0.2_DNA | ecosystem: Environmental > Aquatic > Marine > Coastal | place: USA: Chesapeake Bay...
ATTCGGATCGCACGGACGCCGCTGTTCCTGGCGGTCCCGCTGGCTATGACCCTGGCCTACCTGTTCGGCCCGGCAGCGCTTGTGTTCAGTATCGGCCTCATGGTCGTGGTGATCATGATGTGGCGAATCCGCCGCGGTGTCGACGGCTATGTCCGTGATGTCAGCGCCAGCATCTTCGCCCTCGCCTATTTGCCCCTCATGGGTGGCTTCGCCGCGCTCATTCTGGCGGCCAATGATGGGCCGGCCCGCATCGTGACCTTTATCGTGCTCACGATCGGCAATGATATTGGTGGATACGCCGCGGGCGTCTTGTTCGGTCGCCATCCGATGGCTCCATCAATCAGCCCCAAAAAGTCGTGGGAGGGCTTTGCCGGGTCGTTGATAGTCCAGGCGCTGCTTGGTGTTGCAGCGTTCGTGTGGTTGCTGGATGCGCCTTGGTGGCAGGGATTGGTTATGGGTGTTGTCCTCACTGTTACCGCGACGGCTGGTGACTTCGCCGAAAGCGCCATCAAACGCGATCTAGGGGTCAAGGACATGGGGTCTTTGCTGCCTGGTCACGGGGGCATGATGGATCGATTGGATTCCCTGGTGATTAACGCGTTCGCGGCCTGGGCTCTATTCTCGGTGTTCCTCGGGCCGGCTCTGTTCTAGTGTGACGACTCCCGGGCGAGGGAGCGATGGTCACGAAACCCTGAAGTGACACACTGTGGTCATGCCCGCTCCCGGCGAACTCATCATGGTCGCACCTCAGCGAGGCAAGCCACCGACACATCTGGTGGACCTTGATCCCCAACAGCGCCGCGCGGCTGTCCAAGAACTTGGCCTACCAGCCTTTCGGGCCGATCAACTCTCCCGTCAGTGGTTTTCCCGTTTGGAGTTCGACCCGCAGCGATGGAGTGATATCTCACCGGCTGATGCGCACGTGTTGAGCGAGCGTCTGCTGCCCGATTTGCTCACTTCTGTTCGCGATATCACTTGTGATGACGGAGCAACGGTCAAGAATGTGTGGCGACTACATGATGGTTCGCTCGTAGAAAGCGTGCTCATGGACTACGGCGATCGCGTCACGATTTGCGTGTCGTCACAGGCTGGTTGCGGGATGAATTGCCCGTTCTGTGCCACCGGGCAAGCAGGCCTGACCAGGAACCTTTCCACGGCTGAGATCGTGCAGCAGGCCCTCAACGGATCCCGATGGGTGCGCGATCTGCCCGGACATCATCAGCGCGTGTCCAATGTGGTCTTCATGGGCATGGGTGAACCATTGGCGAACTACTCCGCCCTGGTGGGGGCGCTTCGCCGGTTGACTGATGATCCACCCGCAGGCCTGGGTATGTCAGCGCGCGGAGTCACTGTTTCGACGGTCGGCTTGGTTCCCCGGATGCGGCAGCTAGCCGATGAAGGCATTCCGGTGCGGTTGGCTGTGTCTTTGCACGCACCCGATGATGAACTTCGCGACACCCTCGTTCCCATCAACAACCGCTGGGCCGTGGGCGAGGTACTGGATGCGGCGTGGAACTACGCCGAGACCACTGGACGCCGCGTGAGTATTGAATACGCTCTCATTCGCGATATCAACGACCAGGCCGAACGAGCCCGTCATCTGGTGCGGTTGCTCAAGGGGCGGCTGGTGCATGTCAACCTGATTCCGCTAAATCCCACACCCGGATCGATATGGACTTCATCTCGACGTCGGGACGAACGCACCTTCGTGAAAATCCTGCGCGATGCGGGTATATCGACGACGGTCCGCGACACACGCGGCCAGCAAATTGATGGTGCTTGCGGGCAGCTCGCTGCCAGTACCGAACCCGCGGGGGCATGAATCTGCGCTAGCGTCAGGCCATGGGCGCGCGGTACGACGAGAGCTTCCGACGCAGCATTGACGATGCCCCAGATTTTTGGGCGCAGGCTGCAGCGCTGGTCGAATGGGTCACCCCACCGACAACGATCCTTGACGATACGGAAGCGCCGCTGTACCGATGGTTTTCTGATGGTGTCCTCAACACCTGCGTCAATGCACTTGATCGTCATGTCGAGTCAGGAAATGGCGACCGACCCGCGTTGATCCATGACAGTTCGGTCAGTGGCGAGGTCACGCGTTTCACCTACGCGCAGCTGCTGACGAAGGTGGCAGCGTTCGCGGGCGCACTCACGACGGAGGGTGTTCAACGTGGTGATCGCGTCGTCATCTATCTGCCCATGGTGCCGGAGGCAGTGATCGCAATGCTTGCCTGCGCGCGGATCGGCGCCGTGCACTCTGTTGTGTTCGGCGGTTTCGCCCCCGAGGAACTCGCGGCTCGAATCGACGATGCGCAGCCCGTCGTCGTTCTTACCGCGTCGTGTGGGATTGAGGGCACACGAGTCATCGAGTACAAACCCCTCGTGGATGCTGCATTGCTTATCGCACATCATCGACCGCGGCGAACGATTGTGCTACAGCGTCCCTACGCAACCGCGTCGATGACAGACGGCGATATCGACTGGGCACAGGCCGTTAGTGCGGCCACCCCCGCCGATCCGGTGCCGGTGGATGCAACCGATCCGCTCTACATCATCTACACGTCCGGAACGACCGGGCGACCGAAGGGAATCGTCCGCGATAATGGTGGACATGCGGTGGCTATGGCCTGGTCGATGCGCAATGTCTACGGCATCGGACCGGGCGATGTGTGGTGGGCTGCCTCAGATGTCGGGTGGGTCGTGGGGCATTCATACATCGTGTACGCACCGCTGATCACCGGAGCAACGACGGTGATGTTCGAAGGTAAGCCTGTAGGAACACCAGACGCGGGCGCGTTTTGGCGAGTGATCCACGATCATCAGGTGAAGGCACTGTTTACCGCTCCGACTGCGATTCGAGCCATCAAAAAGGAGGACCCGACCGCGGATATGTTGGCCGAGCATGATGTGTCGAGTCTGCAATCGTTGTTTTTGGCCGGTGAGAGACTGGACCCTGACACATATGAATGGGCCACCCAGCACCTGGGAGTGCCGGTCGTAGACAACTGGTGGCAAACCGAAACCGGGTGGCCAATTGCGGCCAACCTGCGCGGGCTAGATCCCTTACCCATCAAGTCCGGTTCGCCCACGAAGCCGGTTCCTGGCTTCGATGTTCGCGTCGTCGATGAAAGTGGCGCCGACGTAGGTGCGGATCACGACGGCAGTATCGTCATCCGGCTGCCGCTTCCACCGGGGTCAGCCCCCACCCTGTGGGGCGATGATCAGCGATTCGTCGATGAGTATCTATCCGCGGTTCCTGGTCATTACACAACCGGAGATGGTGGCTATTTCGACGCAGATGGCTATCTGTACGTCATGGGACGCATGGATGACGTCATCAACGTTGCCGGACACCGACTGTCGACCGGCGCTATTGAGGCCGTCGTTGCCGCTCACCCATCGGTTGCTGAGTGTGCCGTCATCGGCGTGCACGACTCGATCAAGGGGCAGCTACCGCGAGCCTTGGTTGTTGTGAAGTCTGGACTCAACCCAGACCCTCAAGAACTTGCCGGTGAGATTGCCGCGTCCGTTCGCGAACGAATCGGTGCCATAGCGTCGCTGAAGGACGTATTGATCGTGTCGGCGCTTCCGAAGACGCGATCGGGGAAGATCCTGCGCAAAGCGATGCGCGCCATCGCCGATGGTCGAGATGAGCCCGTGCCGGCGACGATTGAAGATGCGACGGTGTTGGTCTCGATCGCCCCACTCCTACGCGACCCGACAACTGGTTCCTCGTGACGTCTAGTGAGGGGACCCCGGGTGCTTTAGACGGGGTCGTCGTTGCTGATTTTTCCCGCATTTTGGCCGGCCCTTACGCCACGATGATGCTTGCCGATCTAGGTGCGCAGGTCATCAAGGTGGAGCGTCCAGGCATCGGAGATGACACGCGTTCCTGGGGGCCACCATTCGCGGCGAATGGGCAGAGCACGTACTTCCAGTCGATTAATCGCAATAAAGTCTCGGTGACCTGTGACCTGTCGACTCGGCGGGGGCGTGACCAAGCGGCAGAGATCATCGCCGGCAGCGACGTGCTGGTGGAGAATTTCAAACCCGGAACCCTTGATCGCATGGGTTTGGGTTTCGCTGATCTGCATCAACAGATGCCCAGACTCGTGATGTGTTCCATTTCGGGGTTTGGTACGGATGAGGGCAAGCACCTGCCCGGCTATGACCTACTCGTGCAGGCGATGGGTGGTCTGATGAGCGTGACCGGGTCACATCCGGGGGATCCGACCAAGGTTGGCGTGGCATTGGTTGATGTCGTTACCGGGCTCCACGCCACGGTGGGCATCTTGGCGGCGTTACGCCATCGGGACATCACCGGCCAAGGTCAACATGTCGAGGTGAACCTGCTCAGTTCGCTGCTGTCTGGGTTGGTCAACCAAGCTGCCAGCGTGGTGGGGGCGGGGAAGGTTCCAGGTATTTTGGGCAATGCGCACCCATCCATCGCTCCTTACGCGGTCTTCACGACGGCCGACGGCCCCATGGTGCTGGCTGTAGGCAATGATGCGCAGTTCGCAAGTCTGGTTGTCCAATTGGGTGCGCCTGAACTTGCCGACGATCACCGATTTCGCACAAATCCGCAGCGGGTTGCCCACCGCCTTGAACTCGAGGCCATCATCAACCAACGGCTAATGGTCAAAGACAGTGCCCTGTGGCAGCGCGAACTTTCAGCCGTGGGAGTCCCCTGCGGTCCGATCAACGATGTCGGCCAAGCGATTGACCTGGCTGCAGCGTTGGGTTTGGACCCCATCGCCGACGCCGAGGGTGTGCCGGTCGTGAGCAACCCCATACGACTTTCGGCAACGCCTGCTCAGTATCGACTTGCGCCGCCCGATCATGCTGCCGATTAACGGATATGCTCAGCCAGACAGACCGAGGAGGACCAGTGTCTCAAGCACCCCAAGCCCCGTTGGCATTGCTTAATATCGACCATCTTCTGTCCGAGGAAGAGCGTGCCATTCGCGACGTTGTGCGCGATTTTGTCTCCAGGCGCATTCTTCCGCAGGTTGGTGACTGGTTCGAGGCCGGTTCAATCCCGGCACGCGAACTCGCTTTGGAGTTTGGCGATCTCGGCCTATTGGGCATGCACCTTGACGGCTACGGCTGCGCTGGTATGAGTGCGGTGGCCTACGGCCTAGCCGCGATGGAATTGGAGGCGGGTGATTCTGGCATTCGCTCCCTGGTGAGCGTGCAGGGGTCACTGGCGATGTATGCGATCCACGCGTTCGGCTCACAAGAACACAAGGATCAATGGTTGCCAGGCATGGCTCGGGGTGAATTGATCGGATGCTTTGGATTGACGGAGGCTGACTTCGGGTCGAATCCGTCAGGCATGCGCACAAACGCCAAACGTGACGGTGATGATTGGATTCTCGACGGGTCGAAGATGTGGATTACCAACGGCACCGTCGCCGACGTCGCGATCGTGTGGGCACAGACCGACGATGGTATTCGCGGCTTCGTTGTCCCGACTAACACTCCCGGATTCAGTGCCACCGAGATTCACAAGAAGATGTCATTACGCGCATCTGTGACGGCGGAACTGGTTTTCGATTCGGTGCGACTGCCTGCCGATGCTCTGCTGCCCAATGTGCGCGGATTACGCGGCCCGCTTGCCTGCTTGAACGAGGCACGTTTCGGTATCGCTTTTGGCACCCTGGGGGCTGCTCGAGATTGCTTGGAAACAGCAATTTCCTATTCGCTGGACCGTGAGCAGTTCGATCAACCCATCGCTGGCTTCCAGTTGACGCAAAAGAAGCTAGCGGACATGGCTGTTGAGTTGGGCAAGGGGATGCTGTTGGCGCTGCACCTGGGTCGACTCAAGGATGAGCACCTCATCACGCCCGAACAAATCAGCATCGGCAAACTCAATAATGCCCGCGAGGCACTGGCCATTGCCCGAGAGTGCAGGAGCATCCTCGGCGGTAACGGCATCACCCTTGAGTACCCCGTCATCCGACACATGAACAACCTAGAGTCGGTCTTTACCTATGAGGGCACAAACGAGATGCATACGCTGGTGATTGGTCAGGCACTCACCGGGCTGGCCGCTTTTCGCTAACCGCCCAGCAGCCTGGAGAACAGTTTGGCTCGCACCGAAGGTCGGCCGGTTCGGCCTTCACTGTTATCCGCAGAGGTCATCGTGTGCAAGCCGATGTTTGTGCCGAGCCAACGCAGTGGCTCGGGCTCCCAGCGGGGTGACTGATGATTAACCCATGGCAGTTGAGTCCGCGGTGTCGATAGGCCCAGGATTAAGTCGGCCAACGTTTGGCCGCCCAAATGGGAAGTGCCGACTCCGTCGCCGACATAACCGCCCGACCATGCCATGCCAGTTGTTCGGTCGAGCCCGCAGGATGCGAACCAGTCGCGGGGCACACCTAGCGGGCCGCCCCAGGTGTGGGTGACCTCGTATCCGGCGACACTAGGAAATAGGTCGGTGAGCGTATGCCACAGCTCGCCGAAGATGGTGGCATCGCGATCGAACGCAGGTCGAATACGCGACCGGAAATGATAGGGAGCACCGCGTCCGCCGAATGCGATGCGGTCGTCGGCTGTCCGCTGACCGTAAATGATCAGATGACGAAAGTCAGCAAAGGTTTGTCGCTGGCTCAGGCCAATCTGTTCCCACACGTCGCCGGGTAGCGGCTGGGTGGCCAGCATGAGCGAATACACGGGTATCAGATCCCGAGTGAAGCCGGGGAGTGTTGCGGTAAAGCCCTCCGTGGCCCGCACGATAAACGAAGCGCGAATGCTTCCCCGGTCAGTTCGAACGACTCCTGGCTGCACAGAGACCGCGGGGGAGTGCTCGAATAGTTGACCGCCGAGTGTCATCACCGTGCGTGCAAGTGATCGCACCAGTTTTGCCGGCTGGATCGCCGTGCAGTGCGGCGTGTACACACCGCCGAGCGCATCGGTGACGTTCACTTGCTCCAGCGTTTCATCGGCGGTCAGCAGTCGGTAGTCTGCAGACCCGAAACCAAAATGGCGCCATTGATCAATCTCGTTTTTGGCCCGCTGTAATTGCACCGGCGTTCGAGCCGCCACGACCGACCCGCCGGTGGCCGCATCAATCTGCCATCCCTCGTCATTGGCCGTTTGTTCAATCGTCGCGACTGTCTCGTGCATTGCCTGGGTCTGGGCAACAGCGGCCGTGCGGCCGTAGGTTCGAGCGATGTTATCCACGGAGGCGGGAAATAATGCAGAGCACCACCCGCCATTGCGTCCACTGGCACCGAATCCTGCTTCGTGACTATCAATGATGGCCACGCGGGTTCCCGGCGCCAGACTTAACAGGTAGTAGGCCGTCCATAGGCCGGTATAGCCGGCACCAATAATCGCAACGTCAGCATCAATGTCAGCCTCTAGGGGCGCACCCAGCGGGGCGGAGAGTTCGCGCGGGAGGGTATCGGCCCACAGTGAGGTCACGACCGTGTCCATGTCTCGATGTAACTGGGCGCTTGGATTCCGCCACTGAACTCATCGGGTACAGCGGTCCCAAATGATTCGGTGAGAGGCACTGTTCCGCCCCAGACTTGTGCAAAATTTGGGTCAACAAGATCTTCCGGGACGTCTTCAGGGTTTCCGGTGCGCACTTTGACTGAGCATTCATCGAGAGACAGTGCGAGCACGATCGTTGCCTTGCTCTCCTGATCGCTGGGTGGACGGATGTCACTCCAGCGACCAGGCAGTAGATGATCGCTGATACGACGCAGGGCCTCAGCCTTTTCGTCACCTTCGAGGAGTCGCGGACTTCCGATCACCATGACACTGCGGTAGTTCATGCTTGACTCAAAAGCGCTGCGGGCCAGCACTAATCCGTCTAGTAGCGTGACGCTCAGGCAGGTCGGTTGACCGTCCGCAAGAGTCTTGAACAGCCGAGAAGCCGATGAGCCGTGAAAGAGGACCTCCTTTCCACTTCGCGCGTATGCCACCGGCACCACAAAGGGTTGACCCGCATCGATAACAGCCACATGTGCGACGAGTCCGGCATCGAGCACTTCATCGCGCACCGTAGGAGAGGTAACCGCACGATCAGGAATTCGCCGAATTTTCGTGCGTTTCGTTGACCCGGGTTGCGGGCCGTCCGGCGTTAGGCCTGGGTCACTCACAGGATGTTGCCGGCTTCGGTGAGTACGTGACGCAAGATCCCTTCGATTTCGTCGAAGTGATCTTGTCCGATGATGAGCGGTGGCGCTAACTGGATAACCGGGTCGCCGCGATCGTCCGCCCGGCAGTATAAGCCGTTATCGAACAGGGCCTTAGAGAGGAAGCCACGAAGCAGGCGCTCAGACTCTTCTTCATTGAAGGTCTCTCGCGTGTCCTTATCCTTCACCAATTCGATTCCGTAGAAGTATCCGGCGCCGCGCACATCGCCAACAATGGGCAGGTCGAGCAGTTTCTCCAGGGTGCGGCGGAAGGCACCCTCGTTATCGCGAACGTTTCCGTTGAGGTCCTCGCGTTCAAAGATGTCAAGATTCGCCATCGCAGCGGCAGCTCCGACCGGATGTCCGCCCCAGGTGTATCCGTGTAGGAATGTGGTGTTGCCGTGCTTGAACGGCTCGAAAAGTCGATCGCTGGCGATCATGGCGCCCATGGGGGAGTAGCCAGAGGTCATTCCCTTGGCGCAGGTAATGATGTCGGGTACGACACCGAAGCGGTTCATCGCGAAGAAATCACCAATACGTCCGAACGATGTGATGGTTTCGTCGGCCACCAAAAGAACGTCGTAAGCATCGCAAATCTCGCGTACGCGCTCGAGGTATCCCGGTGGCGGTGGGAAACAACCACCTGAGTTTTGCACCGGTTCAATGAAGACGGCAGCGACCGAATCGGGGCCCTCAAACTCAATCGCTTCGGCAATGCGCTCGGCAGCCCATAGTCCGAAGGCCTTCTCGTCGTATCGGTACTCTTCTGGAGCCCGGTAATGATTGGTATTGGGAACTTTCACGCCACCGGGAACTAGCGGCTCGAAGGGCACCTTCGCCGGGGGGATACCGGTGATGCTCAAGGCGCCCTGCGGGGTGCCGTGATAGGCCACTGCTCGGGAAATCACCTTGTACTTTGTGGGCTTACCGGTGAGTTTGAAGTATTGCTTGGCCAACTTCCAGGCACTCTCGACCGCCTCGCCACCACCACTGGTGAAAAACACTCGATTGAGGTCGCCGGGAGCGTAACCGGCGAGTCGCTCGGCCAACATGATTGCACCCGGGTGGGCATAGGACCACAGGGGAAAGAAGCCGAGATTTTGAGCCTGGGCCGACATCGCGTTGGCGATCTCGGCGCGTCCATGGCCGGCCTGAACGACGAATAGTCCAGAGAGGCCATCGAAGTAACGTCGACCTTGGTCATCCCAGATATATGGACCTTCACCCCGAACGATGATCGGCACATGGCCGCCGTCTTCGTATGTGGAATGCCGGGTGAAGTGCATCCACAGGTGTCGACGCGCTCGCTCGGCTAAGGCATCGGCATCCGACTCGGTGACGTACTGCGGTGTCGTGGTCATCTGGTGTCCTTTACTTGGCGATAGTCAGTGGTGTCGGTCGGGGTGACAGGTCGGTGTTCGTGTTAACGCGTGCCCCATGAGTAGATCTGCTTGCGTAACTTCAGGTAGACGAAGGTTTCGGTACTGCGAACTCCTGGACAACCGCGGATGCGGCGGTTGACGATTTCAAGCAGATGGTCATCATCTTCTGCGACCACCTCGGCCATCAGGTCGAATCCGCCGGCGCAAATCACCAGATAGTCCACCTCTGGCATGGCTTGCACCGCATCGGCCACGCTCTCGACGTCGCCGTCGACATTGATGCCCACCATCGCGGCCCGAGGAAATCCCACCTGCAGGGGGTCGGTCACGGCAACGATTTGCATCACGCCGGTGTCAATAAGACGTTGCACACGCTGGCGCACGGCTGCCTCGGAGAGGCCGACCGCCTTGCCGATGGACCCATAGGATCGGCGCCCATCTTGTTGGAGTTGGGAAATGATCGCCTTAGACACGTCATCAAGACGTGCCATGGTCGGGCGTGGATGCGTAAGACTGGACACCCCCTTATGATGCCCAAAGTTCGTCGCGATAGCAAGGGAATCAGTGGGTTATAACGATCTAGACAACTAAATCAGTGGGCTTATGCGCGGATCCTCAACGGAGTTCGTGAGGTGCAGTAGCGTTTCGTCAACGTTGGACGCCCTGGGGTCGAGGAAGGACCGACATGAGTCACCGCGAGATTAGAAATGTGATTAATGGGGAGTCGGTCGGTGCCGCCGATGGCCGCACTCGCGATCTGATCGATCCAACCACCGGACAGGTGTGGGCCCAGGTCGCAGAGTCCGGCGCTGAGGACGTTGATCGTGCTTACCGGGCCGCAGACGCGGCGTTCGCCGGCTGGCGCGACACGATTCCGGCAGAACGGCAAAAAGCCCTACTAGCCATTGCGGATCTGTTCGAGGCCCATGCGTCGGAACTGATCGAGTTGGAGAGCAATAACACCGGTAAGCCGCTGGCCTTGACCGCATCGGAGGAGGTCCCCCCGATGATCGATCAGATCCGGTTTTTCGCCGGTGCGGCTCGGGTACTTGAGGGGCGCGCAGCGGGTGAATACATGGCCGGATTCACCTCCTTTATTCGCCGCGAGCCGGTGGGTGTGATCGGGCAGGTGACGCCTTGGAATTATCCCATGATGATGGCGGTATGGAAGTACATCCCGGCGATTGCCGCCGGTAACACGGTGGTCTTGAAGCCCTCCGACACGACTCCTGCCTCCACTGTTCGCATGGCCGAGCTCATCAACGAAGCCGAGTTATTGCCGCCGGGCGTCTTCAATGTCATCTGCGGCGATCGAGAAACGGGTCGGGCGTTGGTCAAGCACGACCGACCCGACATGGTGTCGATCACCGGATCGGTTCGCGCGGGCATTGAAGTCGCTACTGAGGCCGCCCAAGATGTCAAGCGGGTTCACCTAGAACTAGGTGGTAAGGCCCCCGTTGTGGTATTCGACGACGCCGATATTGAAGCGGCGGCCGAAACTCTAGCCGTCGCCGGATATTTCAATGCTGGCCAAGATTGCACGGCAGCGACTCGAGTCTTGGTGGCCCCGGGGATTCACGATGAATTTGTTGCTGCGCTTACCGAACAGGCCAGAGCGACCCAGACAACCCTCGCGGACGGTCCAGGTGGTGACGCCCTGGTGCCTCCGGTCAATAACGTCCATCAGCTCGAACGCGTGCTCGGGTTCATCCAGCGTGCTCCAGCGCATGCGCAGGTCATGGCAGGCGGGCATCGTCAGGGAGATCGCGGCTACTTCATTGAGCCAACGCTCATCGCTGGGCTCAAGCAAAACGACGAATTGATTCAAGACGAGATCTTTGGGCCGGTCATTACGGTGCAGAAGTTTACCGACGAGTCCGAAGCGTTGCGCTGGGCCAACGGTGTGCGATACGGGCTGGCGTCCTCGGTGTGGACCAAAGATTTCGGTCGTGCGATGCGCATGTCGCGTGCGCTGGACTTCGGCTGTGTGTGGATCAACACCCACATACCGCTGGTCGCTGAGATGCCCCACGGTGGATTCAAGCAATCGGGTTACGGTAAGGACTTGTCCATGTACGGATTTGAGGACTACACGCGCATTAAGCACGTGATGGCGAATCTCGATAGTTGACCTGTGACTGATCAACCCATCACCGACCCCTTTGACGGCAGCGTCATCGACGTTGTTTCCTATGACACGGTTGAGGAAGTAGACCGCGCTGTTCGGCGAGCGCGGACCGCCTTCGCCGAGTGGTCTAGCCAACCCCCAGTTGCTCGCTCCGATGCACTCATGGCCCTCGCGGATCGGGTGAGTTCCCGGGCATCTGAGTACGCCATGGTCGAGTCGCGTCAAACGGGCAAGACGCTCCGGCTGGCTAGCGAATTTGATGTGCCGGGCTCGATCGACAACGTGAACTTCTTCGCCGGCGCTGCGCGTCAACTGCAAGGCTTGGCGTCGGGGGAGTACGACCCCGATCACACGTCGGTTATTCGTCGTGAAGCAGTGGGTGTGGTCGGCTCGATTGCGCCATGGAACTACCCGCTTCAGATGGCAATGTGGAAGATACTGCCGGCGATTGCGGCCGGCAACACCATCGTGCTCAAGCCAGCTGAGATCACTCCGTTGACGTCGCTGATGCTTGCTGAAGATGCAATTGCTGCCGGTATTCCCACCGGAGTGATCAATATCGTGAACGGAACTGGGCCGACAGTTGGTGAGGCCTTGGTTGGTCACGGCGATGTTGACATGGTGTCATTTACGGGATCGACCCCTGTCGGTCGTCGGGTGATGACCCTTGCGGCGCAACGGGCGGCAAGGGTGCATATGGAACTCGGCGGTAAGGCTCCGTTCGTCGTCTTCGATGATGCCGATATTGATGCCGCGATTCAAGGCGCTGCCGCTGGTGCGTTGATTAACACCGGTCAAGACTGCACCGCGGCCACCCGGGCCTATGTTCAGCGATCAGTGTTCGATCGCTTTCTCACCGGGGTGTCGCAGGTGTTCGCAGAAATTAGGATGGGTGACCCACGCGCAACTGACACAGACATGGGCCCACTGGTTTCCCTCACCCAACGTGACCGAGTTGCCGGGTTCATCGACCGTGCGGTTGCATCCGGCGCACGTGTGACTGCCGGCGGGCAACTGCCGGGGGGTGATCTCGCTGCCGGTGCGTTCTACCCTGCCACCGTGGTGACCTCGGTCGCCCAAGATGACGAGATCGTTCAGGACGAGATCTTCGGCCCCGTCCTGGTGGTCTTACCTTTTGATACCGACGATGAGGGCATCAGGTTGGCCAATGACACGCGCTTTGGGCTAGCAGCCTCGGCATGGACCAATGACGTCTATCGCGCCATGCGCGCCCAGCGTGAAATTAAGGCCGGGTGTGTTTGGATCAATGACCACATCCCGATCGTCAGCGAGATGCCCCACGGAGGCATGAAGGGCTCGGGATTCGGCAAAGACATGTCGCTTTACTCAATGGAGGAGTACACGGTGATCAAGCATGTCTCTTGGGATATCTCAGCTCGTAGTCACAAGCCCTGGCACCGGATCATCTTTGCGAATCGGCAGCAATAACCGGTGTCTAGACACATAATCACACACGAATAGCAGATAATCAGCACCAGCATTAACCGTCGGAGGAAGTCGGTGCTTGCGCCGCACGAGAAAAAGGAGCCCAGACCATGATGAAGCGCCCACTGTCCCCAGAGGCAGCCGATATTGTTCGCCTCACTCGCTCGGCGGTTACCCGACGACGACTGCTCCAGGTTGCCGGGCTTGGCACGGCAGCGGTCGCTGCGGCGGCGTGTGGCGCCGGCGGTGGAGCCGATGACCCCACCACTGGTCCCGCGCCGGTGCCCACGGGTCCGGAAGATATGTCGGACACCGAGAAGACGGTGTCGTGGTCAAACTGGGTTGAGTACCTTGACCTCGATGAGGATTCGGGCAGTCGCCCCACGCTGGAAGCCTTCGAGGAGGCCACCGGAATCACGGTTTCCTACAACGAGGACGTCAACGACAACAACGAGTTCTACGCCAAGGTGCGTACACAGTTAGAGCAGGGCCAGTCCATCGATCGCGACCTGGTCGTGCTTACCGATTGGATGGCGGGTCTGTGGATTAGTAACGGTTTTGCCCAAAAACTCGACAAGGCGATGATCCCGAACTCGGTCAACCTCATTCCCCGGCTGGAAAATGTGTCGTTCGACGAACCGCGTGATTTCACCCTGCCTTGGCAGGGCGGGTTCGCCGGTCTGGGGTACAACATTCCCGGCATTCAAAGCACCCTTGGCGTCGATACCCTGACGTCACTCGATCAACTTTTCGACCCTGCTTTGCGTGGTCGCATCACGGTTTTGTCGGAAATGCGCGACACAGTCGGTGTGATCATGGCCTGGCAGGGCAACGACCCATCGAACTTCACCGATGAGCAGTTCCAGCAAGCCATCGCCGCGCTTGCCGAGCAAATCGATAATGGCCAGATCCGTCAGGTCGCCGGCAACGACTATCTGGACGCGCTGGGAACGGGCGATGTTCTGGCGGTGATCGGTTGGTCCGGAGATGTGCTCACCCTTGGTGAGGAGTACGGCTTCTCGCTGCCAGAAAGTGGCGCGACGCTGTGGACGGACAACATGTTGATCCCCTCAACGTCGACACACAAGAAGAACGCCGAACAGGTCATGAACTACTACTACGATCCGGTCGTTGCCGCCGAGGTGGCCGCCTACATCAACTACCTGTGCCCGGTCACTGGAGCCAAAGAGGCCATGCAGGCGATCGATCCGGAGTTGGCCGATAATCCCTTTATTTTCCCGGATCAAGAAAAGCTCGACTCCTCCTACGTGTTCATGGATCTCACTGCCGAGCAGGATGAGGCCTATCAGCGCGAGTTCCAAGCAGCCATAGGCCTGTAATCAATCGGATTCGAGGGTGAGATCACAAGGAGGAAAACAGTGACACTGGCGCCGGGTGCCAACGGGGTTGATGTTGCGGATTTGACGTTGATCAACCTCACCAAGTCCTTCGGCGACTTCATTGCCGTCGATGACCTCACCCTCACGATCCCGGCGGGATCGTTTTTTGCACTACTGGGGCCCTCGGGGTGTGGCAAGACCACAACCTTGCGCATGGTGGCTGGCCTGGAAGACCCTACGGCCGGTCAGATCATGCTCGGTGACCGTGATCTCACCAGCCTCAAGGCCTTCAAGCGGCCGGTCAACACAGTTTTTCAGTCCTACGCGCTGTTTCCCCACCTTGATGTGTTCGAAAACGTGGCCTTCGGTCTGCGTCGTCGAGGCATTAAGGACGTAGCCGGGCAGGTCAACCAGATGCTCGAACTCGTTGAACTGGGACCTCTTGCTCGACGCAAACCCGGTCAGTTATCAGGTGGTCAGCAACAGCGTGTGGCGGTGGCTCGGGCGCTGATTAACAATCCTGGCGTCTTGCTCTTGGATGAGCCGCTGGGTGCCCTTGATCTTAAATTGCGTCGGCAGATGCAAATCGAGCTCAAGCGCATCCAAACCGAGGTGGGCACCAGCTTTGTTCACGTTACGCATGATCAAGAAGAAGCAATGACGATGGCTGACACGGTGGCGGTGATGAATATGGGGCGTATCGAGCAAATGGGAGCCCCCGTTGACATTTACGACCTGCCGACAACGCGCTTTGTGGCCACTTTTCTCGGGCAGTCAAATGAGATTGAGGGTCAGATCGTTGAATCGTCGGGTGATGAACTCGTCTTTTCTGCCTATGGTCAGCGCTTCGGCGTTCCGGCCAGCCGATCCGTCGTTGATCAGGGTCCGGCCTATCTTGGTGTGCGACCGGAAAAGCTTGGCATTGTGCCAGCTGGTCAGGCCGACTCAGTTGCCGCACAGGCTAATCAGGTCTCAGGCAAGATCACCGACACCTCATTTGCCGGGGTATCAACCCAGTACATGGTGATGACCTCGTGGGGCGATGAGTGGATCGTCTTCGAGCAAAATAGGTCGGCGAGCCAGCCTCTGCGCCCCGGCGACGAAGTTGTGGTGCACTGGCTGGTGGAGCACTCCTTCGGCCTTAGCCCACAGGTATAACGGTGACGACCACGACCTCAACACCGGTTGCGGCCACCAGCGTGTCAACACAGCGACGACCGCGCACCGGATATCTGCTTCTGCTTCCAGGCATCGCGTGGTTGGCTGTGTTTTTCGTGGTGCCGATCATCACCTTGTTGATTACGAGCCTGCAGGCTCCGGTGCCTGGACGTTCAGGCGTCTACACACTGGGCTTTGAAGTTTCCAACTACGCTGATGCGTTGAGTGCCTATTGGCCGCAGTTCATTCGGTCATTTGTCTATGCGAGTATCGCAACGATTCTCGCGTTGCTTCTGGCGTACCCGTTGGCGTACTTCATTGCATTCAAGGCCGGCCGATGGCGTGCCCTCATGCTGGTACTGGTGGTAGCGCCGTTTTTCGCATCTTTTCTACTGCGCACCTATGCCTGGCGGACGATCTTGTCTGATGAAGGTGCGATCACTTCGTTTTTCAACGCATTGAATCTGCTCCCCGATAATCGAATACTGAACACACCGATAGGCGTGGTGCTAGGGCTGACCTACAACTTCTTGCCCTTTATGATTTTGCCCCTCTACGCGGCGCTGGAAAAGATTGACCCGCGACTTATCGAGGCTGCCAATGACCTGTATGCCCGTCCGTTCACGGGTTTTCGCAAGGTTATTTGGCCCTTGAGTTTGCCCGGTGTCGTGGCCGGCACCCTGCTCACGTTCATCCCAGCCAGTGGTGACTTCATCAACGCAAGACTCTTGGGATCACCCAGCGACAGCATGGTGGGCACAGCGATTCAAGTGAACTTCCTTCAGTTTCGCGATTATCCGGTAGCCAGCGCCCTCTCGTTCATCTTGATGGCGATCATCTTGACCGTGGTCTTTATCTATATCCGTCGTGCCGGGACGGAGGATTTGGTCTGATGCGCTGGTTACGCCGCCACTTGATTGGCATCATCGCGATCCTGGTTTTGGTCTACCTGTTCGTACCCATCGCGGTCGTGGGTGTCTTGAGCTTCAACTCACCGGTCGGCAAATACAACACCTCATGGAATGAGTTCTCTATTGACGCGTGGACGAATATCTGCGGGGTTCCTGGAGTGTGTTCATCGTTTGTCTTGAGTATTCAGATCGGCCTATTCGCAACGCTTGTGGCGACAATTTTTGGTGCGATGATTGCATTCGCGCTGGTTCGCTATCGATTTCGTGGCAGGGATACGACCAACCTATTGATCTTCTTGCCGATGGCAACACCCGAGGTTGTATTGGGTTCAAGTCTGTTGGCATTGTTCTTAAATCTTGCCTTCCCGCTCGGCTTTTGGACCGTCCTCATCGCGCACATCATGTTCACCATTTCTTTCATCGTGGTGGCTGTTAAGGCGCGGTTGCAGGGCATGGATCCCCGATTAGAAGAAGCCTCCCGTGACCTTTATGCGAATCCTGCGGCCACCTTCCGATACGTGACGTTCCCACTGGTCCTTCCAGGCATTTTGGGTGCTGCGCTGCTGGGCTTCGCCTTGAGTTTCGATGACTTCATCATCACCTTCTTCAATGCAGGCACGCTGGTTACTTTCCCCGTGTACATCTGGGGCGCGGCCCAACGTGGTATTCCCGTGCAGGCATATGCCCTCGCAACGCTGGTATTCCTCGTGGCCTTGGTGTTCGTCCTCGTAGTGCAATGGATCAATCATCGGCGTCGGCGCAGCCTTGAGGCCGCGGTCGGCATCTCGACATAGACTTCAAGCATTGTGACGTTTACCCACGAAGTTTCCGCACAGGCAGCAGCAATGCTGCGCGATGTACAACACACCCCCTTCTGGCTGGACAATCCTGCTCGACCCGAACCGCGTCCACCGCTGGTTGAGCCCATCACCGCCGACCTGACCATTATCGGTGGCGGATTCAGCGGTCTATGGACTGCCTACCTTGCCGCCGAGCGGAACCCTGGCATCGACATTGTGCTCCTTGATGGCGGCCGCGTTGCGGGCGCTGCGACCGGTCGAAATGGTGGATTCGTCGCTGCTTCCCTGACCCATGGCATTTCCAACGGATTCGCCCGTTGGCCTGCCCAGATGCCTACGCTGCATCGCCTAGGCCAGGAAAACCTCGATGGCATCATCGCCACCATTGAGGCTGAGCAGATTGATTGTGACCTGCAACGCAGCGGTGAGATCGACGTAGCCGTGGCGCCCTATCAGGTGGGTGAGTTGCGGGAAATGGTCGACGAGGCCAACAGTCTGGGTGCGGGGCTTGAGTTTCTCAGTGCGGAGGAGACGCGGGAACGCGTTAACTCGCCGACCTATCTTGCGGGTGCTTTCGACGCGCACGGGGTCGCGATGATCGACCCGGCACGCCTGGCCTGGGGATTGGCCGAAGCAGTTGCCCGGCGGGGAGTGCGCATATTTGAGCACACGCCCGCGCGCACGATGTCTCGGATGGGTAGCGGCATGATGGTCGGTACTGATCACGGCCGAGTGCGAACCGGTCGGGTAGCTCTTGCGACCAGCGCATACCCACCATTACTCAAACGACTTGATCACTACATCGTGCCGGTTTACGACTCCGTCTTGATGACCGAGCCACTCTCGCCGACGCAGCGTGCGGACATTGGCTGGACTGGCCGTGAGGGTGTGAGCGATGCCGGCAATCAATTCCATTATTACCGGATGAGTGAAGATGGTCGCATTCTCTGGGGTGGCTACGATGCAAGCTACTACAGCGATATGGGCCCGCATCGGGAGAACAATCCTGAAGCCTTTGGCCGCCTGGCCGCTCACTTTGAGCAGACGTTCCCACAATTGGAGGGTCTTCGGTTCACGCACGCTTGGGCAGGGGCCATCGATACGTGTTCGCGGTTCAGCGCTTTCTGGGGCACTGCCAATGAAGGGCGAGTCTCCTACAGTCTTGGCTTCACCGGACTCGGAGTGGGTGCGTCTCGTTTCGGTGCCCAGGTCATGCTGGATCTGCTGTGGGGGCAAGACACTGAACGAACTCGATTGCCGATGGTGCGAACGAAGCCGATCCCGTTCCCGCCCCGACCTTTGCGTGATATCGGTATTTCACTGACCCGTCGATCTATTGCCGCGGCGGACAATAACGCGGGTAGGCGCAATCTGTGGTTGCGGACCCTCGATCGCCTAGGCCTGGGCTTCGACAGCTAATTGCCCATGTGGTGTCAAGGAGGAACATGATGCGAGTACTAGCGATTGGTGCCGGTGGCGTGGGCACATCGGCGGCATTGATTTCTGCTCGTCGGACCTTTTTTGAGTCCTGGCTTGTTGCTGATTATTCCTTTGAACGCGCAGTGCACGTGGTTGATCGAGTGGATGATCCGCGCTTCAGTGCGGTTGCCCTGGACGCATCAGATTCCGCTGCGGTGGAGCAGGTATGTCGTGATCATCAGATCACCCACGTGCTCAATGTTGTTGATCCGCGATTTGTGATGCCCATCTTTAGGGCCGCCTTGGCTGCGGACTGCGACTATCTTGATACGGCGATGAGCCTGTCCCAGCCGCACCCTGAGGCACCGTTTGCGCAGACTTTTGTGACCCTTGGTCAAGAGCAATTCGCTCAGACCGCTGATTGGGAGAACCGGGGCCGACTTGCCCTGTGCGGTATCGGGGTTGAGCCAGGTCTGTCGGATGTATTCGCTCGATACGCTGCCGATCACCTGTTTTCGTCGGTGTCTGAAATCGGGGTTCGTGATGGGGCAAATTTGGTTGTGGCCGGTTACGACTTCGCCCCGTCTTTTTCCATTTGGACCACCATCGAAGAGTGCTTGAATCCGCCGGTTATCTATGAACGCGGCCGTGGCTGGTTTACGACCGAGCCATTCAGTCAGCCCGAGGTTTTTGATTTTCCAGGTGGCATTGGTCCGGTGGAGTGCGTAAACGTTGAGCACGAGGAAGTCATGTTGATACCTCGATGGATCGACTGCGATCGAGTGACCTTTAAGTACGGGCTGGGTGAGGAGTTCATCGAGGTGCTGCGCGTGTTGCACACGCTCGGTCTTGACCGCACGGATCCAGTCAGCGTGGGTGGCCAACAGGTAAGCCCCCGCGATGTGGTGGCCGCATGCCTGCCCGACCCGGCAACGCTGGGAGATCGGATGAGCGGTGTGACGTGTGCCGGCACGCAGGTCACCGGTCTTGATCTAGCCGGCCAACCGCGCGCGGTGTATCTGTACCACCTGGCTGACAACGCCAAGACCATGCGCGACTACGGCACCCAGGCCGTCGTGTGGCAGACGGCGATGAATCCGGTCATTGCGTTGGAGCTCCTTGCGACCGGCCAGTGGTCTGGCGTTGGAGTGAAGGGCCCGGAGGCCTTTGACGCATCGGTGTACCTGGCATTGATGCGCGATGGCTACGGTCAAGAGTGGGAACTGCGCGAGGAATCCTCGGCTTCGCACTAGTCGAAGAGGATCCGTGCACTATGCCTTAGGTGTCGAGGGTCCCGCGAACCACGCTGATCGTGCTGTGCGTTGCGTCACCATCAAAGCGTTCAGCAGAGACATCCACCATGCTGTACCGGTCCAGGGCGAGACCCTGGGGGATGGGTAGGCGCGTGCTTCCACCCGCCCCAACAGCACCGAGGGAAATCATGGAGTCGGACTCGCTAGTGATGAGCCACACTTCAAAGTAGCCATCTTCGGCCGGTGGGAGCCCGGTCAGGTCAACCGCCAACATCTCACCCGCGTCTGTCTGTTCCACCTGTGCGGTACCGCTGGTGGTGAATCCAGGCAGCGGCTCGAGTGCAGCTTGGGCCACCAACGATGGAGCAACGGTTTCGGTGCTGATGACGGAGGCGCCCACGATGCCACCAAAAAACAGGCCCACCACAGCCGCCAGCGCAATCCAGGGAGCTTTGCGAGATCGAAGCGGAATCACCGTTGCGAGAACCGCGGCATCGCCGGTCTCCTGGTCGCTGCTCGTGTCGCTTGCCATCTGCTGTTGGATAGCCGTCCACACGTTTGCGGGCGGTGCATTGGGGGAGTCGGCCGGTGAGACCGTGCGCATGGTGCGCACGACGCGACGCAATGATGCGGCTTCTGATCGGCACTGCCCGCATGCGGCCAGGTGCTCTGTGTCCAGGTCAACCTCCTCGCCCATCGCAAGAAGGGCGAGATCATCAAGATCGCAGTGTTGATCGCGGTCGTCATGCCCCGGACCTGTAAAAGAATTACGGTTCATCGCGAGCAACCTCCAATCGTGTGCGTAGCCGGACAAGTGAACGACGAATATGGCTTTTGACCGTTCCTAGCGGTAGGGAAAGTCTCTCGGCGATTTCTCCGTGGGTGAGGTCCTCGAAAAAAGCCAGGCGCAGAATATCGCTGGGTGGCGGTCCGAGCCGGTCGAGTTCGTCGGCGAGGACCACCTGGTCAATGACCTGATCAACCCGGGGGTCGTGGGGGCCCAGATCGCCGGTGTGTTCGGGAACACTATCGGTCGTGTCCGAGGTGGGATGTTTGCGTTCACTCCACCGATCGGCAATGCGGCGTCGAGTAATGCCGAGTAACCATCCGGGCAAAGACCCGGCCGTTGGGTTGAATCCCTGCCGAGACCGCCAGGCCGAGATGAAGACCCGCTGGGTTACTTCACCGGCCTCGTTCTCATCATTCATCGCGCGGCGGGCGACGGAGAACACCAGCGGGGACCACCGCCGGTAGACCTCCGCGAACACGTCATTGGCACTGATGTGCGGATCACCGTTGACGGACGCCACAAAGCGTTCGGTGATTTCCTGGTCGGCGTCTGTCTTGGCAGCAGGGGGATCCACGGGTGACAGGGGCAGTGGGGCAGGCCGAAATGGCTCGCTCACGCGTATCCCTCCCCGCCTATGTCGATGTAGGTCGAGGGCCGTGACCGAAGCCATGCTCATCAGCTGGCCCCAGACGCGGAGTCGACCGGTACCGCGGTCACCACCACGTTATCCGTATAGCCAAGAGTGGTCGCATCAAAGGGTCCACCGCAGGTAATGAGAGTGAGTCGGTGTGGGCCGGTTGCCGCGAAAAGTTCATTGAGGGGCACCGTATTTTTGTCGAAGGATTCCCGTGCGACCACCTGGTAGCGCAGTTTGGTCCCGTTGGCGGTGGTGACGACAACGATGTCGTCTATGGCAGCTTCACCGAGTGCGAAAAAGGCACCAGCGCCCTGATCCACGCCGTCTTTGTGCCCCACGATGACGGTGGAGCCTTGGGGTGATCCAGGCCGGACGCTGTACTGATACCAGCCGGTGCGAAAGACATCGCGAGGAACGTCAACGCGCCCGAGGCCATCGATCCCCACGTTGCCCACCTCAGCGGTGACGCCTAGGGAACGAATGGCGATGGACACCGGGGTCATGGTGACATCTTGAACCGGCAACACGGTCGCATCGGTGCGCGTGTCAAAGCCAGCAGATGCCTGGTCAGAATCGATCGAATCCGAAGCGCTCGCCCCGCCGCTCGCTGAATCGGTGGGTACCGACTGCGATGCGGCAGGGCGAGCTCCGACCGAAGCCACCGATGAACCCGAACCCGCCATCGCGATTACGACCGCGGCCGTGGCCAAAGCGATCGCGCTGAGCATGAGCACCCAGATCGCGGGGCGGATTCGAGTCATCGGAGGTCTACCTATTCTGGTTCGGTGATGTGGTGATCAGCGACGAGCAGCTGACAGGCGAGCGCCTGCGCCCACGAGTCCGAGTGCGGCGACGGCAGCGAGGCCAAGGGCCCACACGGGAGTGCCGGTGGTGGAGCCATCGCCAGCAGGTACGCCGTCGGGGGTGGCACCAAGGCCGGGGATGACCTGAACGGCAAGCGCCAAGGTCTCATCTGCTGCGGAGCCCCACGCGTACACGATCGTGTTGGCGCCGGCCTCAAGGCTGACATCCGCCGGCCCGATGGCCGTGGTGTCGGTTCCTGCGAGGTTCACTGCTGCTTCATAAGAACCGGCCGGAACAGAGGCCAGGTCCTGGTTGGGGTTGGTCAGGTTGCTGAACAGCACAGCGCCGTCGGCAAGGATGTCCACTGCAGGAGCGGCAGCCACGTGACGAACGGTCAAGCGAGCCTCACCGGCAGCGATGGTGGCGGTGTCATTGACGAAGACGTTCAAGGCTGGGTTGCCCTCAGCGTCAAGGTTGGCGGTGACGGTGGCGTTGATGCCGGCAGGCACCTCGACACCATCGGCAGACAGCACGGGATCGCTGTCCTCAGGGGTGGTGCCATCGGCGTAGACGCCGAGATCATAGGAGCCGGCCGGAACGGTCGCGGTCTCCAAGGAACCCGGGGTGAAGTCGTCGATGAGCAGGTTGCCATTGGCGTAGACGTCAACGACGTCGGCGCCGAGGCCCTCGGGGATGCCGTGCAGCACCGAGACGGTGGCATCGTCGGCAGCACCGGCGGGGGTGGCTGCAAGGACGAGACCAATGGGAAGAAGTGCGGCGGCGGCAACGGCGCCGGCGCGGGTGATGTTGCGCTGGGTCATGTTCGTGCCTTTCGGTCGGGTCGGTCGTGGTCGATCGACTCTCATGGGGTACTTCCGGCTAGACCCCTGCCGTGGATGCAGGTCCTCCACATTTTTTTCGGTCTCCTACGTCCGGCCAGCTTCTGTGTCCCACCAGATGGTGGCTACCGGGCGCGACGAGGATGGGTGAGTGGACTCATCGTTGGCCGACATGGCATCGATTACCTCATGGGTGCGGTCGATCGGTAGGCATAAACGCACGCATGTTGCCTCGGCTTGGGCCTGAGGGTCAAGGGCGTTGCTGCGACTGCCTGTCTCGGCGAACTGCTCAAGGTGAGCGTCGTATCCGCGACCTCGAATAATGGCCAGAGCATCGTGAGCCGTGGGCGTGGTGGGGCGATCGATATCCCAAAAATGCTTCCACAGTGGATTCATCCAGGTCAGCGGATGCTGCATGGGAAGTTCAATGACCACGCGGTGATGCGCATGGGCGCTGAGTTCGGTGATGAATGCGCCCAGATCGGCCACGTTATAGGCCACGTGGTGACACACCACTACATCGGCGCTGGGGGTGCGGTGGGCGACATCAGGCCAGTCGCCGAGGATTTCTTCGTGGGTGACCCCGCGGGCATCGGCGGCTTCGGCGAATGCGGCGAGCATGCCCGGTTGATGATCGACGCCGATGATGTGCCCGGCTGGTGGAATCAAAGCCAGGGCTGCGCGGCCGCCACCGCAGCCGATGTCAAGGACGCTGCCCCCAGGGGGAAGCGCACGGCGAGCGGCTAGGTGGGAGGGGGAGTCGGCAATTGGTCCGACAACGGTGAATTGACCGACAGGGTGGATCCAAGGATTGGTCGGTGCCTGGGCCATGATGTGTTCGGGAATTGCCCAGTCAGCGAGCCCAGCCCGCCACTGCTGCTCGATTTTTTGTGGATCCGGTGTCTGCGGATTCGGTTGCGCAGTTGTCATAAACGCGACAATAGGCCGCCCCTTGACGATGTCTGAGCAGCGGTCTATCGTGACCTCATATTCGAACATTTGTTCGAATATGAGGGGTTAAGGATGTACAGGCAATGCAGGTGAAAGATAAGGACATCGACGTGAGCATCACGACACAGGCCACAGCCGGGCAACGTACGGTGCCTGCGCGTCCTCAGGTACAGGTCACTACGAGTACGCAGGGAGTGCCTGAGCATTGCACGGTTCGTGGCTGGCACTACGTAGTCCAGCAGGTGCACGGCCACTGGGTGAGTGGTTCGCCCTGGTGGTTGACCGGTGTCGATATAGATACCCATATTTGGCGCGTCACCCTGTGCCGTTTGGGTGGCAGTGCGCAGGTGATGGACCTGCGTTGTGCCGGTCAGGACTGGCAGGTTGCCCACGTTGGCGATCGAGTGGGCCATCGAGTAGGAGATAGGTAGTGGGGGATAGGTCATGAATACATCGGTTCAACTATTAGCCACAGCCCAACGCGGGCTCACCGCTGCCGCCATGGCCGAACGGCCTGCCGAACGTTATGCCCAGGCGCATCTTGCCGCCCTACGCGCAGCGGCGGCAGTGCTGGCTGCGCGGGCCAATCCCATCAGTAGCCAGTCCATCAGTAGCCAGTCCATCAGTGGCCAGCGATCTCGGCCGCGAAGCGTGTGGGTGCTATTGGTGAAGGTGGCGCCTCAACTGAGCGAGTGGGCGCAGTTCTTTGCCGCCGGTTCGGCTAAGCGATCCTTGGCTCAAGCGGGTGTTCCCGTAGTGACCGCTCGTGAGGCCGATGATCTTCTGCGTGATGCTCAGCGGTTCTATGACCAGACCGCTGCATTATTGAATGCATCGGGGCAAGAGTTTTTGCCGGCCACGGGGTAATCAGTGACTGTGTCGCCATACGCCACGGTTCCTTTTTCACATTTACACGTGGCCTCTTCCTACTCATTGCAATACGGGGTGACAACCCCGACTGATCTTGTGGCGCGCGCAGTAGAGCTTGGCCAGCCGGCACTAGCACTCACCGATCGTGATGGGGTGCGTGGTGCGGTTCGATTCATTCGCGCATGTGTTCACGCTGGTGTGGCTCCCGTGCTGGGAGTCGACCTAGCGCTAAGTGATGGCCAGCAGGCAGTTGCGCAGCGCACCCCGGTACACGGCAGTACCTGGCGAGCACCTCGTGTGCCCCGACTGGTGTTGCTCGCTCGTAATCGGCAGGGCTGGTCTTCCCTGTGTCGGTTGCTCTCGCTGTATTACACCCGTGCACCCGTGGCGATTACCCGCGCGGATATCGCTGCACACGCCGATGGTCTTGTTGCTCTGATGGGTCCTGACTCACCGATTGTGGCATCCATTGCAAAGCGTCGTTATGCCCAGGCTGATGAACAGTTACAAGACTGGCGCAACATCTTTGGTGAAAATCTGCATATTCAAATCACCTCGCACCGACACGAGCAAGGTCCGCTGTCTACCGCGGTGGCAGCGCGTACTTTGGGTTGGGCCAACCAGCGCCAACTGCCGTGTGTCATTGCCCATTCGGTGCGTTATCTGTCCGCGCAGCAGGCACCCATCGCCGATGTACTAGATGCGTCACGACGGCTTGTACCCCTTGATGATCGGCACCGTGACCGTGTGAATGCTCAAGGATTTTTTGCCGACACCGATTTCATGGGCTCCTTAGCCCAAGAAATTTCAGTTGCCGCTGGACTTCCCAGCGATACGGCGATGCGGTTACTCACCAGTGCCGCGAGGTTGGCCACTGACTGCGCACTCACCCCGGCAGATCTCGGCATGGGTGATGTGGTCTTGCCCGAGGATCATCTTTTACTGCCGAAAAGCATCCACCGTGACCTTCCTGGTCAAGGTCAAGCGGATGCGGTTTTACGGGCTCGCTGCGAGCAAGGGTTATCGCGTTATTCCGCTGCGCAGTTGCCTGCCGCGCACGAACGCTTAGCCACTGAGCTGCGCACGGTGAGCACCTTGGGTTTCGCCAACTATTTTCTCACGGTCGCCCAGATTGTTGATCTCACGCGCAGCATGAATATTCGCGTAGCAGCACGTGGATCTGGAGCGGGCAGTGTGATCACCTACCTGTTGGGTATTTCTGGGGTTGATCCGTTGGAGCATGGCTTATTGATGGAGCGGTTCTTAACCACGCTGCGACGTGAACTGCCCGATATTGATATTGATGTGGAATCAGCTCGACGCACTGATGTGTACGACGCCATCATTGATCGTTTCGGTAAAGAGCGCGTGGCCTGTGTATCCATGCCAGAGACCTATCGTATTCGGCACGCACTGCGTGATGTTGGCGCAGCTTTGGGCTGGTCACCGGCTGATATTGATTCCATTGCTAAAACCTTTCCGCAGGTAAGAGCGCGCGATATTCGTTCGGTGCTCGCAGAACTTCCCGAACTCCGACACAGTGGTGTGGGTCGATTGGCTGCCCGTGGCGAACTCGACATGGTGCTGGATTTAGTAGAGGGTCTAGACGCCCTCCCGCGGCATATCGCGATGCATCCTTGCGGAGTGATCATCGCCAACGCGAGTCTGCATGACCGAACTCCTATTGAGCCCAGTGGCGCAGGTTACCCGATGACATCCTTTGATAAAGATGATGTCGAACATATGGGTTTTCTTAAACTTGATGTGTTAGGTGTGCGTATGCAATCGGCGCTGGCTCATGCGGTAACCGAGGTTACCCGTGTTGACGATACGCCCATTGATCTTGAGCGGATTCCCCGTGACGATGCCGCCACATTCGCACTGATCCAGTCCACTCGCACCCTGGGTTGTTTTCAAATCGAGTCACCCGGGCAGCGCGAACTCATCGGTAAGTTTGCACCCGAGACATTTCATGACCTCATCGTTGATATTTCGCTGTTTCGCCCTGGGCCGGTCAAGTCCGACATGATCACCCCCTTTCTTTCGGCCCGACAAGGCTGGACGCAGGCCACCTATCTGCATGAAGACCTACGCCCCATCCTTGCCGAGACCCACGGTGTGGTGGTTTTCCATGAACAGGTGTTGCGCATTATTTCTGTGATGACCGGATGTTCCCTTGCCGAGGCAGATGAGACACGTCGGAGCATGAAGAACACGATGATCCGAGATGAAGTGGAGGCTTGGTTTATTCCCACCGCTGTCCGTCGCGGCTATGACCAGGCCACGGTGCAACGTGTGTGGGAGGTGCTGCGAGCATTCGCCGCTTTTGGGTTTTGTAAAGCACACGCGGCAGCTTTTGCATTACCGACCTATCAGTCAGCCTGGTTTAAAGCCCACTACCCGGCTGCATTTTTTGCCGGTGTCTTGACTCATGATCCAGGCATGTATCCCAAACGCCTGATCATTGATGATGCTCGCAATATGGGTATTGAGATTCTCGGCCTCGACGTTAATGCGTCAGATACCAGTTACGTGTTGGAGCAGGTAGCAGATTCAGACGACTATGGTATTCGATTATCGCTTCTGGAGGTTTCTGGTCTGGGCATCGCAGATGCCCAGCGAATCATCGACAATCGCCCCTACCAAGATCTGCCCGACTTTTTTTTTCGTGCCGGACTCCCACTGGCTCTTGTCGAAAAGTTGTTGATGGCTGGTGCATTTGACTCTCTGTATGGGCTTAACTTTCGCACCGAATCCGGTGGTGGTTTCCCATCGCGGCAACGAGCCCGAGTCACACGACGCGATCTGTTGCTGCAGGCAGCCGATCTTGCTCGTGGGTTTCGCCGTCGCGCCCAACCCGCGAACGATAAAGGTCAGCAGCTTATGTTGAGTGACGTTAAAGAAAAAATTCCCGCATTGCCTACTGGACTTCCTGAGATGACCACTGCTGAACGAGTGCGTGCTGAAATGGATGTGTTGGGTATTGATGTGAGTTGCCACGTAGTGGACTTCTATGACTCGATGTTGGCCGACCTGCAGGTCACTCGTGCCCGTGATCTTCTTACGCGACGTTCTCAGTCGACCCTTGTAGTGGCTGGCATAAAAATCATTACCCAGACACCTCCGGTGCGCAGCGGTCGACGCGTCATCTTCCTCACCCTTGATGATGCAACAGGGCCTGTTGATGTGGCATTTTTCGACGATGTGCAAGCCGACTATGCCACCACCTTGCTGTCGGCATCGATGCTTCTTGTGCGTGGAGTACTGCGTCGAACCGGCCCTCGCGGAGTGTCTATTCGAGCAACGGGCTGCTGGGATCTTCGCGTGCTCCATGATCAGTGGATGAATGAGGGACCGCAGGCAGTACGCGATGCTGTGTTGTCCGCGCCGATTCCGGTACGGGTATCGCGATGAGTCGACGTTCCCTGTCTCATCTGGCCGGTGAGCTCGCTATGGGCACTGATGACACCGACTGCTCAATCTTGCACATTGATATGGATGCCTTCTACGCCTCTGTCGAACTCATCGACCGTCCAGACCTGCGCGGTACCCCGGTCATAATCGGCGGTGGCGCCCGCGGGGTGGTGCTATCGGCCACGTATGAAGCCCGTGCCTTGGGAGTCCACGCAGCAATGCCGATGGCACGGGCACGACGGATCGCCCCCGATGCCACGGTCATCACCCCCCATCACGACCGCTATCACCAGATCAGTCATCAGGTGATGGAGATTTTCGCCTCCATCACGCCACTTGTTGAACCGCTCAGCCTTGATGAGGCATTTCTCGATGTTGCCGGTGCGCGTCGACGCCTGGGGAGCCCCACCAGCATTGGTCAACTCATTCGCGAGCGTGTTGAAACCCAGACACATATCACCTGCAGCGTCGGCGTCGCCGCCTCAAAGTTCGTCGCCAAACTTGCCTCCACCGTGGCCAAACCAGATGGTTTGCTGGTGGTGCCGGTGGATCACACCCTCGCGTTCTTGCACCCGCTGCCGGTCAGCGCCCTCGGCGGAGTGGGTGACCGCACCAATGATCGATTGCGCCATCTGGGCTTGCGCACTATCGGCGATATCGCCCACACCCCCCTCGAAACCATGACTCGGGCCCTCGGTGCCTCGACCGGCAGCCATTTAGTCGACCTGGCCTGGGGGCGTGATGATCGCGCTGTCATCCCTGATGCTCCTGATAAGAGCATCAGCAATGAGAGCACCTTCGAGCGTGATGTCGATGACCCTGAGTTGATCCTGCGTGAATTACTCAGACTGACCGAACGAGTCGCCCATCGAGCTCGGGTGCGACAACTGTCCGCTCGAACTATCGCGATCAAGGTGCGATTTTCCGACTTCACGACTGTTACCCGCTCGCGTACCCAAGACACGCCGACTGACATCGCCCATGAGGTGTATGCCGTGGTGAAAGACCTATACGCCGGTCTTGGACTGCAGCGGGTGCGGGTTCGTCTTGTTGGCGTGCGGCTTGAGGGCTTGACCGGCGATGGTGAGCGTGTCGATCAGTTATCCCTGCTTCCTCAGGACACCGCTGACCCGCTGGAGTGGCGCGCCGCTGAGCGCGCGGCCGACGACGTGCGGCGGCGGTTTGGTGACGGCGCTGTGCAACCGGCCCGGCTGCTAGATCCACCCGATTGACCCGCCCACGGTGGCTGGCTTACCCACTTGGATCCCCCCCCCCCCACGTTCTCGCCTGATAGCGCCAGTCAAGGTAATGTGGCTTATGACCAGACCGGTCACGAATGCTCGGCCATGATCAGCAGTTGAGGTTTCGGCTATCGCAATGAGCGATGGCCGCCTATGCTCTGCATGTAGATCATCACCGACTAGCGGTGCGAGGAGGATGCCATGCCCTTATCTGAGCATGAGCAGCGACTGCTTGAGCAGATGGAACAGGCCCTCTATGCCGAGGACCCCAAGTTCGCTACCTCGCTGCGACACAGCAGCGCTGGGCGCGCCAGTCGCGGTAGGGCCGCGCTCGGTGTCATCGTTTTCTTCGTGGGTATTGCCGTTTTGCTCGGTGGTGCCATCACTCCGTTGATTCCCCTCGGCGTTGCTGGCTTCGCTTTGATGATGGTTGGTGCGCTCTTGGCCTACCTGGGCTTGCGCCCGGGACCGGCCACAGCCGAGGGCGATACCACCGGTGCCGGGGCCGCTCAACCGGGCAGCGGGGGCGGTAAGGCCGGTCGTGCTCCCAAGGCGTCGGGTGGATTCATGCGGGGCCTTGAAGATCGCTGGCAGCGTCGCCGCGAAGATGGACCGGGCGGCAACTAACTCAGTTTCGCTGGCTCGCCCATCGCAACATCCGAACGTTGCACATGAGCCAACCAAGGATTATCAGCGACCGGCCACGCCCACGCATCCGCCCTTCGATGGGTACCTCGGCTCCAGGCAGTTGCCCATCTGGCGCGTTGGCGTTGCCACCATCGGCATTTCGCCTGCAACGCACGTTCCACGTCACTGATCACCGCCTGCAGGCGTGGGCCGCTGATGCTGGATAAATCTGTGTCGCCTCGGGCATAGCGGGCCTGTTCTACCCACCACAGCAATTGGGCGAGTTCGTGCTTGGTCGGATCACCTAGGTCCGCGGTGCGCAGCCAGGTAGCGATTGCCTGACGTGGCGTCATGGAAGCCGGCCACGACCAGCCCCAAGCCCCGGCTACGAGCGTTAACTCCTTCCAGGCGTTGGTTATCCGCAGGTCCGGGTCTGGCTGGTTGAGACCGCGACGGCGTCGAAGGTGTATGACCAGGCCAGGCACAATCAGACCGATCGCGGCGAGCACAGCGCCGGTCAAGAGTCCGACCAGGATGACCCAACCCATGGGGCTAGCGGCGTCCTCGGTGCCTGCGCTAGCGCCATCGGGCACGACAACCTCAGGCGGCTGCGGGGCTTGTGTGCTCGGCGCCGGAGTTGGCTGATCGGCATCCGCTCGATCCGAATACGGCGGCGCGACCACCCCGGCGGTGGTGTCGCTACGTGGCGTGGGTTCAAACCACACCCATCCGACCTGATCGAACCACAGTTCTGGCCAGGCGTGAGCGTTGCGCCCTTGCACCGACCACACGTTCGGCTCGACCTGCTGACCAGACGTGAATCCCACGTTGACGCGACTAGGAATACCGAGGCTTCGCGCCATCAAGGCCATCGTGGCGGCAAACTGTTCGCAGTAGCCCACGCGTTCTTGCAGAAAGTCGACTACGGGATCGGTATCAGGATTACCGAGAATTGATGTGCTGTAGGTGAACCCGCCGGTCGTGGTAAACCAGCGTTCGAGGGCGGCGGCCTGCTCGTATGGCGTCGTGGCTCCCTGCGTTACTTCGGCAGCCAGTTGGGCAACGAGGGGATCAAGATCGGAGGGCAGTGCAGTGGTCCCTGCTGGCGAATCAACGGAGGTGAAGCGCTGCAGTTGAGCGCGCGTGGGTAGCGCCCTCTGGGCCAGGACGGAATAGTCCTGGTCGAGGCTAGAAACACCATCGCCGATGACCGTTCGTGTGACCGGATCCCAGGTCCAAGCATCGCTGAGCGACGCATCAGTGCCTTCAACGCGCAACGCGGCAAAGGGCACCGGTAGGCCCGGGTTATCCAACGGACCAACCGAGATTGAGTAGGCGATGTCCTCGCGGTCGACCGAGCGGGCAAGTTCTGGCGGCGGCAGCGTCTCGGCCAGCGGAACGCGGAACGATTCCGATGACGACCATCGCACACCATCGAAATCGGTCAGGGTATTGAGCCTCAAATAGCCAGGATCGGTTGAGTCGCTTTGCATTCGCAGCACCTCTTGGGTGGAGTTATTCACCAGGTTGCGGCGCAAAGACACGAACGGGTCCAGGCTGACGGTGTCGGAACTTGAACCCGTTCCTGGAACCGCGGTACCACGCCCGGTACCCCAGACGGGGTTATCCAGCCCCGGGATGACCGCGGGAATACTCATGGCAAGGGCGATTGCGACGATAGCTGCCAGCCATCCTTGAGGGGCGATACGAGGTTTATCGCCTCTGGCGTGTGCTCGCGGCCCGGCACCTTTCGCGCCCGGGCCTGTCGCTTGAGGTCGAAGGGGGCGTCCCCATCGGGTCAGTTGGAACTGCGCATCGCTGGCCAGCAGCAGCAGCCAACCCAGGATGGCGATCGGTAGCAGCCACCAGGTCACCCCTTCTCGAAGGACGGCAGCCGGCAGCGAGTACAGCACCAGGAGTGGAATACCGGCCAGAGCCGGCATACGCAGTGACACTCCGATGACGTCAACACAGATCCCTACCAGACCGACTCCACCGGCAGCAAGGATTGTCAAAGCCGCGTCGGTCGGCACCGGTGCAACCAAAATCTGCGATTCGTTCACACCGAGTTGGGCGAGGTCGCGTAAGGCCTCAATTGCCGCGGGGCCTGGGAGCACCGCGAGAAATGCCTCGGGTAGCGCGTATAGCCAGGTAAGCATCGTGACCAAGGCCAGCAGCATCGCGATGGGATGCAGTGGCAGCGGCAGGCTGACGGCTCGGCTGAGGAGACCCGCGATGCTCACCGCGATGGCGACCAGTGCGACGGGACCGAGAAAGGAGGGCGAATCAAAAAGCGGAATGAGTACCAGGCTCGCCGCTAACGTAGCGATGAGTGCCGCCAAAGTTGATCCAGGCTGTGCCTGGGTCCACCGATTCACCTGTGCGTCAGATGCGCGCGTCACAGTCATTGTGCACCCGCATATTCGCCACGCAGCATGGATGCCCATAGTTGGGGCAGTTGGGTCATGGTGTCCGCGCGTGCGGGCACGACTGCTGCCCGCCAGCCACCACGTCGGGCCGATCGGCACACATCGTGTGCGGTTAACGCCTGCGGATCACCCCAGGCCGCTGTATCCAAGATGAAGGCAAGCCCCAAGTCACCTCGGCCCCGAGGTGCTTGCTGCTCCAGTAAATGATCACATCCGGGTCGGGACGTGAACACCCCAATGCTCAGATCGGCATGCAACGGATTCGCCGCTAGGGAGGTCGGTGGCGTCGGATCTAGCAGCGCGAGATCGGCAAGGAAGCGAGCTTCACCGGTGATTCCGTGTAGAGAACCCAGCAGCATGGTGCCGTCGCTGGCAAGCAGGTCAATGCGAAAACCCTTGCGGAGCAACGTGACACCGACGCTAGCAACGATCGTTATTGCGGTTTCGAAACTCGACAAAGGCCCCATGCCGGCATGTGATGGGCCGGATAAATCAACCACGATGCTGGCTCGCCTGGTCCAGGGCTGTTCCTCCCGACGCACCATCAGCGCCCCGGTTCGAGCGCTGGCTCGCCAATGAATGCGACGCATGTCATCGCCTACGTGATACTCCCGCGGCACGACGTCATCATTGCCCCGAGCCGCCAGCACCGTTGCGCTACCGTCTCCGGTTCCCAGATGCTCGGCCTGGAGTAAACCGGTGCCCAGGTCGATCACCCGGGGCACTACCAACGTCTTGTGTTGAGATCGAAAAGCCCGCTGCAATCGCACCAGACCAAATGGGTCAACGGCGGTCACTCGCAGGGGGCCGATCAGCCATTGGCCGCGTTGCTGGGCGCTGATGGTGTACGTGAAACTTGCCGACGCCCCCGGCTTGAGCCTGGTCAAGACGCGAAACGCTGGTCGACCGAGCTCGGCTGAGACCGATTCGGCAATGAGTAGGCCACCGGTGTCGCCAGAACCCACATTCGTCAATGTCGTGGTCACCTCTGCGGTGTCGCCCACAGCCAATTGAGTGGGCAAAACGACGCGGTCACAGCCGAGACTGAATCTGCGTCGACTCACGCGAATGAGTGTGATGACGGGCAGGGCAATGAGCAGCAGCGCGATACTGAGCAGATCTGGTTGACCAGACAGGGTCGCACCCGCCGCAAGTCCGAATCCAACCGCAATTAACCCTTTGCCGCGCAGTGTTAACGCCCGGGCGCCCTGCTGGGTGCCCCGTGCCAGCGCTGCGATGTTCATGGTGATGCGGGCATCAGTTCGGCTGCGGAATGGGCACGGCGGACACGATCGAGGCCATGACCTGTTGCGGGCTCCGGCGGGCCAACTGTGCCTCGGTTGTCAGGAGAAGTCGATGGGCAAGGACGGGTACAGCAAGTCTTTGTACGTCATCGGGCAATACGTAGTCGCGTTCGGAGAGGGCTGCGGCGGCTCGGGAAGCGCGCAGGAGATGAAGGGCAGCGCGCGGCGACGCACCAAGACGCACCTCAGGGCTGTTGCGGGTTGCACGCACGAGGTCGACAACATAGGCCGCAAGGGCGTCAGACACGTGCACGCGGCTGACCGCGTCGACCATGGTGCTGACATCTGCCGCCGATGCGATCGCGGCAACCTGACTTAACGGGTCATTGGCCCCGTGTGCGTTGAGCATGGCCAATTCGGCATCCGAATCGGGATAGCCCATCTGGATGCGTGCCATGAATCGATCCCGCTGGGCTTCGGGTAGCGGATACGTGCCTTCCATCTCGGCCGGGTTCTGGGTGGCCACAACCATGAACGGTTTGGCGAGTAGATACGTTGCCCCATCGACGGATACCTGGCCTTCTTCCATGCATTCCAACAGTGCCGCTTGGGTCTTGGGGGAAGCGCGGTTGATCTCATCAGCGATGACGACATTGGCGAAGATCGCACCGGGCTTAAACTCGAAATCTGATGACCCCGTATTGAAGATGCTGACGCCGACGACGTCACTGGGTAGCAGGTCTGGGGTAAATTGAATGCGTCGAACCGAGCATCCCAGTGACTTGGCCAGGGACTTTGCCAGCATCGTTTTACCGACTCCTGGCACATCCTCGATGAGTAGATGCCCACCAGCGAGCATCACGACCAATGCGGTGCGAACCGCCTCTGGTTTGCCGGAGATAACCGTGGACACCGCGGTGCCCATCCGTCGAGCGGCGCTGACATCGACGATGGCGGGGTGAGAAGACACTCTTGATTCTCTCCCGAGGGCGGGCCCGACGCCAGCGGGTACCCGGTGATTGCCCAAGAAACCCACTTCGGCAGGATGCCACCATGGCTACCGTGCATCCAGCCCAATTGGGGCTCTTCTTTGATGATTATGTTGTCGGCGACACCTACCAGCACCCCTTTGGTCGGACGATTTCAGAGGCGGATTCAACCTGGTTCACGCTGCTGACGTGTAATACCAACCAAAACCACTTCAACGCCCACCTCGCGCAGTCCAATCCGATTACCGGTGGGCGGGTCATTATTAACTCCGGCTTGACGGTGGCTCTCGTGCTCGGTCTCTCAGTGATTGACATGAGCCAGAATGCGGTGGCAAATCTCGGCTGGACCGATATCAAGCTCACCCACCCGGCCTATGTTGGCGACACCATTTACGCCGAAAGCATTTGCATTGACATGCGTGAAAGTGCCTCGCGGCCCACGATGGGCATCATCACGATGCGTACGCGCGGGCTCAACCAGGACGGCGACGAGATCGTTTCCTGGACCCGTTCGGTCATGATCCCTAAGAAAGAGGCCGGAATAGGTCAGGACTACTTCCCGCAGGCCAAGACCGGCCCGTTGGAGATGCCCGGCGCCTAGAGCTGTCGACCAATCGACAGTCGGGTTTCCACGACTTCACCCCCCACCCGCTCAACGCGGTATGCAGCCGGACCCTCGGGGCTGGCGGGCACGTCCGACATCACCTCAACGACTTCATCTGCCTCGTACCAAAGGCCGATGCGGTCGTCGGTGGCGTAGGACGTGGGTAGCGTGCCATCGCCCACCAGCGAGTGCAGTAAGGGTCGCCGTTGCGCTTCAGAGTCGTAGTGCACGCCATTGCCATAGGGCAGTAGCGCTAAGGCGTCGGTCACGGGAGCCAGTGTTGGCCCGAATGAGTCGGTCGGTCCACCGACGTGCCAGCAAATGGATCCGGCGCTCACACCGGCCAAAATCGTGCCGTTGTCGGCAGCTGCACGCAGGGCTTCATCGACTCGGTGTAACCGCCACAGGGCCAGCAGATTGGCGACGCTGCCGCCTCCCACCCACACCAGGTCACTGGACATCAACGCTTCGGCCGGGTCCCGGTTGGGCATGGTGAACAACGCAAGATGATCGACATCGCAGCCCAAGTCAGACAAGGCGGCGTACGAGCGCGCAAGATAGGTGGCATCATCGCCGCTCGCGGTCATGAGTAGGCAGACGCGTGGTCGTGACTTTCCTGTGCGACGAAGGGCTTCAAGAATCATCGGTCCTGGTTTCATCACGCCCCAGCGGTCCGTTGCCAAAAAACCTCCGCTGGTTGCCAGAATGCGTTGTGCTGTCACAACTTTTCCTTTCGGTCCTGAATGATTGCGGTGGCTGCTCGACGTCCGCTGACCAGCGCTCCTTGGATGGACGCCGTGTCGCGATGGTCTCCGGCGATGTAACGGTCTGGTCCTAGCCGAACTGTTTGGGCAGTGTTGAGGGGCACCGACATGGCCGGTAGTGCGTAGGGAATGGCGTAAGACGTAATGAGGTCCCATTCGCGCGTGTCGGTCGCGTACAGCCGGGCCAGGTGGGCACGCACGCGCTCGCTCATGGCATCGCTGGTGTGTATGCCAAGGACTGACGAGGACACCAGGGTGTCGCCGCTGGCCGAGTATGACGGTGCCGCGGCGGTCATCACGACGGTGTTGATCACCGGTCCGGCACCGGTGCCGTCAAGAACAAGGACGCCGCGCCCATGCGTCAACTGTGGATGCCCAGCGCGAATGCGGTGGTACCACGTGGTGACAGAGCGGGCGGCGGGTATCGAAAGGCCCGGGGCGAGTTCCCCGGCAGTGCCGGGGTCGGTTGCAATGACCACCTGTTGTGCTTTGATCACGCCGCGTTGAGTCCTGACGCCAGATCCGACCAACTCCGTGACCATGGTGCGCAGATGCAGGTGATTGATCATCGGTCGTGCTAGCTGGGCTGCGATTTCGCCCATCCCTAGTCGCGGAACCGAGGGTGTACCCCGCACGAAAGACCGTAGTACCAGATCAAGGAACCGGCGTGACGTGTGCAGTGAATCATCCAAGAAGACCCCGGCCAAAAAGGGTCGGATAAACCGATCGATGAGCTTCTCGTCGATGCCCGCAGCAAGCAGGGCCGCGTGACTGGTGACATCGGGGCGCTGCTGAAGATCGGCCATGCTGGACTGACCGGTGCTCCAGGCGTATCGAGCGAAATTCACTTCGCCAAGCAGGCTGCCCAGCGGAGCCAACAGTGAGGGCCAGATCCATGCGGGTGCGCGGCGCGGATCTGCCACTCGAGCGCGTGTATTGGTCAAGATGATCTCGGCCCCGGCCACGAAGGGCTGCAAGGCTAGGGCGGCAAGGTCCAGAACCTTCTTGCCCTCGGGGTAGGAAGGGTTGTACAACTGGAAACCCCGATCTAGGCGAAATCCGTCAACGATGTCGGTTCGAACCCGACCGCCCACGGCATCGCTGGCTTCTACGAGGCAGACGTCGACACCGTGATCGATGAGATGTCGCGCGGCGGCAAGACCGGCCATGCCTGCACCAATGACGACAACCTCGGCCGATGCAGGTAAGGACACGTAGGTGACGCTATCGCGGACCCACCGCTGCCTGTGGATGAGCCACGACGAGGCCCCTGCGTTTAGGGGCAAGATCGCGACATGAACAACAATCCAACAGTCTGTTCCAGCATTATTGTTCCCTGCACCGATGACCTCATTGGGCGCGACCAATTGCGACGCAGGACGTTGCAGCGTGCAAAGATCCCAGGGCTCGCAGACATCGTGGATGCTCGCATCGTGGAGACAGGTGTTCAATTAACGCTAGCGCTCCCAGCGGCATCAGCGCCGATATCGGCACGTACCGCGTCGCTTGAGGCTCTAGATATCGTGACCGATACCGCGAGCACGTGGGCGCGCGTTCATGATGCGGGAATATCGGTCTTGGGTGCCAGATCGGTCTCGCTTTCGCATGATGTGGTGTTCGTGACTCCAGATGGCCAGGTAACCCTGGTGGGCTGGTCGATGGATAACAATCCGGTGGTCGACGTGTCGGCGTTTGCCGACTG
>Ga0129324_10000265_pt1 | contig 37791 bp, 37 predicted proteins | sample CPBDNA_7_FD_96879 | JGI IMG/M metagenome (GOLD analysis project Ga0129324, IMG submission 96879) | Freshwater to marine salinity gradient microbial communities from Chesapeake Bay, USA - CPBay_Spr_15_0.2_DNA | ecosystem: Environmental > Aquatic > Marine > Coastal | place: USA: Chesapeake Bay...
CTGTAGTACCACATCTCAACTTTGACTGGCTTAGAATTTTTATCCGTTTTGAATGTTTTCCCAGTTACTTTTTCTGCGTTTGTTGGCTTAACAGCCATTTGTTTTTTTAATGGTTTGCCTAATATATTCATGACAACTTTTTTTGTTTTACCACTAAAGTTATTCAAGAATTCGTTCTCTGTGTAAGTATTACCTGCAGCGCTGGCTAGCCCTACAAAAGCAATTGTAGTAAAAGCTATGCTAAAGCTTAATTTTTTAAATGCATTAAAATTCATTGTATTTCCCTAAATAGTTTGCGGATAAACGATTTGACTGCTATTTCGTTGAGATGATTAGTTAATTTGAACTTTCATTCCATCATAGCCAACTGAAACGTGACTAGGCAGCTTTTTGCTTAAAGCTTCATATTCTAATTCATGTGTCATATGAATCAAAATATTTTGTTTCGCGTTAATCTGACCTATGTAGTCTAAACTTTGTTCAATATTAATATGAGTTGGATGTGGTTTTATGCGTAAACAATCGATTAAAAGTAAGTCTAAATCGGCTAGCAGCGGCATTGAAGATGCTGGAATGGATGACACGTCCGTCATATAAGCGATGTTTCCAATACGATAGGCATTGATTTGCATACGGCCGTGCATAATAGGAATCGGCGTTATCAGAGTGCCGAACAATTCAAAAGGCGCTTCAACTTCATGCAAGCTCAACACAGGCAAATCCCAATAATCACAAGGTTCACGTAATGTGTAACCAAATTTTTCTTTGATATGCGCTACCGCTTCCTTATAAGCATATAGCGGGATTTGTTTACGATTGATTTGACAAAAGCCGCGCAAATCATCAATCCCATGCAAATGATCTGCATGGGTATGGGTATAAAGGACGGCATCAACTCTGCAAATATCTTCTCTTAAGGCCTGTAGGCGTAAATCAGGACCTGTATCAATGAGAATATTTTCACCTGAGGCTAATGTAATGATGCTGGAACAACGCGTTCTTTTATTGCGCGGATTTATTGACCTACATGTTACACACTCGCACCCAATTGCAGGTGTACCCGCGCTAGAACCTGCACCTAATATCGTTAATTGCATCATTAAGCAATGCTACGTGCTTGTTTAAACAAGGTGAAAAAATTAGCTGTTGTGGCCTCCGCAACTGCTTCCAAGCTGATTCCGCGTAACTGTGCAATCTCTTGCGCTACATATTTCACATAAGCAGGTTGATTGGTTTGGCCACGAAATGGTGTTGGGGCTAAGTAAGGCGAATCTGTCTCAATAAGCATTCGATTAAGGGGTATCATTTTTGCTACCTCTTTGATTTCTAATGCATTTTTAAAAGTAACAATACCTGAAAAAGAAATATAAAAGCCCATTTCTATTGCTGCTAGCGCCATTTCTAAACTTTCAGTAAAGCAATGCAACACACCACCAATCCGTTCGGCGCCCTCTTCTCGCATAATATTAAGCGTATCATCAACTGCTTTTCGAGTATGAATAATCAATGGTTTTTGTGCAATAATTGCTGCACGGATATGGGTTCGAAAGCGCTCACGTTGCCATTCCAAATCGCCAGTTAATCGAAAATAATCCAAGCCTGTTTCACCGATGGCTACCACCTTTGAATGCTCGGCTAGCTCAACCAGCTGATGTACTGTTGGCTCTTGTATATTTTCATAATCAGGGTGCACGCCTACGGAAGCATAAAAATTCTCAAACTGCTCAGCAAGGCTCAGCACTTCAGGAAATTTATCTAACGTAACACAGACACATAGAGCGTGACCAATTTTTTCGTCATGCATTAACTGTCTAACTGATAGTATATTTTGGGATAACTCTGGGAAGTTAAGGTGGCAGTGTGAGTCAACAAACATCATCATTTCCACTGCTGGCTACCGACAGCACAGCAGATTTTTCTATTAAGGGTTTGATTCCAAAATCTAAATTCAATTAAACACTCTTCTCATTTTTTTTTAACATTAGATATTGAATACATGGACGTATTGCAATAGTAATTGTTCTAACTGCATTTCATTACTTAAGGGATGGTTAGCAGATTTTTTCGCTTCAAGCAGACTGCGTTCAAATTGCAATAAACCACCTAAGTTTACGCTTTTAGCCAAAACTTGCAAAGCCTGTAACTGTTGAGCATGATAATGGACCGTATTGGTTAGTCTAAAATGAAGTAAATCAAATATCCATTTTTGAATCACATCAACCGCACGCTCCATTCCGCTGGCTAAAAACAGGGGAGCAGTAGAAAAAGGGTCAAGCTTTCTACCTTTAGAAAGCTGTTGAATCAATTGCTGATTAACCGCTAGCTGTCCCTCTATTCTAAGTGCCGCTAATGGCGCACCGCCAGCATAGGTCAATAGCGTTTGAGGATTGCTCACCTGCTGGCTACGTAACCATTCAATCGCATCATGTTTTGGTGGTATAGAAAAATTAAGTACTTGGCAACGACTGATGATAGTTGCTAATAAACGCTGTGGTTGACTAGCAACCAGTAAAAATAAAGTGTTTGCTGGTGGCTCTTCGAGCATTTTTAGCAATGCATTGGCAGCATTGAGATTTAATGCTTCTGCAGGAGAAATTAAAATAATCCGCTTACCTTGCACTTGATGTGTTGATAGGCTCAAAAACGCATAAAGTTGTCTAATTTGAGCCACTGAAATTTGTGTTTTTTTGGTTTTTTTCTTACTCGCCGTATCTTCAGAATCGTCTGTTGGCGTGATGCATTTAAAATCAGGATGGGCATCTTCTTGAAACCATAGGCAACTTGAACAGGTGCCACAGGCAGATTCCTCGCCAGCTTGATGACACAATAGCGCCTGTGCTAAATGCAAAGCAAAATCATCCTTACCAATTCCTGCGCCACCGCGTAATAAAATAGCATGCGGCAACATAGCCTTACGCTGCATAAGATGGCGCCACTGTGATTTCTGCCAAGAATAAATCATTTTAATATCATATAGTTGATAAGAATTCTTCAACTATTACTTTCACATCTTGTTTCACAACATCCAGTGCTTGATTGGCATCAATAATTCGAAAGCGAGTTGGATTCTCTCTAGCGCGATTGAGATAAGCATTGCGCAGTTTTGCAAAAAAATCAGCACCCTCTCGCTCAAACTTATCAGGTACCCTCGCCGAAGCTAAACGCGCAATACTCACTTCAACTGGCACATCAAAAAGTAAGGTCATGTCAGGCTGCAACTCACCTTGCACCCAATTTTCTAACACATGAATTTTCTCTACACAGACCGCTTTTGCACCAGACTGATAAGCGTATGTTGCATCAGTAAATCGATCAGATAGTACACAATCGCCACGCGCAATAGCTGGTGAAATCACCTGTTCAATATGCTCTCTACGAGCGGCAAACATTAACAATGTTTCTGTTTCCGCATGCATGGACTGATGTAATAATATTTCACGTAATTCTTCTGCCAAAGGCGTTCCACCTGGCTCACGTGTACAAACAACGGTTTGTCCTTTTGCCTCAATAAGGCGCACGATATCGGGGATGTGCGTGCTTTTGCCTGCTCCATCCATTCCCTCTAACGTGATAAATTTACCTATTTTAGTCATTGCTTATTTGCTTATTTGGTTAATGTTTAAGCTGATACTTTGCTACAGCTCGATTATGCTCACTTAGCGAATGAGAGAATGCGTGACTACCATCACCTTTTCCGACAAAATAAAGTGCATTCGTTGCAGCTGGGTGTAGCGCTGCATTAATTGCCGCTAAGCTTGGCATGGCAATCGGTGTTGGCGGCAAGCCATCCCGAGTATAGGTGTTATAAGGCGTATCTGTTAGCAAGTCTTTACGACGAATGTTACCTTTAAACTGTTCACCCATGCCGTAAATAACTGTTGGATCAGTTTGTAAACGCATCCCTATTCTTAATCGGTTAATAAAAACACCTGCAATCATTGGCCGTTCTGATGCTTTACCTGTTTCTTTTTCAATAATAGAAGCCATAATCAAAGCCTCATGTCTATTTTGATAAGGCAAGTCTGGTGCTTTATGTTGCCAAGCAGTTTCAAGCTTTTCCAGCATGGTTTGATAAGCTCGTTTTAAAATGACAATGTCATCAGTTCCTTGATCAAAATAATAAGTATCAGGGAAAAACAAGCCTTCAAGGTGATTTTGTTTTACCCCAATTAGAGCCATGATTTCTGCCTCGGATGCTTTTGCTATCGTATGATGAATTGCAGAATGACTTGTTAATTTTGTACGCATATCTTTAAAGGTTTTACCCTCAATAAAGGTGATTTTAGCTTGCATTCTTTTTCCCTTACTCAAAGCAGTTAACAACGCTAGCGGCGTGATACCTTGCTCTAAAGTATAGTCGCCAGCTTGCAAGGATGACGCTTTATTAAGACTGCGCGCGAGTAAAACAAACGGTAGTGCACTCTCAATTACACCTTGATTAACTAATTGATTGGCGACACTGGTCAATCCGCTTTTAGGCTTAATTGAAAAAGTTTGCGTAGCATCTGCTAAGAGTAAGGGTGATTTTGCATAATGGTCTAAATAGATTAAAAAAATCAGTAAACCTAATACAGTGGCGGCAACCGCAGTAATAAGCAATCTTTTCATGAGTGCAATGCTTCACGTAAATGACTGGCTAGGGTTTGTTTTTTCCAATGCTGATGATTGAATTGTCGGACTTGCCATGCACCAAATAAGCTATTACAAATGATGATTTCATCAGCTGCCAATAGTTTGTTTAAATCAAAAGTTTCTACAGCTGTTTGCAATTTTAGATGCATGGCTCGATTTAAAATTTGATGTCGAGTAATCCCTGCAACACCACATTGATCGAGTTTAGGTGTAATCAGCAAGTTACCATAACGTGCAAAAATATTAGCTGCTGTACATTCAATCACATTGCCAACAACATCCAACATAACGCCATCAGCGACTAAAGGATCTTGCCATTCCATGCGTGCAAGCACGTTTTCTAATCGATTTAGGTGCTTAACACCAGCAAGCCTTGGTTGATGAGCGATACGAGTTTCGCAAAGATGTAACGCAACACCATCATCAAAGTTAGCCTGTGGGTAGTTAGGTAGTTTCGATTTAATCATCACGCGCATCGGGTGAGTCACTGCTGGTGGATTATAACCACGTTCCCCTTCCCCGCGCGTGACAATAATTTTAGCGACTGCAACTGACTCATCAATCGAGAACAGTTGCTTAAAATCATTAATCAAGTCATCCGCGCTTGGACAAACAATGCCAATCGCACTACAGTCCTTTACTAAGGTTTGGTAGTGTACAGGCCAATGTTCAGGTAAGCCTTGAACGACTTTAATTGTCCTGAACACACCATCACCATAAGAAAAACCTCTATCAAGCGCTGAAATAACACCATTAAAACTGCCATTGATAAGGGTTGATTGATTGATTTGCATAGCCCACATTAAACCATAGCGAGAGACAACAAAAAAGCCTGTCACAACAATTGTGCAGGCTTTTTTACAACATCAATCAACTTATACTTTTTTGAAAACTAAAGATCCGTTTGTGCCACCAAAGCCAAAGTTGTTTTTCAAGGCATATTCAATTTTCAGGTCACGCGCTGTATTGGCACAATAATCTAAATCACATTCTGGATCTTGCTCAAAAATATTGATTGTTGGCGGTGATATTTGATTATAAAGGGATAAAACGGTAAAAACAGATTCTAAACCACCAGCGCCACCTAGCAAGTGACCTGTCATTGATTTAGTAGAGTTGATTACTAGCTGATGTGCGTGCTCACCAAATGTGGCTTTAATCGCATTTGACTCATTAACATCACCTAATGGAGTTGATGTGCCGTGTGCGTTCATAAAACAGACATCACTGGGGTTTGCACCTGCATTTTTAAGTGCATTGAGCATTGAGCGACGTGGTCCATCCATATTGGGAGCAGTCATATGATAAGCATCTGCACTCATCCCATACCCAGCGAGTTCAGCATAGATTTTTGCACCACGTGCTTTTGCATGCTCATATTCTTCCAACACCATCACACCAGCGCCCTCACCCATAACAAACCCATCACGCCCCGTATCCCAAGGGCGGCTAGCTGTTGCTGGATCATCGTTGCGTGTAGAAAGTGCTTTTGCAGAAGAGAATCCGCCAATAGCCAATTCTGTAATTGCTGCTTCAGCACCACCTGCAATCATAACATCTGCATCACCATATTCCACCATGCGGGCAGCATCACCAATACAATGTGTGCCTGTGGTACAGGCGGTAACAACGGCAACATTTGGACCTTTTAAGCCAAACATAATACTTAAGTTGCCTGAAATCATATTAATGATGGTGCCAGGAATAAAAAAAGGTGAAATTTTGCGTGGACCACCAGCATCAAAGTTGTCATTAGTCGCTTCAATCGTTGCAAGACCGCCAATACCAGAGCCAATTTCAACCCCTATACGCTCTGCATTTTCTTCAGTTACGACTAACCCACTATCGTTAAACGCTTCAATACCAGCTGCTAATCCGTACTGGATAAAAGTATCCATGCGGCGCGCATCTTTTGCCGGCATAAAATCTTCGACGTTAAAGTCCTTCACTTCACCAGCAATTTGGCAAGCAAAATTACTTGGATCAAATTTTGAGATGCGAGTAATGCCAGACTTGCCTGCGATTAGGTTTTGCCAAGCTGTGTTAACGCCTATGCCGATAGGAGAAACCACGCCTAAGCCAGTAATAACGACTCTACGTTTAGACATAATTTTAGAAATCAGCCCTCTTACAAGAGCTGATTGTTTTGAATTTATTTGAGGTTTGCGTTGATATAATCAACTGCAAGTTGAACTGTCGTGATTTTTTCAGCTTCTTCATCTGGAATCTCAGTATCAAACTCCTCTTCCAATGCCATTACTAACTCAACTGTGTCGAGTGAATCAGCTCCTAAATCATCAACAAATGATGATTCGCTTTTTACGTCAGCTTCATTTGAACCTAACTGTTCACAAACAATTTTTTTTACGCGTTGCTCGATGTCAGACATCCGTTTACCCCTTTGATTAAAAATTAGCTTATTCAGCTAAGTGCGTATTCTAGCAAAACTCTACCAGAATACAAAAAATTATTTTTGTCGGTCTAGGCCATGTACATGCCGCCATTAACATGAATGGTTTCACCTGAGATATAAGCTGCATTTGGTGAAGCTAAAAATGCCACTGTGGCCGCAATTTCTTCTACGTGACCTAACCGGTTTAATGGAATGCGCGCCAACATTTGGGTTTTAATGTCTTCAGGTAACTCAGACGTCATATCTGTTTCAATAAAGCCTGGCGCCACACAATTGACCGTAATCCCTCTACTACCAACTTCTGTTGCTAATGATTTAGAAAAGCCAGTCATACCAGCTTTTGCTGCAGCATAATTCGCTTGTCCAGCATTACCCATATGACCAACGACACTTGATATGCTAATAATACGACCTGTTCTCGCTTTCATCATCGGACGTAATACCGCTTTGCTCATGCGATAAATTGAACTCAGATTCGTTGAAATAACCGCATCCCAATCCTCATCAGACATACGCATCATCAGAGTATCTTTAGTAATTCCAGCATTGTTCACTAAAATACTAACTGCACCAAACGATGTGGTAATTTGCGTTAATACCGTTTCAATTTGTTCTGCACTGTTGACGTCCAGAGCAACGCCCATGCCTTTAATACCTGCTTTTTTAAGCGCACTGGTGATAGCTTCAGCGCCCGATGGTGACGTTGCCGTACCAATAACGGTTGCCCCTTGCTGCCCTAGCGTTTGCGCAATCGCTGCACCAATTCCTCGACTGGCGCCCGTGACTAAGGCAATTTGATTTTCTAATGTCATGGCAAAAACCTTTTAATGTTTAAAATCAGATGATGATTGATATTCAGCTAAAGCATCAATCGAAACAAGTGCTGCACATGGCAAATCAGCCACAATGCGTTTCGTTAAGCCTGCCAAAACTTTACCAGGCCCACATTCAGCTGCTTTGTTAATTTGCAAACGATGTAACAATTGAACAGTTTCCACCCAACGCACTGGCGAATGTAACTGACGCACTAATGCATCTTTAATTTTATCTGGGTCACTATGGGACAACACATCAGCATTATGGATGACTGGCACAACTGGAGAATTAACTTTTACATTCTTCAAATACGCCGCAAGTTGATTTGCAGCAGGCAACATCAATGAACAATGAGAAGGAACGCTTACAGGTAACTGTAAAGCCCGTTTGGCACCTTTTTCCTTAGCTAAAATCATCGCTCTTTCAACAGCCGCTTTATTGCCAGCAATCACCACTTGACCTGGTGAGTTCAAATTCACAGCTGTAACGACTTCACCCATAGCACTCTCGGTGCAAACAGCATTCACAACATCATCATCTAGCCCTAAAATAGCGGCCATCGCACCAACGCCTGCTGGTACTGCACTTTGCATGGCTTCAGCACGAAACTTAACTAATGGTAACGCATCAGCATAACTGATTGCGTCCGCAGCAACTAAAGCCGTGTACTCACCTAAACTATGTCCAGCTAAAAAGACAGGTTGCTCGCCTTTCATCAACTGGTAAACGCGCCATGTAGCAACGCCTGCAGCCAACATCAGTGGCTGTGTATGTTGAGTCTGATTAAGCAAATCGTTTTCTTCTGTCACCATTTGCCAGAAATCAACACCCAACAAATCAGAAGCTTCATTAAAGGTTTCTTTAATGATTGCAACACCATCAAAACCTTTCATCATACCGATGGACTGTGAACCTTGACCTGGAAAAAACAATGCTGATTTATTCATAATTAACTTTAAATAATATTTCTAATATATTGATTAGTTTAGTATTTTATCAATGCAGAGCCCCAGGTAAACCCACCACCAAAAGCCTCCATTAAAATGATTTCTCCGCGTTTTATGCGTCCATCTTGTACGGCAACATCTAAGGCTAATGGAATAGAAGCTGCCGAAGTGTTGCCATGATATTCCACTGTTGTGACCACTTTATCCATACTCATGTTTAACTTTTTTGCAGTAGCTTGTAATATTCTGATATTCGCCTGATGCGGCACCAACCAATCAATATCCGTCTTTTGCAAACCGTTCGCTTCTAAGGTCTCATCGACAATTTGATCTAAAGTATTAACTGCCATTTTAAAGACAGCGTTTCCTTCCATCGCAATCGTATCATGACCATGACCAGCTCTTGGCACATGCAACATTTCTTCATAATTTCCGTTCGCATGCAGATGGGTAGAAATAATGCCCACTTCATCTGATTGTTGCAAGATGACAGCACCTGCCCCGTCGCCCCATAAGATACAGTTTCCACGATCTGTATAATCAGTGATACTTGAAATTTTATCAGCGCCTATCACTAATGCGCATTTACTTGCACCTGCTTTAATAAAATTATCGGCAGTGCTCAAGGCGTAAACAAAGCCACTACACACCGCCTGTACATCAAAAGCAGGACAATTAGAGCTTATTCCCAATTTGCGTTGAACTATCGTAGCTACGCTTGGAAATATTTTATCTGGCGTCGTGGTTGCTACAACAATTAAGTCTATCTTGGCAATATCAATACCAGCGTTTTCAATCGCTTTTTTGGCCGCAGCGGTGGCCAAATCACTGGTGAATTCATCTGAATCGGCAATATGACGCTCACGTATGCCTGTGCGCGAAAAAATCCACTCATCGGTTGTGTCAACCATGGATTCTAAAGTTTTATTTGTGAGTATTTTTTCTGGCAGGTAGCTACCAGTGCTCATGATTCTTGAGTAATTCATCATGGTTAGTTAATTACTTTCGTCGATTGCTGACGAGATTAGCACATCATTCTTGATATGCTCAATCTCCAATTGCTCAGTGATGCGATCTAAAACACCATTTCTCGCTTCTTCTATTGCCACATGGATGGCGTGATAAAAAGCAAAATCATCAGCACCACCATGACTTTTAACGACGATACCACGCAAGCCCAAAAAGCTAGCGCCATTGTAACGACGTGGATCCAATCGTTTTTTAAACGCTTTTAGAACAGGCATTGCGCACAGAGCCATGAGTTTTGTAAGCCAGCTTTTTTTGAACTCTTGGGTTAAGAATTTACCCATCATGTGCGCCAAACCTTCAGTTGTTTTGAGCGATACATTACCAACAAAACCGTCGCAAACGACCAAATCCGTGGTCCCTTTAAATATATCATCTCCCTCAATATTGCCGTAGAAGTTTAAGTGGCTATTCCGCAACAACTCACTGGTTTTTTTAACCACTTCATTCCCTTTAATATCCTCGGAGCCAATGTTTAACAATCCAACGGAAGGATTCTCTTTGTGTTCAACGCAGCTAACCAACATTGCACCCATCACCGCAAACTGTAACAATTGTTCGGCAGTACAGTCTGCATTTGCACCAAGGTCCAACATATAAGTGCTGCCTTTTTCAGAGGGTAGCGCAGATGCAATCGCAGGACGCTCAATGCCAGGTAAAGTTTTTAATACGAATCGAGCGGTAGCCATCAATGCGCCAGTATTCCCCGCACTTACGCACGCATTTGCTTCCCCGGTTTTAGTCAAATTAATCGCAACTCGCATAGAAGAATCTTTTTTATTCTTCATCGCACTTTGAGGTGTTTCGTCCATTAACACAATTTCACTAGCTTGATAAATGCGTAAGTTGGGTCCTGTTGATGCTTTATTGGCTATTAGCTCCGCTTGTATCGCATCTTCCAAGCCAACCAAAATAATAGTTAGTTGACTATCTTCTTTGAGCGCGCGTAACGCTGCTGGCACAGTGACATGCGGGCCGTGATCTCCACCCATTGCGTCAATTGCGATTGTTATATCCATGAGACCTCTTGCTAGACGTGAATGTCTTTATATGATGTTTTTATTAATATAATTTTTGACATGCATTAGAAGTGATGCTGAGATAAATGTCAATTTTAGCATTGATTGCATTATATAAACTAACGCCGCGTGATACAGAATATACGCGGCGCAAAATAAGCAATTGAATTGCTTGAAATGAATTAATCGCCTTTAGTCGACATTACTTTACGACCGCGATAAAAGCCGCTAGGACTGACGTGATGACGTAAATGCGTTTCGCCTGTTGTCGGCTCAACAGCTAAAGGTGGGTTCACTAAAAAATCATGTGAACGGTGCATACCACGCTTTGATGGTGACTTTTTGTTTTGTTGAACTGCCATTTCAATACTCCAAACTAAAAATGAATTCTGCTAAAATGCAACACTAAAATCTAAATCTTAAATCTAATTTGCGTTTTAAACAGCTAATCCATAATGATAATCTATTTATTGTGTTGATGTAAACAAGTAAACACACAATATTGTAGGTATTACATTAAAAACAGCCTGAATCAGACCTCATAACGAAATTAAGGTTATTTAATTAAGCCCTTCAGCACCGCAAAGGGGTTCGGTTTTTGAAGTGATTCTTTGACTAGTGGGGTGCAAGCATGTGTATGTAATGGGCCCAATGGCATTGCAATGAGTAGTTCGTCCTCTACCAAATTATTTACATTCATTTCGCGTGCACTTTCTACCCAGTCAACCTCCTCATCACCTTCAAACGGTAATGGCTCTTTATCCGCGACAACATATTGAAAAGCCAAATCAATGTCGAGCCACATCGGCTTCAGACAGCGTTGACATAAGACAGATAGCTTTGCTTTAATCGACAAAGCCAAGCTGGGCAGATGAAACTGTGATTCACTACCCTTTAGTGTGTAGTGAATGCTACTTGCTTGGGATGCATCGTGTGTGATGAATTCACTTAAACGTAAGCAACTATCCACTTTAATGTCATGGCTAATGGCGTCTGTATTTTTGGCGAATTCTAGGTTGTTGATTAATGTTGGTTTCATTGTGTTATGACTCTTGATAATGTAGGGGGATACAACATTTTTAATTAATTGGTATTTTGCCGCAACCAACCACATGATACAATCAACTAGTTTGAAGTTCAAAGAAAGCTCAAGTGTGTTCAAAAAAATCCTAGTAGCAAACCGTGGGGAAATTGCGGTACGTATTGTGCGCGCCTGTTCAGAAATGGGCATTAAATCAGTTGCCATTTATACTGATGCAGACCGTCGCGCGCTACATGTTAAAAAAGCCGATGAGGCATACAGTTTGGGCTCCGACCCAGTTGCTGGCTATTTAAATGCACATCATATTGTGAACATTGCAACAGCCGCTGGCTGTGATGCTTTACATCCAGGCTATGGTTTTCTATCTGAAAATCCTGAATTAGCCGAAATCTGTGCAAAACGTGGCATTGCTTTTATTGGGCCTAGTGGTGCAGTTATTCGTAAAATGGGTGACAAAATTCAAGCACGTATCGCCATGACGGAAGCAGGCATCCCTTGTACGCCAGGTAGTGATGGCAATCTCGAGAGTTTAGATGAGGCAATAGCCCTAGCAAAAAAAATTGGTTATCCAGTGATGTTAAAAGCAACCAACGGTGGTGGTGGCAGAGGAATCCGTCGTTGTGATTCAGAAAATGATCTGTTGAATAATTATGAACGCGTTATTTCTGAAGCGAGTAAGGCGTTTGGCAAGCCAGAAGTGTTTCTAGAAAAATGTATCGTCAAACCACGCCATATCGAAGTGCAAATCTTAGCAGATAGCCAAGGCGATGCCATTCACTTGTTTGAGCGAGATTGTTCCATTCAACGACGTAATCAGAAGTTAATTGAAATTGCGCCCTCCCCTCAGCTCTCAACAACACAACGTGAATATATTGGAAACTTAGCCGTGAAGGCGGCTAAAGCTGTTGGTTATCGTAATGCTGGTACGGTTGAGTTTTTGTTAGATGCAGACAATCGCTTTTACTTTATGGAAATGAATACACGTTTACAGGTTGAGCATACCATCACCGAATCAATTACTGGCGTTGATATTGTGCAAGAGCAAATTCGCATTGCTTCTGGTCTGCCGCTAAGATATAAACAAAGCGAAATTAGCTATCGTGGTTTTGCAATGGAATTTAGGATTAATGCTGAAGATCCGAAGAATGACTTCTTGCCTAGCTTTGGTAAAATTACACGTTATTACTCACCTGGTGGGCCTGGCGTACGTATGGATGCCGCCATTTATACAGGTTATGTCATTCCACCCTATTACGATTCAATGTGCGCAAAATTAACCGTATGGGCCTTAGATTGGGAACGCGTTATTGAGCGTGGCAAACGCGCATTAAATGACATTGAAGTATATGGCATTAAAACAACAATTCCTTATTATCAAGAGATCATGAATCATCCTGAATTTAGGGCAGGCACTTTTGATACTAGCTTTGTTGAATCGCATCCTGAATTAACAAATTATGCGGTTGAACTCCCTCCTGAATTGATTGCGGCCGCTATTTCAGCTGCAATTGCAGCACATCATGGCATTTAATTATTAAAGATTTCTAATTATGAAAAAAGTAAATATTACCGAACTAGTATTACGCGATGGTCATCAGTGCATGATTGCAACACGATTGCGCACAGCTGACATGTTACCTATTTGTTCTAAATTGGACGCTATTGGCTTCTGGTCCTTAGAAGCTTGGGGAGGCGCAACCTTCGATGCTTGCGTCCGATTCTTAAAAGAAGACCCATGGGAACGATTGAGCAAACTACGTAAGGCCTTGCCAAATAGCAGAATTCAAATGCTATTGCGTGGCCAAAACTTACTTGGCTATCGTCACTATTCTGATGATGTTGTACAGGCTTTCGTACAAAAATCCGCTGATAACGGCGTGGATGTCTTCCGTATTTTTGATGCCATGAACGATATGCGTAACCTTAAAACTTCTATCGAAGCAGTTAAAAAAGCTAAAAAAATAGCGGAAGGTACGATTAGTTATACAACTAGCCCTAAGCATGATGTGGCGCATTTTGTTGCATTAGCAAAAGAATTAGAAGAAATGGGTTGTGATACGCTTGCGATTAAAGACATGGCAAGCTTACTGACGCCGCAAACGACGGCTGAGCTAGTGAAAGCATTAAATAGCGCCATTAGCATCCCTATTCATTTACACAGCCATGCAACATCTGGTTTGGCCAGCATTAACTTAATGCGAGGTGTAGAGAATGGAGCAACAATGATAGATACCTGTAACTCTGCCTTTAGTGAAGGGGCAAGTCACCCCACAACTGAGAGTATTATTGCTGCCTTACAAGGTACAGAATATGACACTGGTTTGGATATTGCGGCCGTACAAGAAGTTAGCGAGTACTTCCGTGAAGTGCGAAAAAAATACTGGCAATTTGAAAGTGCATACACTGGTGTTGATACCCGTGTCCTAGTCAACCAAGTGCCAGGCGGCATGATTTCTAACTTAAGCAATCAACTGAAAGAGCAAGGCTCTTTAGATAAGATGAATGCTGTATTAGCAGAAATTCCACGTGTGCGCGAAGACTTAGGTTACCCGCCGTTAGTAACACCCACTTCACAAATCGTTGGAACACAAGCTGTTTTAAACGTGTTGACAGACAAACGTTATTTTACTATCACCAATGAAGTCAAAAATTACTTCTTAGGTCAATACGGCAAGCCTATCAGCGCTGTTAACGAAGAGGTTAAGAAATTGGCAATTGGAGATGCTGTTGCTATTGAATGCCGCCCAGCCGACTTGCTGAAGCCTGAGATGAAAAAGCTAGCGAACGATGTTGAACGTCTAGCAAGAAGCGAGGAGGATGTTTTAACCTATGCCATGTTCCCAGATATTGGTGAAACTTTCTTGCAGGAACGAAACGCCAATTCTTTAGTGCCAGAGCAATTATTATCTAAAGAAGAAGTCCATGCCAGCGGACCTCGTTATGCCCCGAATGAATTTAATGTGACACTTCATGGAGAAACTTTTCATATCAAACTAACTGGAACAGGCCATGAAGGTGAAGAGCTTCGCCCGATCTACGTCACTGTTGATGGTATTGCTGAAGAAGTTATGGTGGAAACACTGAGCGAAATTGAGGTGGCTGGGACAGGACAAAGCACTGGCGCCAATGTTAAAAAGAAAACATCATCCTCAAGCGGGCGCCCTCGTCCACATCATAAAGGCTGTGTAACGACTGCTATGCCAGGCACGATTGTGGCAATTAAAGTCGCGATAGGCGACAAAGTGAAGGCAGGTGATTCAGTGCTAGTGATTGAGGCGATGAAAATGGAAAATGAAATTGAAGCGTCAACGACAGGTACGGTAGTCTCTATCAATGTGGAAAAAGGTGACAATGTAACACCTGATGAATCTTTACTTGAAATTCAACCAGATTAAGCCCAATTCATTGATTACAACCGGCAGTTAGCCCTGTCGGTTTTTTTATTTAATGAGATTCTTTTAATGAAACAAACTCTTATTTTAGCTTCATCTTCTATTTATCGCCGCGAGTTATTACAGCGTTTACAAATTAACTTTAGTACAGTCTCTCCACATCTTGATGAGTCCGTCATAGACGGCGAAGCACCACATGAAACAGCCCTTCGCCTGTCACAAGAAAAAGCAAAAAAAGTAGGTTTTGAATACCCACACTCGCTAATTATTGGCTGTGATCAAGTTGCCACACTGGATGGGGTGCAATTAGGAAAGCCCTTGAACCATAACAACGCCACAAAACAACTGCGTATGATGCGTGGGCAATCAGTGACATTTCATAGCGCACTCTGTTTGTTTAATGCAGAAACAGGCAATATGCAGGTAGCAGTTGTACCGTATTTAGTACAATTTAGAAACTACACTGACGAACAAATAGAAAATTATTTAAGTAAGGAGCAGCCTTATCAATGCGCAGGAAGTGCTAAGTCAGAAGGCCTAGGCATTGCATTGATTGAGCGTATGACTGGAGAAGATCCTAACGCCCTCATCGGATTGCCGTTGATTAGTCTCATCACTATGCTACAAAATGAAGGTGTTAACATTATTTAAGCCAGACTGTGAAGCATTACATTCACTCGCTATCATGAATGATTAAACATGAATAATCAAAGAGGTGTAACATCTAACTTGTAATAGTGCCTTAACCACAATAACAGATTCTGAGCCGAAAGGAATGCGAACAGAATGTTGATCAATAGAACGTTTAACAGCGCTCAAAGTACAAAATGTCAACACTTTGGTCGCGCTGACCTCACCGTAAATTAACCCCACCGAACAATCATTCAATCTTCATGACAGACTCTCAAAAAAATACCCAATACGGCATCCTTTATTTTATTCCTGTGACGATGGGTTCGGATAATACCAATCGAGTATTGCCGCCAGATGTGATTAAAATTACGCAGTCCTTGAACGAATTTATCGTTGAGAATGAAAAGACTGCACGCCACTTCTTGACTACGATTCAACACCCCATGCCCATCAGAGAAATTCAATTAAAAACCCTAGATAAGCGTACAGAAGACAAAGTGTTACCTGATTTGTTAAGCACACTTCTTGAAGGAAATGATGTGGGATTAATGTCTGAGGCTGGCTGTCCTGGCATTGCAGATCCAGGCGCTCGATTAGCAGCATTGGCACATAAAAAAGGGATTCGAGTCGCTCCATTAGTTGGTCCCAGCTCGATTTTATTAAGCTTAATGGCATCTGGTTTAAATGGTCAGCGTTTTAGTTTTCTCGGCTATCTACCAGCTGAACGAGCAGCTCGCGTTCAGCAGTTAAAAGTATTGGAACACCGAGCCAAAACATATAATGAAACACAAATATTTATTGAAACTCCTTTTCGCAATCAACATATGCTTGAAGCTATTTTAGCCCACTGTGATAGTGAAACCACATTATGCATTGCATGCAATATTAGCTTAGAAAAAGAGTTTATTGTGACGAAACGCATTCGAGCATGGAAACAGACTGCATTACCTGATTTACACAAACAACCAACCGTTTTTTTAATATTGGCGTAATTTAAAGGAGCTCACGAACAGGTCCATAACTACGTCTATGGACTGGTGAAACGCCATATTGCTTCAAGAGCGCCAGATGTGCAGCAGTTGGATATCCTTTATGCTGCGCAAAACCGTACATAGGGTACAGCCTATCTAACTCATACAAGTTGGCATCACGCGCCGTTTTTGCAAGAATAGATGCCGCAGAAATCGCTTGCACTTTACTGTCTCCTTTTATAATCGCCTCACAAGAAACGTTAACATCAGGACAACGGTTACCATCTACTTGCACATGGATAGTATGGCTGTGTAACGCTGTATTGAATGTCAGCTGCAGGGATTCGATGGCACGTTTCATGGCAAGTAGACTGGCCTGCAATATATTAATCTCATCAATCTCCTCAACGCTACTACTGGCAATCGCCCAAGCAAGGGCATGTTGTTTGATTTCAACGGCTAATGCATCACGCTTTTTTTCAGCCAGCTTTTTAGAGTCGGCAAGCCCAACAATCGGCTTCTTAGGATGCAAAATAACAGCAGCAGCGTACACCGCGCCAGCTAACGGGCCGCGCCCTGCCTCATCGACCCCGCAGATAAGCGCAATACTCATGGCAGATATGAAATCACAATCTCGGCTGCTTTTTTAGCTGAGTTTTGTTTTAGCGTGCGATGCATGTCGGTGAACACCTGCTTTATTGCTTTCAGATGCGCCACATCTGCTAGCATATCGCTCATTGCGCTATTCAATTTTTCTGGTGTCGCTTCTTTCTGCAATAATTCTGGTACAACAAAGCGGTTTGCTAACACGTTTGGCAAACCGACAAAAGGTAAATAGTGCATGGGCTTTAATAACCACCAACTTAGTGTAGGCATCCGATAAGTAATAATCATTGGTTTTTTTAACAAAGCCGCTTCTAATGTGGCTGTACCAGAAGCAACAACAACAAAATCGGCAGCTTCCATTGCATCATGGGCATGACTAAACAACAACTTCATTTTAAGTGTATCGTCAGTACTTTTGGCTAATGCTTTCTCAAACAGATCTCTGGTCTCACGCGTAATGAGAGGCACGATAAACCTTGCCATCGGATGATGCTGATTCATTAGCTCCGCTGTTTTTACAAAAAAATCGGCATGTTGTTGTACTTCAGATTGGCGACTGCCTGGCAACATTGCAATCACCAATGCATCTTGTCGTAATTTTAATAAATCACGCGCAGCTTTCTGATTAGGTTTTAATGGTAACGCATCAGCAAGCGGGTGACCAACATAGGTCACTGGCAAATCGACTTGATCGTATAAGGCTGGCTCAAACGGAAACAAGGCCAACAGATGAGTGACCGCACGTTTGATCTTATGAATACGTCCACCACGCCAAGCCCATATCGAAGGACTCACATAATGAATCGTTGGAATACCTTGTTTTTTGAGTTTACGCTCAAGCCAAAAATTAAAATCTGGTGCATCTATCCCAATAAAGACATCAGGCTTCTCGGCTAAGATTTGCTGTAACAAACTGCGGCGCAGTTTCAACAATCCCCACAGATGCTTAACCACTTCAAGATAGCCGCGGACTGACAATCTCTCCATTGGATATAAGCTTTGCACACCTTCACTCATCATCTTTGGGCCAGCAATACCAATAAAACTTAAGTCTTTACGCTCTTTCTTTAGTGCTTGTATTAAATGTGCTCCAAGCAGATCACCTGAAGCTTCACCAGCGACAATTGCAATTTTTGGCATTACTTGCCCTTTTAGCGAACAATACCGCGTGTTGATTGGTTCAGAAAGTCTGAGAGTAATTGAATTTTGTTACAGGCTTCATGCATCGTTAATAACTCTTTTTTAGCTTCTTCTAAGCTAAAACCTTTACGATATAGCGTTTTGTATGCGCGTTTAATATAAGTGATTTCATCTGAGGTAAAACCACGTCTTTTTAAACCTTCTGAATTAATGCCATGCGGCTTTGCATCATAACCAGCAGCTGTTACATAAGTGGGAATATCTTTAAACACAACAGAACCCACTGCAGTAATAACGTGTGCACCCACTTGGCAAAACTGATGAATCAAAGTAAATCCGCCTAAAATAGCAAAATCATGTATGTCAACATGCCCTGCTAGGGATGCATTATTCGCTAAAATCGTATGGTTTCCCACATGGCAATCATGCGCAATATGAACATAGGCCATAATCCAATTATCATTGCCGATCTTAGTGACACCTTTGTCTTGAATCGTGCCTCGATTGAAGGTACAAAACTCACGAATAGTATTATTGTCACCGATCTCTAAAGTCGTCGGCTCATCTTTATATTTTTTGTCTTGTGGCTGCTCACCAAGTGAAACATATTGAAAAATATGGTTATTTTTGCCGATTGTGGTTGGCCCTTTAATAATCGCATGACTACCAATTCTGGTATTTGCATCTATTTTGACACCCGCTTCAATAATTGAGTAGGCACCAACTTCAACGCTACTATCTAACTCTGCTTTGGGATCAATAATGGCAGTTGCATGAATTTTATTTTGCATAAATCACTTTTACTATTTTAATAAAACGATGTGAACGATTTATATGTTTTTTAGAATACACATCATACTGGCCTCAGCTACGACTACACCATCAACCTTAGCGACGCCTATATATTTCCAAATACCTTTTAAGACCCGATCAATTTTGACATTCAGTACAATTTGATCACCAGGGGAAACAGGCTTTTTAAAACGCGCACTATCAATTCCTGCAAAATAATAGACAGATTCTTCATTAGGCTTGAGATTCATTGTTTTAAAAGACAAGACCGCAGCCGCTTGGGCCATGGCTTCTACAATCAAAACGCCAGGCATCACAGGGTGATAAGGAAAATGACCAGGGAAAAAAGGCTCATTAATCGTCACATTTTTTAATGCGGTAATTTCTTTACCAAGTTCCATTGAAACCACTCTGTCAATAAGTACAAAGGGATAACGATGTGGTAAATGATCTAAAATCTCATGAATATTCATGCTGCTATCAGCGGTGTCAGTCATATGGCGCTTTCTATATTATTTCAATTGTTATTTTTTGCTCTCTAACGCAGAGAGCGCATTTTCTAATGCTTTAATTCTAGTCGTTAATTGGCCCAAATGGCGAATATTTGCTGCGGTTTTAAGCCACCCATCATGCTTTTGAAATGGCATCAGCGCCGTATAAGTCCCAGCTTGTTTGATGCTTCTGGTAATCATACTACCAGGAGAAATTGTTACATGGTCGGCCACTTTAAGATGGCCCAGCACCATTGCTGCACCGCCTATTTTACAATACCGACCAATGACAGCGCTACCTGCAATACCAACACATCCAGCAATCACTGTATGTGCGCCAATACGACAATTATGAGCAATTTGAACAAGATTATCGATCTTGACTCCCTGTTCAATCACGGTGTCATCAATTGCGCCGCGGTCGACCGTTGTGTTCGACCCGACATCAACGTCATCATGAATAATGACGCGACCGACTTGGGGAATTTTAACCCATGATTGGTCGCCATTCGAACTGACCTCCTCTGCATAACCAAAACCATCATTTCCTATAACAGAACCTGAAAAGAAATGACAATGCTGTCCAATCTGTGTCCCATGCTTAATCGTCACATTCGCCTCTAGTATGGAATGATTGCCGACCACAACACCCTGCTCAAGCACACAGCCTGCGCCAATAATCACGTGATTACCCAACCGCACATTCCGACTAATCGAAACATGCGCGCCAATGCTACACGTGCTAGGAATAGTGACCGATGAATCAATCGATGCGGTTGGATGAACACCTTTTATCGCTTCGTTCTCAACCTGGAATAATTGTGAAACTTTTGCAAAATATGCGTACGGATGTTCAGTTAGTATGGCTGGCAATGAAGTCAATGCTGCATGCTCGGGTTTTAATATTACCGCACTTGCTTTGGTTTCATTTAACTGTTGCGTATATTTTGTATTGTTAAAAAACCCAATCGCACCAGATTCTGCAAAGGCTAGAGACCCGACGCGGGCAATGCGGATGGCGTTGCCTTGCTCATCGGATAGGCTACCACCTAATTTGTCGACAATTTGCTGAAGAGTAAGAATGTTGTGCATAGAAATTAAGCATTTGCTACTTTCCACTTAATAGCTTTAGCACTTTCTCAGTAATATCAATTTTTGTGCTGGCATATGCTACACCGCTGTACATCACCAAATCATAACCTTCTGACTCTGAGGCTTTTTTAACTGCGTTGTTAATGCGATCTTGCAATACAGCCAGCTCTTCATTTTTACGGATATTAATATCTTCGCGTAACTCACGTTGTTTACGTTGAAACTCAATCTTAAGATTGGTGACTTGTCTTTGTTTACTACGTCTTTCAGCGTTACTTAAAGCACTAGTTTCATCTTCTAATACCGACTCAATGCCTGAAATTTGGTTTTTCATTTTGTCTAGCTCTAATGAACGTGGACCAAATTCACGCTCCAATTTCTTTCCGCTTTCAGCAGTTTGTGGGGCTTCCTTTAATAGCTTATCAACCTGAACGTATCCAATTTTAAGCTCAGCAGCAAATAGACTCAATGAAGTGAAGGCTACACATACTAGAAAAAAGTTTTTAAATAATTTACTCAACTGAATCTCCAAATTGGAATCATAACACCCGATTACTTTCACATTTTACACGCAATAACAACATATTGACACACGACTAAAACTGTTGTCCAAATTGAAATTGTATTGTTTCTGTACTATCACCAACTTTTTCATTTAAGGGTTTTGCAAACACTAATTTTAATGGTCCAAATGGTGAGAACCAGCTAAGACCAAGGCCAGTACTATATCTTAATCCGTTCAAGCTAACTGATTCACGATCACCGAATGCTCTACCCGTATCCATAAATGCGCTCAAGCGGAACTGAGACGAATCTTTGATCAATGGAATAGGGATAAATAACTCTGCATTACCCACTACCTTTGTTGTTCCACCAACAGAAAAATTATTGCCTGTGGCAGGGTCAAGATCTCTTGGACCAATTGAACCATTCTGGTAACCACGAACTGAGTTGACGCCACCAACAAAAAAGTTTTTGAAAAAAGGATAATTTTGACTGCCGTAAGTACCTGCATAACCAACATCCCCGTTTAACATCACTGTTACGTTCTTGAAAATATCTTTATACCAAGCATGTTGATATTCCAGTTTATAGTATTCAAGGTCTAAACCAGGCGTTGATACCTCAGCCGTTAACCGTTGTAATACGCCTCGATTAGGAAATAACAAATTATCGCGGGAGTCAAAAGTCCAGCCCGTCTGAAGTTGAATTGAGTTTGCATCACAACCTGAAGTGTTTCCACAAAAATTCAGGTATTGAATAGGGCTATCGCTCTGTAAATCAATACGTGTAATGTCTCCAGTCAAACCAATTGAAAAGAAACTTAACTCAGTCAAAGGCAAGCCAAAACGAACACCTAAGCCATATGATGAGCTTTTATAGGTACCAATTTGGGCTGTTTGCCTCGTACCAGTATCTACATCTCTTCTGTAAACATCAAAACCGCGACTAATACCGTCAGGTGTAAAGTAAGGGTCTGTGTAAGATAATGAGTAAATCGTATTGACTTTACTGGTATTGATTTGTGCATTCACACGGTTACCCGTGCCTAAAAAGTTTTGTTGACTGACATTAAATCCCAGAACAACACCGTCATTACTCGATAAGCCTGCACCAAGCTGGACGCTACCTGTTGATCTTTCAGTCACATTAATATTCACATCGACTTGATCGGTACTACCAGGAACAGCTGGCGTTTCAATTTCTACATTTTCAAAAAACTGTGTACGGTCTAAGCGTTCTTTTGAACGCTTAATTTTATCGCCAGCATACCAAGAAGATTCTAATTGGCGCATTTCACGACGTAATGCTTTATCTTTTGTTCGAGCATTTCCAGTAAGATTAATACGTCTAACATAAACACGTCTACCAGGATCAACAAAGAAAGTGAATGCTGCCGTTAATGCTTCTTTATTAATTTCTGGCACGGCATTCACATTGGCGAAAGCATAACCTTCATTACTTAACCTGTCACTGATTGCTTGGCTGGTTTGTGTAATGGATGTGCGATTAAAAGTATCTCCTTTTTTAAGCTTTAATAAAGGTTCGAGTTCTGTTTCAGGCAGTTTCAGATCGCCAGCTAATTTCACATCGCTAATGGTATATTTTTCACCCTCTGTGATATTAACGGTGATATAGATATCTTGCTTATCTGGAGAAATGCTCACTTGTGTTGAGTCGACAGAAAACTCTAAATAACCTTGATTGAGATAGAATGACTTTAACGTTTCCAAATCAGCGGCGAGTTTCTGCTTAGAATACTGATCGTCTTTATTCCACCAACTCATCCAGTTAGGCGTGGTCAGCAAAAACTCAGTGCGAAGCTCATCTAGCGTGAAGTCTTCGTTGCCGATAATATTGATATCACGAATTTTAGCAACTTTTCCTTCTACAATTTCAAAACGCACGGCAACACGATTGCGTTCTAAGGGACTCACAACTGTTTTCACCGTAGCGCCGTATTTACCTGTTGAAAGATACTGACGTTTAATTTCTTGCTCCGCCCTATCCAATTCAGATTTGTCAAAAATCAAACCTTCAGAAATACCGATTTGCTTTAAGCCTTCTGCCATTTTGTCAGACGGAAAAGAGCGATTGCCACTAAATTCCAACCTAGCAATAGAAGAGCGTTCTTGTACAGAAATTAATAAAATGTCACCTTCTGCTTCTATGCGAACATCTTTAAAAAAACCTGTCCCATAAAGCGATTTAATCGCACGGGTTGCCTTGGCTTCATCCATCGTATCACCCACTTCAACGGGCAAATAGTTAAAAATGGTACCAGCTTCAGTGCGTTGCAAACCTTCAACACGAATATCTTTAATGACAAATGGTGTTAACGCCAATGCATAATGATGAAAAAATGCAAAAACTAATGCAGAAATAATACGGATTTTAAACAAGTGATTATCCTGTAGCTATTCGATTGATATCATTAAAAATTGCCAAAACCATCAGCAAACCTAGTAAAGCAAACCCAACTCTTTGTCCAAACATCATGGCTTGTTCAGACACCGCAGAACCTTTGATAATTTCAGCTATATAATACATTAAATGACCGCCATCTAAAACAGGTATTGGCAAAAGGTTCAGTATACCAATACTGATACTGACAAGCGCAATAAAGCCTAAAAATGGCTTCCAGCCCAAGCCTGCACTCTCCCCAGCAAAGCTTGCGATTGTGACTGGTCCGCTAATCCCTTTCCATGACGCCTTGCCTGTTACCATATACCACATCATTTTTAAACTAAAAGTTGCAGTTTTCCATGTTTTGGCAATCGCCATACCCAAACTGTCAGTATTAGAATAATACTGTTTAATCAATAACTCATCTAACTGTTCTGCATCCACCTTAACAGCTGCACCGATTTTACCGACTGTTACATTGCCTTCTTTAAATGCTTGCGGCGTTACCGACTTCAGCAGCACTTCTTGTCCGCGTGATATTTTAAACGTTAAATGCTTTTCAGGACTCGCTTGCACAATATTCACAACATCCTGCCATTGGTTGGTTGGCAAATGATCAATAGAAAGAATACGATCTTCCGCAAGTAAGCCTGCTGTTTCAGCAGCGCTACGAGGTAAAATTTGATCAAGAATAGGTAGTACTTCCGGACGATAAACAAGGATGCCAATTGCATTTACAATATCCGCCTCAGCTGCACCTTGGAAGTTCGAAAAGTCAAGCTGATGCAGGTGAATCTCATTAGTGGTATTGACGGCTTTCACCTCAACCACTTGATGTGCTAGCGCTGATTCAAGCAGTATCCAGTTGACTTCAGACCAAGTATCCACCGCCTTGCCATCAAGAGATTGAATCACCTCGCCAGTGATTAAGTTTGCCTGTGCGGCAATGCTATTTGGTTCAACATGCCCAACGATTGGCCGCATGCCCGTTACACCTTGCATGAATAAAAGCCAATAAATCATAACGGCCAATACTAAATTGGCAACAGGACCTGCTAATACAATAGCAATACGTTTGTAAACTGATTGACGATTAAAAGCACGAGCCAAATCTGATTCAGTATAATCACCATCACAAGCCACCCCCCTGTCGCGCTCTGCTTTTAGCTCTCGTTCGTCAAGCATCTTGACATAGCCGCCAAGCGGTAAAGCCGCCAACACAAATTCCGTTTGATCTTTTCCAAACGTTTTCCGCCATAAAGGCTTGCCAAAGCCAATCGAAAACCGAATGACTTTTACCCCACACCAACGAGCAACTTGAAAATGTCCGTATTCATGAATCGTAACAATGACGCCTATGGTGAAAATAAAAGCAATGAAGGTTAACAAGTGCGCACCTTTTCAGGGAAGGTCTGCTCATCAAAAGCAGCAATCCACTTACTCGCATATTGCCTTGCCATCGCATCCACTTCGACTAAATGTTCGATAGAGCTCACCGCTTCTACAGAAAAATGATTTAATGCTTCAGCAATTAAGTCTGAAATACCTTTAAACCCAATCTGTTCTTTCAAAAAGGCAGCAACGGCGATTTCGTTTGCTGCGTTTAGAATCGTCGATGCGGTTCCGCCTGCATTAAGGGCATCATAAGCTAATTGCAAACAAGGAAAGCGTTTAGTATCTGGAGCCTCAAACGCGAGTTTTGCAATGCTCAGAAAATCTAAGGATTTGACCCCCGAATCAATACGATTAGGATAAGCTAGCCCGTAAGCAATCGGTGTGCGCATATCAGGGTTACCTAATTGTGCAAGCACACTGCCATCAATATATTCAACCATTGAATGAATAACACTTTGCGGGTGAACAACCACCTCTATTTGTTCAGGCTTGGCATTAAAAAGCCAATGCGCCTCGATAACCTCCAAACCTTTATTCATCAATGTTGCTGAATCAATGGTGATTTTGGCTCCCATTACCCAATTCGGGTGTTTAAGCGCATTAGCGGGCGTTGCCTGTTCGATTTGGGCTTGTGTATGCGTTCTAAATGGCCCACCAGAGGCCGTTAAGATAATTTTGCGCACACCACCCTCTTGCAGCTCGCTCAGGTGATGTGGTGGCATCACCTGAAAAATAGCATTATGCTCGCTATCAATCGGCAGCAAAGTAGCACCACCCTCTTTAACAGCCTCCATAAACAAACTACCCGCCATCACCAATGTTTCTTTATTGGCCAACAAAATGCGCTTACCCGCTTTGGCCGCAGCCATTGCTGGTTTAAGACCAGCGGCCCCAACAATTGCCGCCATCACCGAATCCACGTCTGGATCACTGCAAACCTGTTCTAAATTTTCAATGCCCGACAAGACCAATGTTTTACTATTTTGCCGCTTTAAATCACTGGTCAACATCCTAGCGGCTACAGGATCTAGCATCACCGCGTACTGTGGCTTAAAAGTCAAACATTGATGCAACATGACACTAACATTAGTATTAGCCGTCAGCGCAAATACCTGATAGCGCTCTGGATGACGTGCAATCACATCAAGCGTTTGTTCGCCAATAGTCCCTGTGCTGCCAAGAATCGTAACGTTTTGCAATTAACTAGGCACCTGATAACAGTTAAAAAGATAAATCACTAATACAGCAATCGGTAGGCTTGGTAATAAACCATCAATGCGATCTAAAATACCACCATGTCCTGGCAAGGTATTACCACTGTCTTTTTTATTAAATTGGCGTTTAATTAAAGATTCAAATAAATCGCCAATCACACCCAGCACAGCAACAAGCCATAACAATGGAAAGACAGGCACATTGGATAACCAGTCATTGCCATATAAGATAGCAGCCAAAAGCGTGACTCCAATTAACGCACCAAAAACACCTTCCCAAGTTTTGCCTGGACTAATGCTGGGTGCTAATTTACGTTGACCAAACTGTTTTCCAGCAAAGTAAGCGGCACTATCAGCAACCCAAATAGCAGCCATCAGTGTTAATAATAGCCAAGCGTTTGCACCTTTAACAACAATCAACGCTAGCGATAAAGGGACAACAACCAAAAACCCAATCACCATCAGCAATAATTTGTTTTGAATTACCAGGCGCTTCGCTAATAAAATAGGCGCCAACAATAACCAAAACATAAAACTAACCACAAAAATCGGCAGCGCCTGATAAGACAACCAATGGAAGCCGTACTTTTGCATCAAGCGCAATAAAACCGCGCCTAATAACGCGCTACCGACAGCAACAGCCACAGACATTGATTTTTGTAAATCAATCAGCTCAGCCCACTCGAAAATAGCGGCTACAGAAACGGCTAATATAATCGCCGCCCACAGCATATTAGAAGCAAAAAACAAAGCTGGCAATAAAGCAGCAATCAATACCACTGCAGTAATAACGCGGGTTCTAAGCATATAAAGGACTCATTTAAATTTCGGCAATCTGGGCACTTGTGCGTCCAAACCTGCGTTCCCTTTGTTGGTAAGAGCGGATCGCTTCATCAAAAGACACATCGTCAAAGTCTGGCCACAGCGTATCAGTAAAATAAAGCTCAGTGTAAGCTAATTGCCACAAAATAAAATTACTGATTCGTTTTTCACCACCAGTACGAATAAACAAATCTGGCTCTGGCGCATAATGCATCGATAAAAATGGCATTAAATCCTCTTCTTCAAACACCTTATTGTTGGTGGGCTCGGTTTTAATCAATTGATTCATCGCCTGCAAAACATCCCAACGACCGCCATAATTGGCTGCAATCGTTAAAGTCAGCCCTGTATTATCGGCCATTAGCGTTTCCGCCGCTTCTATTGCATGGATCAGCTCAGGGGTAAAACGCGAACGATCTCCAATTAAGACCAAGCGAATATTATTTTCATGCAGTTTAACCACCTCACGCTTGAGCGCTTGCATAAAAAGACGCATTAAAAATGAAACCTCTTCCGCTGGTCTGCGCCAATTCTCACTACTAAATGCAAAAAGCGTCAGATACTGAATGTCTTGTTGTACACATTTTTTAACAACATCTCTAACCACCTCCACACCGCGCTGATGGCCTGCCACACGTGGCAAGAATCGATTACGCGCCCAGCGGCCATTGCCGTCCATGATAATGGCAATATGTTGAGGCAAAGCCCCAACAACTGGAACCGTTTTAGTAGAACTGGAGAATAAACCTTTAGAAAAAAGGCGCTTAATTGAACCTACCAAGATGATTCCAGTTAAACAGCCATTAAGTCAGCTTCTTTGGCTTGCAGTAACAAGTCAATATCTGCAACCGCTTGGTCAGTTAGCTTCTGCACCACATCTTGAGCGCGACGCTCGTCATCCTCACTGATTTCTTTATCCTTTAATAATTTTTTTAATGCATCGTTAGCATCACGTCTAACATTACGCACAGCAACTTTCGCACCTTCGCCTTCTGTCCGCACAATTTTAGTCAAATCTCTTCTACGCTCTTCAGTAAGCATAGGCATAGGTACTCGAATTAATTGGCCATTGGTAGCTGGGTTTAGTCCCAAATCAGCATCACGAATCGCTTTCTCCACTTTTGAAACCATATCCTTCTCAAAAGGCTGAACATTGATTGTGTGCGCATCGCCTAGACTGACACTTGCGACCTGATTAACCGCAACTGCAGAGCCATAATAATCAACCATCACGTGGTCTAACAAACCCGTATGTGCGCGGCCTGTGCGCACTTTTTGCAAGTCATTTCGCAAAGCCTCAATCGACTTTTGCATTTTCTGCTCAGCTGTTTTTTTTACATCCTCCAACATACATCTCTCCAACTCAATTAATTAACAATTCACGCGACAATTAAGACCATTTAATGTTTATTTAATAACACGTGTGCCTTCATTTTCGCCCATCACCACACGCATTAAAGCACCTGGTTTAAAAATACTAAACACACAAATGGGTAAATTCTGATCACGGCACAAAGTCAATGCAGTCGCATCCATTACTTTTAAATTTTTATTGATGGCTTCATCAAAAGAAACGGTTTCATAGCGGGTAGCATCTGGGTTCGTTTTGGGGTCAGCGGTATAAATACCATCTACTTTTGTGGCTTTTAAGACTAATTCAGCATCAATCTCCATCCCACGCAATGCCGCTGCGGTATCGGTAGTAAAAAATGGATTACCAGTTCCTGCACCAAAAATCACCACTCGCCCCTCCTCCAAATAGCGAATCGCTTTACCGCGTATATAAGGCTCAGCCACTTGCTCAAGATTCAACGCTGATTGCACCCTAGCATTAAGGCCAATATTACGCATCGCATCTTGCAAAGCCATGGCGTTCATCACGGTAGCCAGCATCCCCATATAATCAGCAGTTGCTCTATCCATACCAGCCGCAGCTGGGGCAACACCTCGGAAAATATTGCCGCCACCAATAACCACCGCAACTTCCACACCTAAATCAACCACGGATTTAATTTGGGCCACAATGTTATCAATCGTTGCACGATTAATACCATAGTGATCTTCGCCCATCAAAGCCTCACCAGAGAGTTTAATCAAAATACGTTTATAAGCTGGATTAGACATTTTTTCCCTTATTTTTAAACTGTTCACATTTAATCATAAATGGCCGCAAGCTCCAAAGAATCTCTTGCGCAATAAAGACCAAAAAAAAGTGGGACGGCATAGCCAGTCCCACTTCATCATTGCCGTTTAAATAAACTTAAACTTTTGCTGCCGCAGCCACTTCAGCCGCATAATCAACGACAGCCTTCTCAATACCTTCACCCACGGTAAACATAGAAAAAGAAGCAATCGTTGCATCTTTGGATTTCAATAACTGCTCAATACTCATTTTATCGTTTTTCACAAACATTTGATTCAACAGCGTCACTTCTTTCAGGAATTTATTGACAGTACCTTCAGCAATTTTTTCAATCATCTCTGCTGGTTTACCTGCCTCTGTTGCTTTTTCAATCGCAACGCGACGCTCTGATTCAATCAACGCAGCGTCAACGCCATCAGCGTTTAGTGCTTTTGGTTTTGCTGCTGCAATGTGCATGGCAATATCTTTAGCCAACTCATCATCACCACCCACCACATCAACCAACACGCCAATCTTGCCACCGTGCACATAGCTAGAAAGCTTACCCTCTGCTGCAATACGCACAAAACGACGCGGTGTAATGTTTTCACCAATTTTACCAGCCAATTGTGCACGGGTTTCTTCAACAGTCGCAACTTGCATTGGCAACGCCAAAGCCGCAGTCAAATCGCTAGGGTTGTGCGCATTGATGACAGTAGCCAAATCATCAACAAAAGCGATAAAAGCTTCATTTTTTGCACAGAAATCTGTTTCAGAGTTAACCTCTAATAAAGTACCTGATTTGCTATCTGCAGTTAAACTAATACCAATAAGGCCTTCTGCCGCAACGCGACCAGCTGCTTTGCTTGCTTTGTTACCAAAACGAACGCGCAAAATCTCTTCAGCACGTGTCATTTCGCCTTCAGCCTCTGTTAATGCCTTTTTACAATCCATCATTGGCGCATCTGTGCGCTCACGCAATTCTTTTACCATGCTCGCGGTAATATTAGCCATTTTGAGCTCCTTAAAATTTAATGTATAACTTTAAGTTATAAAAATAATTCATTGATTTAAATAAATAAAAGCTGGAATAAATCCAGCTTTTATTTAACACTTACCTACTCAGCTGCTGTCTCAGCAACCTCTACAAACTCTTCTGTTTCGCTTGCCGATTTAGCAAGATCTGCTAAAGCATTCGCACGGCCTTCTAAAACAGCGTCTGCCATGCCACGCGCATACAAACGAATCGCACGACTTGAGTCATCGTTACCAGGAATCACATAAGCAACACCTTCAGGTGAGTTATTGGTATCAACCACACCAATCAGTGGAATACCTAATTTCTTAGCTTCCACAACAGCACCACTTTCATGACCTACATCAACGATGAAAATCGCATCAGGCAAGCCACCCATTTCTTTAATACCGCCGATAGAACGCTCTAATTTTTCAAGCTCGCGCTTGTAACCTAAAGCTTCTTTTTTGGCAAATTTTTCCATGCTGCCATCTTCAACCATCGCTTCATAGTCTTTCAAACGTTTGATGGATTGTTTAACAGTTTTGTAGTTGGTCAACATGCCACCTAACCAACGGTGATTCACATAAGAACAACCAGCGCGTTGCGCTTCTTCTTTAATGATGTCACGGGCTTGGCGCTTAGTACCAACGAATAAAATACGACCTTTATTAGCCGCTAATGTACGCACATATTTTTGCGCATCTTCAAAAAGCGGTAATGTTTTTTCAAGGTTAACAATATGAATTTTGTTACGGTCACCAAAAATGTACTCAGCCATTTTAGGGTTCCAATAACGAGTTTGATGGCCAAAGTGAACACCGGCCTCAAGCATCTGACGCATAGTTACAGACATAATAATACTCCATGTAAGGGTTAATAATGACACTTGCCCGATATGATTCACGTTTTGGTGAACACCCTGTACGGGGCAGTGCAGTAATTTAGCTAAGCATTCATGAAAATGCTAGAATAGCAAACTTAGTAGTGCCTAGCGGCGCGTATAGTATCAAATTATGTCTTTAACATCAACTTAATTCAATCGAAACACCTAGATCACATTATGGCCATTTCCATTCATCACGCAGAAGATATTGCAAAAATGCGTATTGCAGGCAAGCTTGCCTCAGAAGTTCTTGATTATATTACCCCTTTTGTCGTGCATGGCGTCACTACCGAACAGCTAGACCGCCTATGCCATGATTATATTGTAAACGTTCAACAGGCCATTCCAGCACCTTTAAATTATGCGCCTGATGGACATACGCCCTACCCTAAATCTATTTGCACTTCAGTCAACCATCAAATTTGTCACGGTGTACCAGGTGAAAAAATCCTCAAAAATGGCGACGTAGTCAATATTGATATTACCGTAATCAAAGAGGGTTATCATGGCGACACCTCCCGTATGTTTCATGTGGGCGAAGTTTCTATTCAGGCCAAACGTTTATCAGAAATCACCTATCAAGCGATGTGGCTAGGCATACAGCAAGTGAAACCAGGCGCCACTTTAGGTGACATTGGTCATGCCATTCAAACCTTTGCTGAGAACGCAGGTTATAGCGTAGTGCGAGAATTTTGCGGACATGGCATTGGCAAAGTATTTCATGAAGACCCGCAAGTCTTACATTATGGAAAACCCAATACTGGCGTTAAATTAAAAGAAGGCATGATTTTCACTATTGAACCCATGATTAATGCAGGAAAACGGGAGATCAAACATATGCCCGATGGCTGGACAGTCGTCACAAAAGACCGTAGCTTATCGGCGCAATGGGAGCACACTATTTTAGTCACCAATAGCGGTTTCGAAGTCCTTACCGTTTCAGCAGGCACACCTGCAGCGCCTACATTCATTTGAACAGGCGTTTAACCACTAATGGGGGGGGTAACCATGTTGGATCAAATAAAAACTTGGCGTACTGATTTAAAGCAAGCACAAGCACTTCTTGAGCAAGATTTTTTAAAAAACAAAAACCCTGCCAGCTTATTAAAAAAGCACACCGACCTTATCGACGCTTTACTCAAGTCCGTTTGGCTTCACAACAAACTTCACAACGACATTACCTTAATTGCGGTGGGCGGCTATGGCAGGCAGGCTTTATTCCCTTTTTCTGATATCGACTTATTAATCTTAGCGCCAGACAACATCACTGACGCTCAAAATAAAGAGATAGAGACCCTGATTGGTGTGTTGTGGGATTTAGGTCTGGATATTGGCCATAGTGTGCGCACCTTACAAGAATGTATCGATGAAGCAAAAGATGATGCAACCATACAAACCAACCTGTTAGAGGCACGCCTCCTGTGTGGAAGCAAAGTAGTTTACACACAATTTTTTATCGAGATCAAACAACAGCTAGATGTAGAAAAATTTTTAGCGGCAAAAATCGCAGAGCAAGATGCCCGACACGCAAAATTTAACAACACGGGCTACAGCCTAGAACCCAATATTAAAGAAAGTCCAGGTGGACTACGCGACATTCACACTATTTTATGGATTGCGCAAAGCCAAGGCTTAGGCAATACATGGTTAGAGCTTGCTAGAAACGGGGTCATCAGTCAGACAGAACTAAACGAAATTAAACGCCATGAGCGCAATTTAAACACTCTACGCATTCGATTACATTATTTGGCCAACCGCAGAGAAGATAGACTGTTATTCGACTTTCAAAACGAACTGGCTGCCAACTTAGGGCTGGTCAACACTTCAAGCAAGCGTGCTAGTGAGCAATTAATGCAAAGCTACTACCGTAGCGTACGTTATATCAACCTTATAAATGAAATCCTACTAAAGTCGTTTGCTATTTCAACGCTTACAAGCGAGACGACCATCATCAATCAACACTTTTTCGCGCAAAATAAATGGCTGGAAACAGCAAGCCCAGATTTATTTAAACAACACCCAAGCACGATTTTAGAATGTTTTCTATTACTGCAACAACACACAGACATCGAAGGCTTTAGCCCTTCTCTGTTGCGGCAATTACTAGATGTCACCAAACTGATTACCAAGGACTTCCGTCAATCCCCTGAAAATCAGGCCCTATTTTTGACCATATTAAAACAAAAATATGGCGTGCAACAAACAATCAGACGCATGAATCGATATGGTGTTCTAGGCAAATATATCCCTGCCTTTGGCAAAATTATTGGCCAAATGCAGCATGACTTATTTCATGTTTACACGGTTGATGAACACACTCTTAAATTATTATCCAATTTACGCCGCTTTAGTAAGCCAGAGTTAGAACATGAATTTCCACTTTGCAATCAACTATTTGCAAACTTCGAAAAGCCCTATTTACTCTATATTGCTGCCATTTTCCATGATATTGCAAAAGGTCGTGGTGGCGACCATTCAGAACTTGGCAAAAAAGACGCCAAGCGTTTTTGCCAAGCACATCAATTACCAGCCAAAGATACTGCACTTGTCGTTTGGTTAGTTGAAAAACACTTACAGCTCTCTAAAGTCGCGCAAAAGTCCGATTTGTCTGACCCAGCAGTCATTGAGCTATTTGCTAAGCTAATGAAAACGGAATCCCGCTTAACCGCGCTCTACTTGTTAACAGTCGCTGACGTTAGGGCAACCAGCCCAACCGTTTGGAATGAATGGAAAGCCAAGCTACTTGAACATTTATTTCTAGAAACACGCCAAGCACTGAACAACCCATCATTTACGGTCAAAAATGCAATCGCTACACGTCAAGCAAAAGCCAAAATGAAACTTAAAAAATATGGATTGGCGCCAGAAACTTACGACACCTTTTGGGAACATGCTGGTGAAGGATACTTTGCTAAATTCAATACCAATGAAATTGCATGGCAAACAAGACTGCTGATTCCACACCTATTGACTCAGACCCCTATTGTGCGCGCCCATCTAAGCCGCGAAGGCAATGGTATAGAAGTCATGATTTACACCCCGAGCAGTCAAGACCTATTTGCACGCATATGCAACTTTTTTGACCGCATTAGTTATAGCATCGGTGAGGCCAAAATTTATACCACCAAACATCATTATGCCCTTAACACCTTTCTCGTATTAGACGAATCCACGACACAAATCAGCTACACAGGCTTGCTCAAACATATTGAGGAAAAATTGCGGGATAAAATCATAACAACCCAAATTGAAGCGCCGATTAAAGGCCGTCTCAATCGCCAAGTAAAACATATGCCGATTGCCACGCAAGTGATGTTCGATGCCATCCCTGAAAGCACGCATCAAATGCTGGATATCATTGCCTGCGACCAACCAGGCTTGTTAGCAAACATTGCATTTATTTTAATCGAACATAAAATCAAAATACACAATGCAAAAATCAACACCCTAGGCAATCGTGCTGAAGACACTTTTTTAATTTCAGACTATCAAGACCAAGCCTTAACGAGCGAAAAAATGCAGCAACTAAAAACGGCTTTACTCGCACTATAAGCCCCATTCGATTGCATCGCTAAACCATACAATGGTAACGCATCGTAGCCAATATAAAGTAGCCAATAAAAAAGCCTAGCAACCGCTAGGCTTTGCGCAACAAGCTAACAAAACTTATGAATGTTTATAGTGTTTTTTCAATTGCTTAACGACTTCCCAGTTTGATTTCAAACCTTTAGGAAAAACAACTAAATCACCCGCTTTAACAACCACTTTTTCACCACCTTCAGGATAAACGTGAAACTCACCCTCTAACACATAAGCCGTTTCTGTCATATCAAAGTTAAGAGGAAATTTTGATGGCGGACAATCCCAAATTGACCAGCTAGTAACACCTAGCGCTGTTAATTTTTCTTCTGACGGATTGTGATCTAAAACGATTTGAGTCATTGTGATTCCTTAATAAATGAATAAGCTAAATAAACAGAGTCGCTGTGCGACAACTAAAAAAATGCGACGACCATAGGATCTGAACGGGCAAATTATACAACAACTTGCCTTAAGATAAAGCCGATATCATCACCATTTAACGAAAATTAACTCATCCATGCGCCCCTGATTCCCATTGATTCACGCCAGCCAAACAACCTGCCCGCACATCAACAAGCAATGGCTGATTACCATTGTTCATCATTTCCAATCAGCGCAATCAAGACTTTAACCAAGCCATAAGCCAACCATGAAAATAAACGTTTAACGCCCCGATATTGCTGCCAATCGTTTAATGTTACTGGTGTACCCGCTTCTATCGACATCTGCAAATGCTGTCTAAGCTGCTGTGCAAACCCTGAGTGGTGGACGGCAACATTCGCTTCAAGTGACAAAATCAAACTAAATGGGTCAATATTAGAAGAGCCGACTAGCGCGACCGCTTCATCAATAACCGCGACCTTGCTATGCATAACACTCTGATGATACTCAACAATCAACACACCTTTATTCAATAAGGCACCGTACAGTGCTCGTGTTGCAAAATCAAGCAGGGGAAACTCTGTTCTTTTTTGCAACAGCAACACAACTCGAACACCGCGTTCAGCCGCGTCCATTAACGCATGACGAAAACGCAAACCCGGTAAAAAATAAGCATTAGCAATCACCACCTCCGATTGCGCCTGCTTAATCGCCGTTAAATAAGCATTCTCAATATCATGCCTATGCTTAACATTATCCCGAATTAAAAAAGCAGCCTGCATTTGACCTGCTTCAACAACAGCAATCACGGGCAATCGACGCTCACGAGGCCTAAGCAACTGCCGCCTACACGTCCTCAACCAAAGGATTTGCGCGTGATGACGCATCTCAGCCAACAAAGGCCCCTCAATCTTTACGGCATAATCAATACGTGGTGCCTGATGCAATGGCGTATTAAAATCATCAATAATATTAATACCCCCAACAAACCCAACACGCCCATCAATCACGGTTAACTTACTATGCAAGCGCCGCAAACGACTACGTTTAAACGTCCATGGTGAAATTTTCGGTCTAAACAAAAGCACCTCAACCCCAGCCGCTCTCAGTGTTTTAATATAAGCGCTGGATAGCTTTCGACAACCAAAACCATCAAGCAATAAAAAAACAAAAACGCCACGTTGAGCCGCCTGCATTAAAGCCAAGCCAACCGCCAAGCCAGTTTCATCTAATTCAAAAATATAAGTCTGTAAATAAATCTCATCCTGTGCAGCACGAATAGCACTTAATAAAGCAGGGAAATAATCTGCACCATTACACAGCAAAGTCACATGATTTGTTTTAATTAACGGCATCATCAGCATGGTCAAAAAGCAATTAGAGTGACAGCAATTAAAATTTAAGTTTAGCTAGATAAACCCAAATACGCCACCAAATGCCCATTGTACAATGGCTCGCAACGCGTCAAAACAACATTTAGCTTGTGCCTTACTTAGTGCTACTACCAACCATGGTTAACCAGCTTTCTTCATCGTCTTAGTGCTAGTTGGCGCCCTAAAAATCCGCTACGCATGGCGTTATCGCCTTATTCCTTTAACAACTGCTTGTTTTCTATTGCCTCGATGCGGCGGAGTAATTCGGCCTGCATGGCTTTAGCTTGGGCGGCTTCTGCTTCTGCGCGGCCAGCTTTCGCTTTTGCTTCTAATAACTCGGCCTGCATCCGTTCGGTTCTGTTCTGCATGCGTTCAGCCTTAATTTTAGCTTGTTCACGTTCCGCTTTTGCTTGGGCTAATTCGCTGGCGGTGCTGTGTAATCTCACTTGCAAGGCATGGCTGGTAATTCTGTCACTGCTATTACCGCCCCAAGTATAGGCCAAGCCTAAAGTACTCACTGGCTGGCCAGTATTACCCGTCGCCATTGCTGCTTTGACAGTAAAGCTTTCATTAAGGCGATGTAAGTAACCAATGGCCAGCCCCTGCATACCGCTGTATTGGCTCAAGCCTAATGTTAAGCCGCTTTCTGCCCCATTAGGTAGCGGCGCCATACCTGCAATGGCGGCGGTGTTAGCGATGCCTTGGCTGTTGCGGTCGATGGCCGCACGGTTGCGGTTAATGCGCTGGTTAAGGGCGGCATCGGCCGCTTTGCGGTCGTTGATTTCAGTGCTAAGGCCTTCAAGACTGCCGCCGCTGATGTTGTTCAGCGCGTCGGATAGTTGCTTTACGTTCACCGCGTCGTTGGCGTTTACACCTGTGGCCACACCACTTAGGCGGGTGCCAGTGATGTACTTGTATTTGACCACGCCGCCCACGGTTTCGCGCATCACACCAATGGCGTTAGCGGGTGCGGTTGTGGGTTTGTTGCTGGCGGTGTAGTAAACCAAGCCGTCCACCGCTTGGGTGCTCGATACGGTGTTGGTGTTGGGGTCAGTGGCGGCTGTGCCGCCTAGGGCGATATA